>Ga0180434_10004252_pt1 | contig 17523 bp, 13 predicted proteins | sample SS_ome_7_FD_132453 | JGI IMG/M metagenome (GOLD analysis project Ga0180434, IMG submission 132453) | Hypersaline lake sediment archaeal communities from the Salton Sea, California, USA - SS_1_D_2 metaG | ecosystem: Environmental > Aquatic > Non-marine Saline and Alkaline > Hypersaline >...
ATGATGATCCATTTGAACAGGGCCAGAGGACGCAGCATTTCACCGAGCAGGTTGAGACTCACCGCGCCCACGATCGAGCCATAAACCGAGTTCAATCCGCCGAAATACACCATGGCCAGGATTTCCGCCAAACGCTGCACCCCGAAGGTGTTGGGGTTGATGAAACGGACCGTATGGGCGAAGAGCCCGCCGGCCACTCCGGCCCAGAAAGCGGCAAAAAGAAAGGCCACCATTTTGGTGCGGCGGGTATCCACCGTCATGGCTTCGGCGGCCAGTTCGTCATCCCGTACCGCATTCAGGGCTTTCCCCATGGTGGAGCGCACGAAATTATTGATCACCCACACACAGATGACCATCCAGATGAACACCGTCGGCAAATTCGCCAAATCCGGTTGCCCTTTAAGACCGCGCGCGCCCCCCAGAAACTGCAGGTTTTCAAACAGGCTTTTAACGATGAACATGAACGCCAGCGAAATAATGGCCAGGTAATCCCCCCTGGTTTTAAAGGACGGGATGGCGATCAAGAGTGCCCCCAGGGCCGCCACAATCCCTCCCAGGATCAACGCCAACGGGAAAAATAAGGGGCCCAAGACTTCCGGCAGGATGGCATCCCCGAACAATCGGTCATTGACAAAGAACAGGACCATGATGGCGGAGGCCCCGTAAGCGCCCAACGACATGAATCCTGGATGCGAGCAGGAAAATTCCCCCATGTACCCGTTGATGATGTTCAAGCTGAGGGTCAGCATGATGGCAATCAGGGTCAGTTTGAGCGTCAGTTCGCGGTACAGACTGATATCAGCCCAGAAATGCATGCTCGCGTATAGAACAACAAGGTGCAGGAGGACCGGGATCGCGATAGGCCACTGCATCATCTTGGCCGCCATCAGATTGAAGGGTCGCGCCGTAATTTTTCCGATCAGGACAATCGTTAGAACATAAAGCACCAGAACATACGCCAACGCACCGGGCAACAATAACGGTTCTTTCATGGCGATCATGAACCCGAACAGCACGGGAATCTTGGGCAGCCCCAGGAGGTTTGCCAGACTCTCGCCAATCTGTTGTTCAACCAACACGGAAATCAACCCGCCGAAAAGCCAGGCCAGCAGGGGGATATCCCCTAAAAACTGCCGTAACCGAAGAAAACGTTTCGGCGGGTTGTCCGGCGATGCGCTATTATTTTCTACCATTGTGAACCCTCGTTCAATCGCAGTAACAGAAACTTGTATCGAACACTCACCGCATGTCGTGCTATAATCGCAGCTTGGCGCTGTGCGGCTCCCCGAAAAAGCCATGGGGCCGAAAAACCAGGATCAGGAGGATGATGGAATAGGCGATCAGATCGCGGACCGAGGACGGCATGTAAGCGCCCACAAAGATCTCGATAAACCCCAGGAGAAACCCTGCCAGACAAGCCCCCTTGACAGACCCCCGCCCGCCCAGGATAGCCGCCACAAATGCCTTCCAACCGTAAATGATCCCGATATAGGGATCCAGCACGGGATAAGCGATGGCAAACATAATACCGGCGGCCGCCGCCAACCCGGATCCCAAAGCAAAAGTCAGACTGGCAATCGTATTCAGCGGCACCCCCATCAGCGGAATCACCACGTAGTCAAAGGCCATGGCGCGCATGGCCATGCCCCAGCGTGTGCGGCGAATAAACTCGTTCAAAGCGAGCATCAAGACCAGGGAAACCACCACGATCATGATCTTTTTATTGGTGACGAAAACCCCGCCCAAATCGTAGGTGGTCGATTTGATCAGAGATGGGAATCGGATGCGCTCGGCCCCTAAAATCGCCAGGTTGCCGGTCTCCAGGATGATACCGATCATAAGTCCGGTAATGGCGGCCGAGGCCCGGGGTGCTTCCCGCAGCGGGCGATAGCCGATGCGCTCCACCAGCATACCCACAAACGATGTCAGGAACATGGAAATGAGAATGGTCAGCACCAGAATAACCCAGTTGGGAAGCGCCAAGGCCCCCATGGCGGCCAGTGCCGTCAACCCCGTGGCCACGCCGAAGCCGATATAGGCGCCGACCATGAAAATATCACCGTGGGCGAAATTGAACAGCATCAGGATACCGTAGACCATCGAATACCCCAAGGCGATCAAGGCATAAAAACTGCCCCACTGCAGTGCATTGATCAGATTCTGGAGAAATAACTGCATCGAGTGAACTCCTCGTCTTCTCTCAAAAAGGCGGGCGCAGGTGAATCGCTGCGCCCGTCATTCGCTTTCCCATTCGGAAGGCGTAATCACTACATTATGGTACCGCGGCCGGCGTCTGAATTCCGACGACCGACCGCGATGAACAGGCTAATCTACGGGCAAACTGATTTGAAAAACTCGAATTCGCCCTTGTCGCTGATACGAACGATGACGGCACACTTGATCGGATCGCCGTCGGGCGTGAAGGTCATTTTGCCGGTGATGCCTTCAAACTCTTTAATACCGGCCATGGCATCCTTGACGGCTTCACGGTCTTTTTTTAAATCGCCACTCAATCCGCCGGTACCCTGGATGGCGGCCTGGACAATGCGAAGGGAATCCCAGGTCAATGCACCGACATCGTCCGGAACATACCCATACTTCTGGTTATAACGATCGATAAACGCCTTGGTAGCGCCGGTGGCGCCGGCCGCGGCATAGTGGGTGCTGAAAAACAGACCGTAGCATTCTTCTCCACAGAGTTTGACTGTTTCCGCTGATCCCCAGCTATCGCTGCCAACAATGGGGTTTTTCCAGCCCAGCTCGTGGGCCTGCTGAACGATCAGGGCTACTTCGTTGTAGTACTGAGGCGTAAACAGGACTTCCGCACCGGAGTTGATGATATTGGTCAGCTGGGAACTGAAGTCGGCATCCTTGGTTGTAAAACTCTCAAAAGCCACCACCGAACCGGGGCCGTTGTTTTTTTCCCATGCTTCCTTGAAAACTTCCGCCAGCCCTTTGGGATAGTCACTGGCCACGTCATAGAGAACCGCCGCCTTGGTGAAGCCAAACTCGTCCTTGATAAAGTTTGCCACCACCGGTCCCTGAAAAGGATCCAGAAAACAGCCGCGGAAGACGAAGGGACGGTCTTTGGTCGTATCCGGATTGGTGGACCAGGGGCTGATCATGGGCGTGCCGAAGTTGTTGGCCATTTCACCTGCCGGAATGGCCTGGGCGGAAGATTGCGGCCCCACGATGGCCAGTACTTCATCCTCGGTGATCAGTTTGGTTGCCGCTTTGGCGGCCGACTCGGGTTTGGATTCATTGTCTTCGATGATCACTTCGACGTCGTACTTGACGCCGCCAACGTCAAGTCCGCCGGCCGCTTTGATATCCTCCAACCACATTTCGGCGGCGTATTTGGAGCCTTCACCGACCTTGGGGATATCGCCGGTAATCGGTGCGTTGATACCTATCTTGATCGTTTTAGGCGCGGCCCAGCCGCAGGGTGCCAGGGCCAAGCCCAAAACAAGGACTGCTACAAGTGCCAGAAAACCTTTTCGCATGACGACCTCCTTTTAGTTTGTTTCTTAGGTGGATGAAGCGATGAAAGAAATCCATTGGTGCGGACCCCATCAACTCAAGCTTGGGTGCATAGCATGCCATCGGTCAGATTTCAATATATAACTCGGCCTCGGAAATTGCATGGCCGTTCAGTTCCGGCCTTATCTTTAACCTCATTTTTTCAATACGTCGGCAACCATTTCCTTCATGATGGCCAGCACGTTTTGGCCGCGATGCCGGGCCACGCGATGGGCTTCATCGACCAGCAGGGACGCTTTTTGGGACAATTCCCCTGGTGAAAGCGGCGCATCGGCTTGCTGTTGCTGGTGCCACTGAATCAGCCGGGCGGCCAGCTTCTCTTCCTGACGTCGGATGAATCCCATGACGGTCCTTCATTTCAAATGGGTTAGGGTACAAAAAAAAGCTGCGGCAAAATCCTTAGCGCCGTCAAAGCCGCTTGACCCACAGCATATTGGTGGTGCCGGCGGCATAGAGGGGACGCCCGCCGGTGATCACCACCACATCGCCGGCTTTCACATGGCCGGTCCTCAAGGCCGACTCGGCCGCTTTTTCAATGATTTCATCCGTGTCATCGGTAAGCTGCAGATAACAGGGGATGCACCCCCAACACATGGCCAAGCGGCGAACCGTTTTTTCGCTGGGAGACAGGGCAATGATAAAACCGCGCGGCCGAAACCGGGCCACATGCCGGGCCGTGGCCCCGGACCGGGTGGTCGCGACAATGGCGGCCGCATTCAGATTGTCGGCCAGACTGCACGCGGCGGCAGCCACCGATTGTGAAATGTCGAGATCCTGAATTTTATTCCGATAGCGCTGGTAAGGAAACTGTTCCTCGGCCGCCCGGGTAATATTGGCCATATAGTGAACCGCCGCCACGGGATAACGCCCTGTGGCGGTTTCCTCGGACAGCATGACGGCATCGGCACCGTCGAGCACACCGTTGGCGACATCCGCGGCTTCGGCCCGGGTAGGACGGGGGGCATCCACCATGGACCGCAGCATCTGGGTCGCAATAATGACCGGACGTCCGCGCCGGTTGGCCTTACTGATGATCATTTTCTGGATATTCGGTACATTCTCCAGCGGAATTTCAACCCCCAGATCACCCCGCGCCACCATGATCGCGTCCGCTGCGTCGATAAGCGCATCGATATGGTCCAACGCTTCGTGTTTTTCGATTTTGGCAACAACGGGCGTCCGGCGTCCCTGGTCAGCAATCAGCGCCTTGATTTCATGAATATCGTCCACCGCGCGCACAAAAGACAGGGCCACATAGTCCACGTCATGCACCAGTCCAAACGCAAGATCCGTTCGATCTTTGTCGGTCAGTGCCTTGATCCGTATGCTTCCGGTCGGCAGGTTGACGCCTTTGTGGGATGTCAGCAGACCGCCGGTAACGACACGGGTCGTGATATCGGATCCGGCGCTGTGCATGACTTCCAATTCCATCATGCCATCCGCCAAAAGCAGGCGGTCGCCAACATTGACATCGGCGGGCAGGCCTCGATACGAAACAGCGACCCGGCGATTGTTCCCCTTCACATCGTCACTAGTCAGAATGAAGGTTTCACCGGGCTTCAGCTCAATCCCCGGATCCGGTATCCGGCCGACCCGGATTTTGGGGCCGCACAGGTCCTGCAAAATGGCAACCGGCTGGTTGAGATCGGCCGCGATGGCCCTTATCAAAGCAATTTTATCCGCGTGATCCGCATGGGTGCCGTGGGAGAAATTGAGCCGGGCCACATTCATGCCGTTTTGGATCATGGCCCGTATCGTGTCGGGAGAACTGCTGGCCGGTCCGATCGTACATACGATTTTCGTCTTTGGCATGCGATCTCCTCCCGAACGTTGGTCAGCGCCGGTTTGATGGCCGGTGGAATCCCGCTTTCCCGGATGATTTGGCGGATTGTTCCGCCTGGCAAATCGAAAAAATGACCTGTTCCAGAATTAACTGGCCCGACAGGCCGGAGCGCTTCATCTGGCGATCCGCCTCGCTGAGCTGCCGCACGGCCTCGGTCAATTCCAAGTGCGTATACCGTTCCGCTTTCTGGAGTGTCTTATAAATCGGATAGGGACTGCGGCTTTTCGCGGCCAGGAAGAGATCCGAGCGAACCGTACTTTTCTTCTTGCCGGCGCGTTTTTTTTTGACTGCCGACGACGGGGCAGGCGTCAAGGCCTGATCCCAGGCCTCGATCTTGGCCAGTAAATCCTCATCAAAGGCCTTGATGGCCGGCATCACCTGGGCTTGGAACTGCGGGTAGGAGCACCCGGCATGCCAGACGCGGCCAAACGTGCTGGTCGAGAAATCTTTGGCCACCAGCAGACGCCGCATCTGGTTGGTGATCGCCGCTAAAAGCGGCAAGGGATGATCGAATTCGCCGCTGGTCAGCAGGGATTGAAGAAAGAAAAGGGATTGGCTCAAATTGCGATTGGAAACCGCCTCGGTCAGTTCGTACAACGGGTCGCGGCGCGTCCGCTCAAGGGCATGTCGCACATCCGCCGTTTCGATCGCATGCCGGTCGCCGATGAAATTCACCAGTTTTTCCACGCTAGCCACAGCGGTCCGCAAATCGAACCCCGTCATGTCATACATCACGCGGCGAACCGCCGGATCCATCCGTTTGCCGCTATCCCGCAGGGCGTCCTCTACCGCCGCATCCAGCGCGGCGTCCTGGACCGTGCGGTCGGCCTTGCGGTCTCCCTTGGGAACAGCACAGTCCACCACCAGCCCGTTTTCACGAATCGTTTTGTAAAGGGTCCGGCGTTTATCCACCAGGTCCGTCGTGATCATCAGATGATGTCCGGAGGGGAAACCCCGCTCAATGGCATCCTGTAACTCCTGTTGCGGGTTGGCGGCGGAAGGCACATCCAGACCTCTCTGCCGACAATAGTCCAGCACCGCCGGAACCCACTCCATGTCGTCACCGGCACCGGACTGCTTCAGCACGGTCTCGGGTGACGCCCCGCCCAGATCAGCAAGCGACAACCGGTGGATGTTCAGAAAATCCAGAAAAAGACGCACCGCTTTTTTCATTTCACCCGCCTTGCCGGCACGGGCGGCCTGGTCCCACAAGCGGTCGAGGTTTTGCCGCGAATGAAAAATCCGCGCGTCCGTGAGGGCCACTATTTTACGGTCGGATAGAAGCGAAAAGGTATTGATGCGCTCCAACGCGCCGCGCACATTTTCATTGAGTCCGTCGATGGCCTCGTAGGTCATATGGCGCGGGGCATCGCCAAGAATGGCGGCCAGCACTTTCTCCAGCGTTTTTTTGTAAAGCATCTCCTCACCGAACAGAAGCCATACCGACGGCCAGGTCGGAGCCTTGCGGGCCCCTTCTTTTTGGAGAAAACGCGCCAAATCCTGATAGTGGATATCTGTCATGGTCTGTCCGCACACGAGGCGTCGAGGAACCGATAACGGATCGGGTGGTTTGACATTGCAAAGCCCGCCGGCCCTGCCTGTAGCCGGAAAACCGGCGATCTATCCGTTAACGGAACGGTGTCACTATTCCGGCATCCGACCGGAAACGACGTGCAGGAGGAAAATCGCAATGCCGGTCGTAATGGCGCTGTCCGCCACATTGAAGGCCGGCCAGTGCCAGGTGCCGATATAGAAATCCAGAAAATCGACCACACGCCCGAAGCGCACCCGATCGATCAAATTGCCGATAGCGCCGCCAAATATCAACGCGAAACCCACCGCCAGCCAGCGGTGGGTCGATGGGGTATTACGGTAAAACCAGAAAATCAGGCATACCGCCAGAAACGACATCAGGAGAAAAACGATGCCTCGCACCAGAGGGCTCTGTTGGGCCAGAAATCCGAAAGCACCGCCAGGGTTCTGGACATGGATAATATTGAATAATCCGGGCACGACGGGAATCGCGTGATAGAGATCCAGCCGCTCCAGAATGATCCATTTGGTGACCTGATCCAGCAGCACCACGCTTCCCGCAATCCACCCCAGACGACGGTATTTCACCCAGGGTGCTTCCGGTTCGGAAACCTGCGGTGCCAGCTGCTTTTGCCCGTCAGCCCTTTTCATGCGTCGATCATCGCGATGCCGATTTCCGCCAGATGGGTCCGGCAGCGCAAGCATACGGTCGGATGTTCGTTGTCTTCCCCCACGGTGGGATCATGGATCCAGCACCGGTCACACTTGTCGCCGTTGGCGCGAGCCACTTTGATTTGCAATCCTTCGATTTCTTCACTGCGGTAAGCATCCGCCAGCGAAGTGCCCGCCTCGGCCAGGACCGCCTGGGATACGATGCATATGTGTCCCAGTTGATGGCGGTATTCCTGCAGCACGTCATAGGCCTTCCCCGCTGCACCCAGCGTCACGGCAGCATCCAGGGGGTGACCGATCAACTTGTCGACCCGCGCCTTTTCGAGTGCTTTGGTCACTTCACCCCGGATGACAAGGATTTGCCCCCATTTTTCAGCCAGGGTCTCGTCAATCCATGCCGGATTAACCTCCGGAAGGGTCGTAAAATGGACATTGGCGGTCTTGTCTTGCCTGGATGGCAGGTGCTGCCAAATTTCATCGGCGGTAAATGCCATGATGGGCGCCATCAGTCGCGCCATAGCACTCAGCAGGGCATGCATGACGGTCTGGGCGGAACGCCGGGCAAGCGACGCGGGCGGCGATGTATACAGCCGATCCTTGAGGATATCCAAATAAAAAGCAGAAAGATCCAGGACGCAAAAGTTGTGCAGGGCATGATAGATGATATGAAATTCGTAAGTTTCATAGGCCTTGCGGGCTCGCCGCACCAGCTCCTGGAGTCGGTGCAGGAGATAACGATCGATATCATGGAGATCGGCATACGGCACCGTATTCTCATCCGGATTGAAATCCGCCAGGTTCCCCAGCACGAAGCGACTGGTGTTGCGAATCCGACGATAGGCGTCACTGAGCTGTTTGAGAATGGTGTCCGATATCCGGATATCATCGCGGTAGTCTGCCGCCGAAACCCACAACCGGAGAATCTCCGCCCCGAACTTGTCGATAACGGTCTTCGGCGCGATCACGTTCCCGATGGATTTGGACATTTTCCGACCGGCGGCATCCACCACGAAACCGTGCGTCAGGACGGCCCGGTAAGGCGCTGTGCCGCGAAGCCCCACGGCGGTCAGAAGAGAGCTGTGAAACCATCCGCGGTGCTGGTCGCTGCCTTCCAGGTAGAGATCGGCCGGCCAGCGGAGGTTGTCGCGCTTTTCCAGCACCGCCGCATGACTGACGCCGGAATCGAACCAGACGTCCAGAATATCCGTCTCTTTGGTAAACGCATGCCCTCCGCATCCGGCGCAGGTGGCATCTGCGGGAAGCAGCTTGTCGGCTTCCTCCGTAAACCACACATCGGCCCCGTGGGCCTCGAACAGGGCTTGCACACGCTCGATCATGGCGTCGTCGACATGGAGCTTGCCGCAATCGGCGCAATAAAAAATAGCGATCGGCACGCCCCAGGCCCGCTGACGGGAAACACACCAGTCGGGTCGGTTCTCGATCATGCCGTAGATTCGTTCCCGCCCCCAGCGCGGCACCCACTGCACCTGGTCGATCGCTTGCAGTGTTTTTTGCCGCAGCCCGGTTTTTTCCATGGAAATAAACCACTGGGGGGTTGCTCTGAAAATAACCGGTTTTTTGCAGCGCCAGCAATGGGGATAACTGTGGGAGAGGTCTTCCCGGGCCAACAGGGCGCCGGTGGCCTTTAAATGATCGATGATCGCTTGATTGGCTTTGAAAACGAACTGACCGTTGAACAGCGCCACCTCGTCGGTGAACACGCCCCGATCATCCACCGGTGAATAGGCATCAAGACCGTACGCCAATCCGACATCATAGTCTTCACGGCCATGCCCCGGCGCCGTGTGAACACACCCCGTGCCGGCGTCCAGCGTGACGTGCTCGCCCAGCACAATGAGGGACTCGCGGTCATAGAAGGGATGACGGCATCGTTTATTCTCCAGCGATGCTGCCGTCAGTTCACTCACGATGCGATAGTCGGTCATGCCGAAACGGGTCATGCAGGACGCCACCAAATCCCTGGCCAGCAAATAGATGTCGCCATCAGCGCCTTCGACCGCGGCGTATCCAAATTCCGGATGCAGCGCGATAGCCAGGTTGGCCGGCAGGGTCCAGGGCGTGGTCGTCCAGATGACACAACTGACGCGGCGCCCTTTGAGAACGGGATCGACATTGCCCAGATCGTCGATGAAAGGAAATTTGACGAAAATCGACGGTGATGCTTCGTCTTCGTACTCAATCTCGGCTTCGGCCAACGCCGTCTGGCAGCTGCAGCACCAGTGAATGGGTTTTTTACTTCGGAACAGGCTGCCATCGAGGGCAAAGCGGCAGCATTCCGCCGCAATCGTAGCTTCGTAGCCGTAACTCATGGTGAGATACGGGTTTTCCCAATCGCCGACAACACCCAGGCGTTTGAATTCAGCCCGCTGGATATCGATGAATTTTTCAGCATATTTTCGGCACAGCTGCCGAACCTGGGTCAGGCTCAATTCCTTTTTTTTCAATCCCAGCTCTTTGTCCACATTGTGTTCGATCGGCAGGCCGTGGCAGTCCCAACCCGGGACATAAACCGCATCGAACCCCATCATCTGACGGGATCGGACAATGATATCTTTTAAAATCTTGTTCAGTGCGGTACCAATGTGGATATGGCCGTTGGCGTATGGCGGACCGTCGTGCAGAATAAACCGGGGACGTCCATGGGAACGCTTCCGTATTTCGTCGAATAAATGATGCTGCTCCCATTCCTCCAAAAGCTGCGGTTCACGCTGGGTGAGGTTGGCCTTCATAGGAAACTTGGTTTGCGGCAGGTTCAGGGTCTTCTTATAATCCATGGATTCCTCCGGGAATTCGATAAACGCGTTAAACGCAGACAGATACAGAGTATTGGAAATCGTGTCAAGATGCGATAGGAAATTATCCGTGTTTCTCCCCACAACCCCGGCAGAAGTCCGCGAACGCGGCTGGCAGCGCCTCGACATCATCCTGGTCACGGGCGACAGCTACATCGACAGTCCCCATATCGGCGCCGCCGTCATCGGCCGCGTATTGACAAGCGCCGGCTACCGCGTGGGCATTATCGCCCAACCCGATAGCCGCAACGACCGCGACATTCTTCGCCTGGGCTCACCACGCCTTTTCTGGGGCATTACCGCCGGGAGCGTGGATTCCATGGTCGCCAACTACACCGCTCTCGGCAAAAAGCGCCAGAGGGATGACTATACGCCCGGTGGGGAGAACAACCGGCGGCCCGATCGGGCCGTGATTGCCTATGCCAACCTGATCCGACGCCATGCCAAATCAACCGCGCCCATCGTGCTGGGCGGTATCGAAGCCAGCCTGCGCCGCATCTCCCACTATGACTTCTGGTCCAACCGCATCCGGCGGTCGATCCTGTTCGACGCCCGGGCCGACATCCTGATCTACGGCATGGGCGAGCAGACAGTGTTGGCCCTGGCGGCCGCTTTGGATGAACAAACCGATTGGCGCACCCTGCGCGGCCTGTGCTACATTGCCCCGCAGCCCAGGCCGGACTACCTGATGCTCCCCTCGCACCTGACCGTCGCCGGCGATCCCGGGGCGTTTATCCGGATGTTTCATGTGTTTTACCGCAACAACGATCCGGTCAGCGCCAGCGGACTTTGTCAGCAGCAGGACACCCGCTGGCTGGTGCAGAATCCACCGGCTTTTCCACCGACCACGGACGAACTGGATGCGGTTTACGAGTTGCCTTACACGCATGCCCAGCACCCTTTTTATGAAACGCAGGGAAGCGTTCGCGCGCTGGATACCATTCGGTTTGCCCTGACGACCCACCGCGGCTGCTATGGCGAGTGTCATTTCTGTGCCATTGCCGTTCATCAGGGGCGCCGAGTCTATGGCCGCAGTGAAGCCTCCCTCATACGGGAGGCGCGCCGGATGGCCGTCCACCCGCAATTTAAGGGCATCATCAGTGACCTGGGGGGACCCACCGCCAACATGTATGGATTCGAGTGTGACCGCAAGTTGGAAAAAGGCGCCTGCCCCCAAAAACGCTGCCTCTATCCCAAGGTTTGTCCCCACCTGCCGGTGGACCACGGCCACCTGCGCCGGTTGATGCAGAAGATGCGCCGTATCCCGGGCATCCGTAAAATTTTCGTGGCCTCCGGCCTGCGACCGGACCTGATTTTTGCGGACCGCAAATCGGGCGACCTTTATCTCGAAGAGATGATCCGCCATCATGTTTCGGGCCAACTCAAGATCGCCCCCGAACACAGCGAGTCGCATGTTCTGGCCCGGATGGGCAAACCCGCCATCGAGGCCTGCACCCTCTTCCGGCAACGGTTTTACCAGATCACCCATGTCGCCGGCCTCGATCAGTTTCTCAGCTATTACCTGATGGCGGCCTATCCCGGCTGCACCCAGCAAGACATGCAGCGGCTGCGCCACTACACGCGCACCAAACTCCAGGCGGCGCCGGAACAAATCCAGATTTTCACCCCGACACCTTCCACTTATGGCAGCCTGATGTATTATACCGAACAGGATCCGTTTGATGGCACGCCGCTCTTCGTGGAAAAAGACCGGCGGAAAAAAATGCGCCAGAAAGAAGAAATACTCCCCGGGCGTGCTCCCGGCAAACCGTTCAGGAAGAAAGCGCGGCCCCGCACGAAAAGGAGTTGACGGTGATTGCAGGCCGGCCGACAACTTTACAATCCCAGGCAATGCTGGTATATGGGAACGCAATCCGTTACGAAACGGCACACCCTCCCCCGGCTGAGGTTACGTTACCAGTTAGATGCCCGCCGGATGGTGTCAAACGTTTTTCTTGCCTGAACCTTGATCACCCGATTGCATTGCGACCTCGAACGACACACCTGAAATGACATATTTGGAACATATCAGCACGGGCATCCGGCGTTTTCCCTGGTTGGACGGAACAAAATTTCTCCTGCTGTCCGGTCTGCTCGTCTATACCTTGTTCCGGGGATCCGAAAAGCTGGGCTACTATTGGCAGTGGTATCGCGTACCGCGCTATCTGTTCACGATGGAAGACGGCCACTTTATCGTCGGACCGCTGCTTCAGGGACTCGCCGTGACCCTGCACATCACGGCTATCAGCCTTGTTCTGGCCACCCTGATTGGCCTGACGGCCGCCTTTCTGCGGCTGTCGCGATCTTTTCTGGGAAATCTCATAGCGCGCGGTTATCTTGAAAGCATCCGCAATACCCCCTTGCTGGTGCAATTGTTTTTTATCTATTTTGTGGTGGCCCCGGTGTTTGACATCAGCCGTTTTACCTCGGCGGTATTGGCGCTCAGCCTGTTCGAAGGGGCCTATGCCTCGGAGATTTTTCGCGCCGGTATTGTTTCCATTCATCGCGGTCAATGGGAAGCCGCCTACAGTTTGGGCCTCAGCATGCCCCAAACCTACCGCCACATCATTTTGCCCCAGGCCACACGCCGGATACTGCCACCGCTGGCCAGCCAGGCCATCTCCCTTATCAAGGACTCCGCCCTGGTCAGTACGATTGCGATTTATGATTTGTCCATGCAGGGACAATCCATCATCGCCGAAACCTATCTGGTGTTTGAAATCTGGTTCCTGGTCGCCGCCATCTATCTTGTACTGACGGTGTCGCTTTCGCTGTTGATCAACCTGCTGGAAAGACGCCTCCGTCTGGCCGGATAACCCGTTTCATTTTAGAACTAAAACCATTGACAGCCACCCTATGAAAACAAAGGAGCACCCTATGAACAAAATCATCGTTTCCAAGATGCTGCCGGTCGTCATCATCCTGCTCATGCTCGCTGGAATCGCATCGGCGGGCCAGCTGCAGCAGCAGCTGGTTCAGGAAAGCACCATCGAAAAAGTCTTGCAAAAGGGCGTCCTGCGGGTCGGTATGGACACCTTTGTCCCCTGGGCCATGCGGGATAAAACCGGCCAGTTGATCGGATTTGAAATCGACGTCGCCACACGCCTGGCCGCCGACATGGGGGTCAAGGTGGAATTCGTCCCCACGAAGTGGTCCGGCATTATTCCGGCCCTGCTGACCGGTAAATTCGACGTCATCATCGGCGGAATGGGGATCATTCCAAGCCGCAATCTGAAGGTGAATTTCACCCAACCTTATGATTATTCAGGCATGTCGCTCGTGGCCAATAAAAAGCTTGCGGCCGACTTCGCATCCCTGGATGACTTCAACCGTCCCGATGTGGTTCTGGCCGTCAAGCTGGGATCGACCTCGGTCATGGCGGCCAAAAAATACCTTCCCCAAGCCACCCTGCGCCAGTTTGACGGGGAGGCTCAAATTTTCCAGGAAGTAATCAACGGCAAGGCCCACGCGGCGGTGGCCTCGGCCCCCACACCGGCTTTTCAGGCCATCGAACATCCGGATACGCTTTTTCTGCCGATCAAGGAAACCTTTACCAAAGAGCCCATCGGCTTTGCCGTCCGTAAGGGTGATCCCGACACCCTGAACTATTTCAACAATTGGATCCAGTATGTCACCGCCGAAGGCTGGCTGGCGGAACGCAAAGCCTACTGGTTCAATACCCAGGATTGGAAGGAAAAACTGCAATAGCGCCCCGACGCTGTTTGCCAGCATTGCCAAACGCGGAGACTTTCTCACGACCCGGCCGTCATCAAGCGGCCGGGTCATGGACAACCTTAAATGCAGACGCCGCCCGTTGATCATTTTTAATCGCCGCATATCGCCTCTGGATGTCGTGCTTGGCCTGCTGTTGTTTTTGACGGCCATCTATATTTTTCATCGTTTGTCATCGGGTCTTCAGTATGAATGGCGCTGGGAGCTGATTCCCCAGTATCTTTTCCGATTCGACACCACCGAAGACCGCTGGGTTTTGAATACACTGACCCGCGGTTTCCTGAATACCATCCGGCTCAGCGTCTGGGGCACGCTCATGGCCTCCATCATCGGCGTGGTCATGGGGCTGGCACGCATCAGTCAACGGCCGTTTCGACGCATGCTGGGAGGTACGTACGTCGAATTGATCCGCAACACACCGCCGCTGGTCCTTATTTTTATTTTCTATTTTTTTGTCAGCGATCAGCTGATGCCGGTGCTGGGGGTTCAGGCGCTGGCCGAAGAAGCACCGCCGGCCGTCCAGAAGCTGCTGACCGTCCTCCTGGCACCACCGTCGACGCTGCCGGCCTTTCTCTCCGCCCTGATCACCCTTTCTCTGTTTGAGGGCGCCTACATCACGGAAATCGTTCGCGCCGGCATCCAGTCGGTGGAAAACGGCCAATGGGAAGCGTCTGCCGCGCTCGGTCTCTCACGTTCCCGACAGCTGATCCATGTGATCGGGCCCCAGGCCATCCGACGGATCCTGCCCCCCCTATCCGGTCAGTTCATTTCGACCATCAAAGATTCCGCCATCGTTTCCGTGATATCCATCCAGGAACTCACCTTTCAGGGCATGGAACTCATGGCCGCCACCTATCTCACCTTCGAAATCTGGATCACGATCACCCTCCTCTATCTCTTGTTGACCCTTTCCTGTTCGCTGGCTGTCGAGCAACTGGAACGTTTCCTCAACCGTGGCCGCGGTCATTAAGTCTCTCTGTCCGAAACACCGCCATTCGTTCTCGACATCAGCCATCTCGTTTGAAAAACAAGTAAAAATATGATTAACTTGTGGTAAATGTCACCTTTGACAACAACCACGCGCTCGCCTAAGGATCGAAGAATGGACCCCATCAATCTGGAGGGACGCAAATACAATGTAACCCTTTCCCGGTTGATCCAGACCGTGGTCGGTATGTCCGAAAAGCAGCAATTGATCATGCTCCGACTGGCCGAAGAACTGCTCTACCGGCATAAAAAACCCGAAATCCGTCAAGATCCCAGTGCCATCACCCGTCGTCGCCCCGGTCACCCGCGCAAACCGTCCTCGTTGATTGTCAATTTCTCGGCGGGCAATCGTTTTTATACGGATTATATCGAAGATATTCATTCTAAAGGCCTGTTTATCGGCACCCGGGAAGATTTCAAGGTTGGTGATGAACTGGCCCTGGCGTTCTCACACCCCAAATTTCCCGATATTTTTCGTGTCTATGCCGACATTATCTACATCACCGAAGACGGCATCGGTGTACAATTTAAAGACCTCTCGAAACCTCAAAAAGACCGCATCAATGCACTTGTCAACTGGATGAAAGGCAGCACGATCTGAGAGCGGGTTGATGACGGGCATTCCTTCCGCGCTTTGACCCCGACCATCCCTACCGGTGACCGTATGCTGACCCACATCGGAAAAACGCCTTCTCTCCGGCAAAATGCGGTCGGCCGCGGATGATGGCCTCCAACTTTTTTACAGTTGCCACCGCGACAAATCATGACTAATATTCCGACAATAATGCTGCATATTCCGCCCGGCGGCTAATCAAGGAGGGAAGGATGCCCATCGCAGTTGACCATTTAAAAAAGGTAGCACTTGAAATTCAAGCGGATACCCGCAAGGGAGAACTGGTATTTATCTGTGGTGCCGCCAGTGAGGGATTCTGCCCCTTTGAATATGAACTCCTGCATAAGACACCCGGCGATCAACTGCATCTCTCGGTACCAAGGGACAAGGCTGTCCGGACCTTTGCCCATCTGTATACGCCGTTGCAAAAAGCCCTTGGCATCACCAAACCAGCGGAAACGTTCGACCTTACGGTATCCGTCATCGCCATCAGCGACCCCGAACCGCGCGAAATTATACAGGCCCTGGCGCAGGTAACCGATCAAAACGGATGCGGCGGGGACTGTGGGTGCGGTTGCGGCGGCTGTTGACCCCTGTTCGGCCATCAAGAGATGCCACGCCCGCCGCGGAATCTCCACAATGCGATATCCTGCTGATCCAGCCGCCGATTCGAGATTTTTACCTGACCGCTAAGCGCACCATCCCCTATGGGCTGACGTCCATTGCGGCCACCTTGCGGCATCACGGCTATCGGGTCGCCATACTGGATGCCCTGGCCAATGGCAAATCGCGACCGACCCCCCTCCCGGAACCGCTGACGTATCTGTCGGACGTTTATGGACCCGCCGACACCTCTCCTTTCGCCCTTTTCCATCAATACCGCCATTACGGCTACGCCCTTTCGACCATCGCCGACCGTGCCCGGCTTTCAGGCGCGTTTCTGATCGGCATTGCGTCCCTGTTTTCGGCCTATGAGGATATGGCTTTGGCATGTGCCCAGGCGGTTAAATCTGTGTGTCCGGAAACATGGGTGGTGCTCGGTGGCCATCATCCCTCTGTGTTTCCGGATCGCATGCTGGATCATACCGCTGTGGATTTTGTCTTGCGCGGAGAGGGAGAAGTAACGCTGCCGGCCTTGGCCAAAGCGCTGCAACGGGGGGAATCCCTCGAATCCGTTCCCGGCATCGGCTTTAGACGCCGAAATGGGGAACGACACTTCCGACCGCCTGCCTACACTCCTGACCTGGACGATCTGTCGCCGCCGGCAATTGATCTGGTCAATCATCGCTTCTACAGCCGTAAGGGCAAAACCACCCTGGTCATCACCGCCAGCCGGGGATGCCCCATGCAATGCTCGTATTGTTGTATGGGCGCCCATTCCAGCATTCCCTACCGCCGGCGAAGCGTGACCCACGTCATGCAGGAAATCTTACAGAGCGCCCAAGGCCGTGAGATCGGTTTGATCGATTTTGAAGATGAAAACATGGCCATGGATCGTGCCTGGTTTAAATGTCTCCTCCGGGAAATCGTACGCCATTTCGGCGAACGAAAACTGGAATTGCGCGCCATGAACGGGCTTTATCCTCCCGCCTTGGACAAGAAAACCATTCATCTGATGCACGCCGCCGGATTCCGTGAATTGAATCTGGCCCTGATTACGTGCGACCACGACCAGAGTGCGCGGTTCAACCGTGCGCCCGTCGTCAAAGCATTCGATCATGTGCTGCAGTGGGCCGAGCCATTGAAGATGACGGCTGTTGGATATCTGATCGCCGGGGCCCCCGGGCAAG
>Ga0180434_10004253_pt1 | contig 17523 bp, 10 predicted proteins | sample SS_ome_7_FD_132453 | JGI IMG/M metagenome (GOLD analysis project Ga0180434, IMG submission 132453) | Hypersaline lake sediment archaeal communities from the Salton Sea, California, USA - SS_1_D_2 metaG | ecosystem: Environmental > Aquatic > Non-marine Saline and Alkaline > Hypersaline >...
ACATGGAAGACTATCTGCCCGAGGAAGAGGAGCCGGGGGTTTTCGAGAGCTTTGGCCCCCGCGATGAGGAACCGTCGCCGATCGTCGAGGACGACTTCTTGTCGACGCTCGGGACGTACCAGACGGTCATCTGGGACGTCGCCTCCGCCAACGAGACGCTCTACCGGCCGCATGCGATCAACGGCAACCTGGCGCGGTATCGCGGTGCCGGGGGCAACTTGCTGATGTTCTTCGACCAGGGTTCGATCAGCCCCTTCGTCGGTACGTGGCAGTCGACCGACGACGAACCGCGCTGCCCGACCGATCTCTTGACGTCGAGCGACCCGTGGGATCCGTTCAGCTTCCCCTACGTCCACCTGCACCTGATCGACTGCGTCGACAAGCCGCGCCAGGATGAAGGGCCGCTCGCCTTCAACCGCATGACGATGGTCAGCGCCCAGGCGGAAGACCCGCTCTACCCGGATATCGACCTGCGCCTCCAGGATTGGGGCTGCAATCCGACGGATCCGAAGGGCGTGTGGCACTACGAGGTGCTCTGGCCGGCAACCGAGGATCCGGACGAGATTCCCTGGTTCGAGCGTGAAGATGGGATGGAGATTCTCTATCGGGCGCGGACGTACTGGAGCACGTCGCGGCTCGATAGCCTGCCGGTTGCCTGGCGGACGTTCGCCACGGCCGAGGATACACTCGCCGGCCTCGAGCCCGGGCGCATCGTCGCCTTCGCGTTCCATCCCTGGTTCTTTGAAGAGTCGGCGATGACGAGTGCGGTCAGCCTGGCGCTGCAGTGGGTCGTGACGGGCTCGGAGTTTTAGCGGCGCCCGCGATTCAGGCCCGCAGGCCGGCACTGGGCGGAAAGGATATCTGGCATGAGGAGAGGGATCGCGGCCGCCGCCGCGGGAGTGCTCGTGGCGGTCCTGCTGACGCACGCGTGGGCGGAGGTGCAGTTTGATGTCCCGGCTGGTCTCGGTGACCGGCGCGTCACGTTGACCTGGATGCCGGAGGGGGACGACCCGCTCTACACCGGTAACCTCGAGATCTTCTTCGAGGGGCGCACCTCGATCGCCGCGAGCGAGATCGGATTCCTGCTCTTTGACGAGAACAGCGGCGACCTGTGGGCGATCGGTCGTGAGGCCGACTATCTGGCCCGCCTCGCCTTCGTCCAGGGGAGCGATACCTGGGTCGTCGATACGCTGGTTGCCGGACTCACCCCGCCGCGGCAGGCGACCGCGGTGGCGATTCATCCGGCCGGGCATCTCCTCGCCGTCGGTCTCGAGGACGGCGACGTGGCCGTCTGGCGGCCCGGCATTTCGCCGACGGTCGAGCTGCACGCGGGCCACGGAACGACGCCGGTCGCGGGCATCGCGTTCAAGCCCGAGGCGGTCGCGGCCGACTCCTCCTACGTGACCGTCGGTGGTGACGGTCGGCTGGTGCAGTGGGCGCGGCCGGGCGCGATCAGCCGCGAGGTGCAGGTCGACGCCGAGGCCGCGTTGAGCGCGGTACACGTCGTGCGCGAGGGGACCGACGAGCAGGCGATCATCGGCTATCGCGACGGCCGCATCGCGGTTTTTGCACTCGGCATCGACACGGGCGAGGTCTTCACGATCGACGCCCATCCAGGGCACGAGATTCTGCAGATCCTCTCCTCGGCCGACAATCGCCGTTTTGCGACGAGCGCGGCGGGGGGGCAAGTCGGCATCTGGGATCGGCTCGACGGCATCGCGCTGGGCGCCTACCGCGAGCCGGCCGGAGATCGGATCTTCCTCGGCTACACGCCGCGCGAGAGCGCCTACCTCGCCTACGCCACGGCGGGGGGCGAGATCGGGGTCCTCGACGGGACGCTCGGTACGCCCTTCAACGTGTCGGAAGACCTCGGATTGGAAATCAGCGCCTTCGTGCTCTCGCTCGACGGCTTCACCGGCTACTTCGGCGATCCGAGCGGGCAGCTCGAGTGGTGGCACCAGGGGCCGTGCGTTCCCAGTCCGACGACCCCCGAGTGCTTCGGCGGCTACATCGTCTGGCGCGGCACGACGGTCGACACGACGGAGTTGATCTGGCTGCGGACCTACGCTTTTGGCGACACGACCTGGAACTTCACCCTGCTCGACACGGTGCGCACCTTCATCGATCCCGATTCGATCATCCCGCGCGGCGGCGATCCGGAACTCACGGTCGCCGGCCCGCACAACGGGATTCCCTACTACTACAGCTTGACGAAGTTCACGCGGGTCTTCCGGGGCGGTCAGGAGTGGCTCGTCTTCGACAACAGCCCCGACGCGCAATACAAGGGGTTCTACCGGGAGGATGCGGAGGGCGAACCGACGGCCCTGATTCCGCGCGTCCCCGCGCGCAGCGAGACGCCGCTGCTGGGCGATGTCTACGTCGTGCCGGATCCATACATTGCCAATGATCCGGGGTCGCACTTTGCCGAGGGCGAGCCGGGGCATGTGCGTTTCTTCAATCTGCCCGAGGTGGCGACGGTGAGGATCTACACCGTCAACGGCGAGCTCGTGCGCACGCTGCACCATCCGGAGTTCGCGACGCGCATCTCGGGCGGATCGCTTGTCTGGGACATGAAGAATGACTACCAGGAAGACGTGATCGCGGGGGTCTATCTCTACGCGGTCGATACCCCGCAGGGAGAATCGAAGACCGGGTATCTGACAATCGTTCGTTGAGGATTCGTCGGGAAACCGCTTTCTGACGCGTCATTGACAGAACTGCAAACCATCTTCCTCTTCACGGGCGTTCCCCGCGAAGAGGTCGAGTGCTTTTTCGGGAGGTAGCGATGGCATACTCAGATCCCTTGGCGCCCGGCAGCGCGCCGGCCGCTCTCGAACAGGAGCTGCAGGAGAAGCTGGTCTACTCCTTCGGCCCCGGAGTCACGGAAGGGACCGGCCAGATGCGCGACGTCCTCGGCGGCAAGGGCGCCGGCCTGGCCGAAATGTCGCGCGCCGGGATCCCGGTACCCCCGGGCTTCACGATCACGACGCGCGCCTGCAACCTCTTCTATGCGCTCGGCGGCAAGATGCCGGACGAACTGCGTGAGCAGCAGCGCGAAGCACTGCGGCGGCTGGAGGAGTCGCAGGGCAAGCGTCTCGGTGATGAGCGCGATCCGCTGCTCGTCAGCGTGCGCTCGGGCGCCAAGTTCTCGATGCCCGGCATGATGGACACGATCTTGAATCTCGGTCTCAACGACGCCTCGGTGCGTGGACTGGCGGCACGCACCGGCAATCCGCGTTTCGCATACGACAGCTACCGTCGCTTCCTGCAGATGTTCGGCGACGTCGTGCTGCGCGTACCGAAGGCGGTCTTCGAGCAGAAGATGACCGAGCTCAAGCGCGAGCGCGGCGCCAAGGTCGACCTCGATCTGACGGCTGAGGATCTGCAGCACTTGGTGCGCCTCTTTCAGGAGCTGATTGCGGAGCGTACCGGAGAGCCCTTCCCGCAAGATCCGCAGCAGCAGCTCGATATGTCGCGCGATGCGGTTTTCCGCTCCTGGTACAACGACCGCGCCGTCTTCTACCGCCGCCAGCACGGGATTCCCGATGATCTCGGGACGGCGGTCAATGTGCAGGCGATGGTCTTCGGCAACATGGGCGCCGAGTCGGCGACCGGCGTCGGTTTCACCCGCAATCCCGCCACGGGCGAGAACGAGTTCTACGGCGAGTACCTGCGCAACGCGCAGGGCGAAGACGTCGTCGCCGGTATTCGCACGCCGCGGCCGATTCAGGAGCTCGGCGAGGACATGCCGGAGGTGTACGAGGAGCTGGCCAAGATCGCGCGGCGGCTCGAGCATAACTACCGCGACGTGCAGGATTTCGAGTTCACCGTGGAAGAGGGCCGGCTCTTCATGCTGCAGACGCGCACCGGCAAGCGCACCGCCCAGGCGGCGGTCAAGATCGCGGCCGACATGGTCGCCGAGAAGCTGATCACCCAGGATGAGGCATTGCTGCGCGTCGATCCAACCTCGCTCGATCAATTGCTCCATCCCCGCTTCGATCCGCAGGCGGAGTACGACGTGCTCGACCGGGGCCTGGCCGCCTCGCCCGGAGCGGCGGTCGGGAAGGTCGTCTTCCATCCCGATCGGGCCGTCGAGTTGGCCGGTCAGCCGGACGAGGAGGGCCGCCCAACGCGGGTCATTCTCGTGCGCAGCGAGACTTCGCCGGACGACATTCATGGCATGTCGGTCGCGGCTGGCATCCTGACCGCGACGGGTGGGATGACTTCGCACGCGGCGGTCGTGGCGCGGGGGATGGGCAAGTGCTGCGTCGCCGGCTGCTCGGCGGCCGAGGTCCATGAGGAAGAGGGCTATGTCAAGATCGGCGAAACGACGCTGCGAGAGGGCGACTATCTGAGTCTCGACGGCTCGACCGGTGAAGTGATCGCCGGGGAAGTGCCGACGATTGACCCCGAGGTCGCCAACGAGTTCCGCGCTTTCATGGAGTGGGCCGATGCGCGCCGGCACCTCGGCGTGCGCACGAATGCCGACACGCCGGACCAGGCCGAGATGGCCCGGCGCTTCGGAGCCGAGGGCATCGGGCTCTGTCGCACCGAGCACATGTTCTTCGCCGAGGAACGTTTGCCCAAGGTGCAGCAGATGATCCTCAATGCGCCGGCGGTCAAGCGCTACGAAGCGCTGCTCGCCCGTCGTCGCCGCGAGCTGGACAACGCCGGCGGCGATGCGGCCGCGCGCCTGGAGCAGGAGATCGCGCGCCTCGAAGCAGAGCTCGCCGAGCCGCGCCAAGCCTACTTCGAGGCGCTCGAGGCAATCCGTCCCTACCAGCGCGATGACTTCTACGGCATCTTGAAGGCGATGCGCGATCTGCCGGTCACGATCCGCACGCTCGATCCCCCGTTGCACGAGTTCCTGCCCAAGCGCGAGGAGCTGCGCGTCGAGGTCGCCTTGCTCAAGGAGCGCGGTGCGCCGGCCGACCAGATCGAGAAGCGCGAGCGATTGCTGGCGCAAGTCGAAAGCCTGGATGAGCTCAATCCGATGCTCGGCCATCGCGGTTGCCGGCTCGGGATTGCGTATCCCGAGATCACGGCGATGCAGGCGCGCGCGATCCTGGAGGCCGCCGCACAGCTAGCCAAGGAAGGGATTCAGGTCTACCCCGAGATCATGATCCCGCTCGTCGGCACCGCCCAAGAGCTCGAGCATCAGCGCCGGATCGTCGAGCAGGAGGCGCGTCAGGTGTTCACCGAGATGGGGATCGAGGTGCCCTATCTTGTCGGGACGATGATCGAGGTGCCACGCGCGGCACTGATGGCGGGGGACGTCGCCCGCCGGGCCGATTTCTTCTCTTTCGGTACGAACGACCTGACACAGATGACGTTCGGATATTCCCGTGACGACGCCGGCCGATTCTTGCCACTATACGTCGAGAACGGGATTCTGGAGCGCGACCCGTTCGTTTCGCTCGACCGCGACGGTGTCGGGCAGCTCGTGGAGTGGGCCGTAGAACGCGGGCGGACGACGAAGGCGAAGCTCAAGACCGGGATCTGCGGCGAGCATGGCGGCGATCCGGACAGCATCGCCTTCTGCCATGGGGTCGGCCTCGACTACGTGAGCTGTTCGCCGTTCCGCGTGCCGATCGCCCGGCTCGCCGCAGCCCAGGCGGCTATCCGGTCTGTTTCCGGCAACGAGGAGGGGGACCACCGCGGGCAGATCTGAGCGACGAACGGGCGCCTGACCCGCTGAACGGGAGCGCCATGAGCGACGCACGCCGCCGCGGCTGGGCGGAGATCGCCCGTCGGATCGCTTTCAGCGAAGGTGCTCGGCGGGTGGCCGCCTTCGACTGGATCTCCGGACGCGTTGGCTCGCGGGAGAATCCCGATGGCATGCGCTCGCTGATGCATGCGATCGTCTTCTTGGCGCTCGCCTGTGGCGTGCTCGATGCGGCGCTGCTCTGGCGCCACGCGTGGACGCGCTGGGAGCTTTTCTCGTTCCTGCACCTGGCCTGGATCTCGGCCTTTCTCGTCGGCACGGTCTCGAACGTCGGTTTCTTGGAGACCCTCGACGGCATCCAGCTGCACCGCCTCGGCGGGCCGAATGTTCTCACCCTGACGCGGGGCCTCTTGATTCCGCCGCTGATCTACCTGATCGCGACCGCCGACTTCGTCCTCGCCGCGCTGCTCTACGGCCTCGTGACCGGGACCGATGTCGTCGACGGCTGGTGGGCCCGGCGCTTCGGCGGCCAGTCGAAGCTTGGGATCGTGCTCGATCCCGTGGTCGACTTGCTGGTGCATGTGTCGGTCTTCACCGCCCTCGGTCTGAGCGGGGCCCTCGGCCTGCTCGGGTTGATCCTGATTCTGGTCCGCACGGCGCTGCTGGTCTTGGGGACGATCGTGCTCTACCTCTGGAAGGGGCGCGTGCGGATTCAGCCGACGCCGCTCGGCAAGGGCACCGGTCTGCTCCTGACGTTGGTGACGTTGCCCTTCCTCTGGCTGCTCGGCTGTGAGGCGCCGCGCTGCGCCTTCTGGGTCGCTGGATTGCGGCACTTCCTGACGGCCCTGCTCGCGCTGGCCGCGCTGCACGTGGTCGCGATCGGGATCGTCAACCTTGGACGCCCAGCGGTGGCGGCCGCGCGACCGCGTCCGCTGCACCGGCGCATGATCGGGCGCCCGCGCGGGAGGCATGATGACACTCGCTGAGCAAGTGGGGACGGCCGGCGAGACGGTGCTGGCCGGCTCGCTCGAGCACATCTCCCTCTGGGACGTACTCCAGTGGTTGGCCGCGAGCCGAACGGAGAGCCTGCTCTGGGTTCCGGAACCGGCGTGCGCGCCGGCGGCCGCGGCGGCTTGGGTCCATTGCCGCGACGGGTGCGTGCGCGCCGTCTCGCGCGCGCCGGCGGGCCGCATCTCGCCCGAGGCGCCGCTGGCGCCGCGCGCGGAGCGCCTGGGCGGATGCCTCTGTGCCGGCCATGGATTGAGCGTTGCGCATCTGCGCCTCGTGCTGGCGCTGCAGCCACGGGCCGCGGAGGGCGGGGCTGCGGGCCTCGCCGCCGGCGCAGCGCAAGGGCCTTTGCTTGGGCAACTACTCGTGGCTCAGGGCTGGATCACCGCCGAAACGTTGCGGGCGGCGCTCGCCGAGCTCGCTCGCCGGCGGCTGGCGCGGCTGTTGGCAGTGCACAGCGGACGCTTCACCGTGGATTTGGGACCTCCGCCGGCGCCTGGCCTCCCGCTGGAGGAGCCGGTCGAGCCACTGCTGCTCGCGATCGCCCAGGAGGTCGACCAGGGTGCGATCGATGGTGCCGCGGGGGCGGCCGGCGAAGCCCCGCCCGGGTCGCAGGAGGGCCTCCCCGCTGCTTCGTTAGGCGCGGACTTCGATTCAGCTCACGATTGCCGCGCGGGCCCGGAACCGCCTGCGTGGCCGACGGGTAGGCCGGATCATATATGCAGACTGTAACGCTTGGTTTCCTGTCGGCGCCCGGCTGGCTCTGGTGGTTCGCCTTCTTGGCGGCCTGCGGAATCGGCGTCTGGGCCTATCATCGCCTGCTCGCCCCGCTCGGGCGCGGCTCGCGCTGGCTGATGACGGCGCTGCGCGTGGCGGCCTTGGTCACGATCCTGCTGATGCTGCTCGAGCCGGTCGTTACCTCGCGTCAGCGCGATCAGGGACGGCCCCGCCTGGCCGTCTTGCTCGATCGCTCCTCGAGCATGCTGCTTGACGGCGACCGCGGGGGCAGGACCCGCGCGGACGAGGCGGCCGCGGCCTGGGAACGGATTCAGGCGCAGCTGGGCGAGCGCTTCGAGCTCGACCTTTTCCATTTCACCTCGACGCTCGAAGCGCAGCCGCACACGACCGGTGCGCCCGGGGAAGTTCCCGCCGCGGAGGTCGCGCCGACCGGGGCAACGGCGCTCGGCGATGCGCTCGAAGCGGTCGTGCTGCAGGAGAGCCACGCGCCGCTGGGCGGGATCCTCGTGCTGACCGACGGCGTGCAGACGAGCGGCAAGGACCCGGCGCGCGTCGCGCGCAACATCCCGGTCCCGATCTTCCTTGCCGTGCTGGGCGATACGCTCGCCCCGGCGGACGTGCTCGTGCGTGAGGTCAATGCGCCCCCCGTGGCCCAGGTCGGAGAGCCGCTGGCGCTGCGCACCGTCGTCGAGTACCGGGGGCAGGCGGAGCGCGAGGTGACGCTGCGTGTGGCCGAACGCATCGGCCTGCCGACCGGCGAGGCGCCGCCGGCGGTCGCCCGGAGCGAACGCTCGCTGTCGATCGGTGGGGCGGGGGCACAGGGGGGTGAGCAGGTCGTGACGCTCGAGGTAACGCCGAGCCGCGTCGGGCGCACGCTGTACGAGATCGAGGTTGCCGGGGCCGACTCCGAGGCGGTCACGATCAACAACCGCCGTCTCGTGGCCGTCGACGTGCGCGAGAAAAAGACCCACGTGCTCTATCTCGAGGGCCGCCCCGATTGGGACTTCGGTTTCCTCAAGCGAACGCTAGATGCCGACACGACGCTGGCCTACACCTACTTCGTGCGCCAGGCGGAAGGCGGCTTCCTGCGCTACGGCGCGCCGGGCGAGGACGGCGCGGACCTGCCGGCGTCGGCCGAGGCGCTCGCCCCCTATGCGGCGGTCCTGGTCGGCCATCTGGCGCCGGGCGAGCTTCCCGCCGCCACCGTCTCCGCGCTGCGTCCCTTCTTGCTCCAGGGAGGTGGGCTGTTCTTCTTGGGGGGGCACGCCGAGGGGCACGTGCGCGCCTGGGAACAGGCGGGCTGGAGCGATCTGCTACCGCTCGTCTTCGATCCGCAGCCGAGCCGCGGCTACGCGACGACTCCGGTCGCGCCGACCTTCGCCGGCATCGCCCACGAGGTGACCGCGCTCGTGGAGAGCCCGCGCGAGACGGAACGCCTCTGGCGCGGGTTGCCCCCCGTCTGGTTGCCGGAGGGGAGCTACAGCGCGGCGGCGGCGGCGACCGTTCTGCTCGAGGGGGAACTCGCCCAGCCGCCGCGCAGCGTGCCGCTGCTGGCCCTGGCCCCGGCGGGGGGCGGGCGCATCGGGGTGCTGGCGGCGCGCGGGATGTGGCGCTGGGACTTCGTCGCGCGGGGCGCAGATGCGGCCACCGCCGGTGCGGGCGACTTCTGGCGGCGGCTGATGCGCTGGCTCGCGGAGCCGGCCGAGCGCCAGCCGTTTGCGGTGCACCCGCTGCGAGGGGTCTTTCAGGACAGCGAGCCGATCGTCTTCGAGGCGCGTCTGCTCGACGACGCCTTCCGCCCGATCAGCGGGGCGCGCGTGGCGCTCAGCCTCGCGGGAACCGGGGCGGGTGCCCCCGCGCGGCGAGCGAGTCTTTTCCCCGAAGGCGAAGCGGGGCGCTACCGGGGTCGCCTGGCGCCGTTGCCCCCCGGGGGTTATCGCTACGAGGCGAGCGCGCAGCGCGGCCAGGGTGCCCAGCGCCGCGTGTGGCGGGCCGAGGGTGCCTTCTGGGTCGAGCGGATGGGGCCGGAGTTCCTGCACCTGGCGGCGAGCCGCCGTCTGCCCGAACGCATCGCGGCCGCTGCGGGCGGCGTCAGCGTGCCCGCCTCCGAGCTCGACTCGCTGCTGACCGCGATCCCGCATGGCTATCGGGCAACGCATGTTGTCCGTCAGGCGGAAGTGTGGAACCATGTTGCCGTTTTCATGGTGTTGATCACCTTCTTGGCGATCGAATGGGCCCTACGGCGACGCCGGGGCTTGGCCTAGTCCGACGCTCGGACGCGGGTGGCGCAGGACGACGAGGGGAGAGGCAACGATGACGACGTGCAGGAACAGGCGACCCGTTCTGACCCGGGCGCTGTGGGCTGTCAGCCTGGCGGTGGGATTGCTCTTGGGTTGCAGCGGCGAGGATGCCGAGGACGCGGAGGCCGCCGCTGTGGCCGCGACGCCCGAGGCGGGCGCCGCGGCGGCGAGGGAAGCGGTCTCCGCGCCGGCACCGGAGGCGCACGCAAGCGCTGCCGCGGGTGGCGAGGAGAGGACGGACTCCGGCGAGGCGGCGATGCCGGCGGTAGCGGGTGCGGCAGCGGCAGACTTGCCCGCGCTGCCACCGCTGTCGCAGCGGCCGCCGGTGCCGGATGTGAGTGTGACCGATATTGCCGGCCGCGAGATCGCGCTCGCCGGGCTCGACGACCAGATCTCGCTGATCGTCTTCTGGGCGACCTGGTGCCGGCCGTGCCTGATGGAGATTCCCCACCTGGTCGACTTGACCGAGCGCTTCGGAAATCAGGGCTTCCAGGTCCTTGGCCTCTCGATCGACCGCCAGGGCATTGGGGTCGTCAAGCCGTTCCTCGAGCAGCATCCCGAGATTAACTACACGATCGTGCCCAATGGGCATCCGGCCGCCGCCGCCTTCGGGGGCATTCAGAGCATTCCGACCAGTTTTCTGGTCGATCGCAACGGGCGCGTGATCCGCGGCTTCCGGGGTCTGGTCCCGGGTGAAGTACTCGAGGGCTACGTGCGCGCGGCGTTGGCGGAGAGCTAGGGCCGCGCACCGAAGAACGCGGTCCCGATGCGCAGCAAGGTCGCGCCCTCCTCGATCGCGATCGGGAAATCTCCCGACATGCCCATCGACAGGTGGCCGAGTGGCGCCCCCGGCCGCTGCCGCGCTCGCTCCCGGTCGCGCGCGTGCCGCAACGTGCGAAAGGCGGCGCGGATCGCCTGCTGATCGTCGGTCAGGGGACCGATCGTCATCAGACCCTCGACCCGCAGCTGTGGCCAGGCGGCCAGCGCGTCGAGCAGCTCAGGCAGCCCCGCGGGCGAAACGCCCGATTTGCTTGCCTCCCCACTCGTGTTGACCTGGACCAGAATCCGCTGTGGCGCGGCCGCAGGGACCTGCGCGGCGAGCTTGCGCGCCAGCTTGAGCCGGTCGACGGAGTGGATCCAGCTGCTGAGCGGCAAGACCTCGCGCACCTTGTTGGTCTGCACGTGACCGATGAAGTGCCATTCCAGCTCGAGGTCGCCGAGCGCCGCGCGCTTGGCGGCCAGTTCCTGAGCTCGACTCTCGCCGAAGCGCCGCACGCCGGCGGCGTGGGCGGCACGCACTTGAGCTGGATCGACCGTCTTGGAGACGGCGATCCAGTCGACTTCCGCGCGCGACCGCCCGGCGCGCTCGGTCGCGGCCGTGATCTGCGCTTCGATGCGCGCGACCCGATCGGCAAGGGACTCCATCAGCGCATCTCCTCTGCGGCGCCGGTGCGCTCCAGCAGCGTACGGGCCGGCACGGAGGCGGGGTTGCGGGCCAGCACGCGGTGCGCCGCGGCGGTCGCGGCGGCCGTGTCGCCGGTGGCGAGCATGCGCTCGGCCGATAGCAGGAGCGCCGGTTCGAAGTCCGGGGCGGCGAAGAGGGCGCGGCGCAGGAACCAGTCGGCGTATTCGCCGCGTCCCACAGCCAGCAGAATCTCGGCCGCGTCGAGGGCCGGGGCCGGGTCGAGCGGATAGACCAGTGTCGAGGCCCGGAACTCGCGCAACGCCTCGGCAAAGCGTTCCGCCCGCTCGTACTCGATCGCGAGCCAGTTGTGCGCCGCATGCAGCGGGAAGCGGCCAGCGAGATGAAAGGCGGCGATCTCCGCCCCGGGAACGCTGTCGGCAACGGCCGGCGTTGTGCCCCGGGGGGGTGGGGCGGACGGAGAAGGCGGCGTGTCCGCAGAGGCATACGGCCAGCGCTGCCGCAGGCGCCGGACGCGCTCGCTGGCGAGCAGGGTGTCGAGCGGCGTGATGCCGGCGAGGCGCGCGCACGCCTGCCAGGAGGGGGCCGCATCCCAGCGCCAGCGATCAGGCGGTGCGATCCAGGCGCGCGCGTGGAGCGCGCGGGCGATCGCGTTGGCGACCAGAGCGTGACCGCGGATTGACGGGTGTTGAGGCGTGAGGAAGAGCGGCGCCTCGCCGGGCCCGCGGGCGGCGGCCCAGAAGAGCGAATCGAGCGGCAGATAGGCGGCGCCCTCCTGGCGAGCGACTTCGCGCAGCGCTTCGCGTAGCGCCGTTTCCGCCCGCAGCGGCACGCGGTCGTAGTCGCGGGCAGCGCGGTAGGCGCGCCGCGCGGCCGCCGTGGCGCCGCGGGCGGCGAGGAGCTCGGCGCTCAGGAAGCGCGCGCCGGCATGTGTGCTGTCGGCTTCTACCGCCCTCTGCGCGGCCGCCCACGCGGCAGACGTATCGCCGCGGGCCCGGGCCGCACGCGCGGCGTCGAGGGCGGCCCGCAGGCGCGCCCGCCGATCATCGGAACCGCGCTCCGCATCGCCGGCGGCGCGGGGTTCCCCCTCTCCACCGGGGTCGAACGGGGGGCGCCGGGCATCCGCGGAGACCGGCTCGCAGATGAGCAGTCGCGTTTCGCTCTCGCGCGCGGCGCGCGCGAGCATGCCGACACGGCGGGCGAGCGCCTCGCGGGCGGCGTCGCGCAGCGGACTGGTTGGCGCGATGCTGTGCGTGGCGGCGAGCACGGTGTACAGGCCGGCGCCCGCGGGCAACGTCCCCGGCGCGTTGCCCGCGGCCAGGTATCGGGCCAGGCGCACCAGGCCCAGCCGCTCGGCCGCCGACGCCTCCAGCGCCGCACTGCCGGCGCTGCTCCGCGCCCGGCGGGCGGCGACGCCGGTGGCGCCAAAGTACTCCTCGGCGCCGCAGGCAAGGACGATCAAGTCGACCTCCTGCGACAGCAGGGTCTGCCCGAGGTCGACGACGGCGGCGCTGCCAAGCGCGCGGAGACCGCCGTTGATCACCTCGACGCGCACCTCGGGCAAGAGCGCCTGCAGTGCGACGTCGAGCAGGGCGGGGAAGGCGCCGTGCGGCGGATAGGGATAGCCGCTCGCGAGCGTGCCCCCCAGGCAGAGAATGCGATAGCGGTCGGCGGTAGCCGCCCGGTCGAAGAAGGCGAACCCGGGCCGCGGCATGAGCGAATCGGGAAGCGGCGGGAAGTAGCGCCGCGCGACTTCGGGATGGAGACGGGTGCCCTGCCAGTGACCCGCGGCGACCGGCTCGAGCACCGGCCCCGGACCGGGCAGCGCCAGGCGGGCGGCGATCTCGCCCAGCAGCAGTAGCGCCACGACCAGGCCGGCGACCCGTGCGGCGCGGCGTGCGCGGTCGCGCGCGCCGCGCTGGGCAACGGGATGGGGATCGACGGACACGAGTCGCGCTCCCTTCTGTCTTGCCGTACTGGATCCGGCGGCCATGCCGTCGCTGGCGCCGATCGGTTCGGGCCCAGCGGCGACGATTGTGGGTCGAGGGCCCATTGTAGCGGGCGCTGGCTCAGCGGGCCACCCCGCGCCCTGCCGCGCGCGCCCGACCCGGACTGGAGGCGCGGGCGGGAATTGGGTAGAATCCGGGCCCGATTGCCGTTTCGCATTGAACCACCCGGGCGAGAGGAGATGGGCGTGGACCTGCCGACCGATCCGATGGCTGCCAACCGCGAGAAGCTCGCCGCGCTGCGGGCCGCGGGCGTGGATCCCTATCCGCACCGCTACGCGCGTACGCATCTCGCGTCGGCGGTGCATGCCGATTTCGCCGCGCTCGAGGAAGGGGCGTCGATTTCGGTCGCGGGCCGGCTGCGCGCCCTGCGCCCGATGGGCAAGGCGAGTTTCGCCCACGTGGAGGACCCGACCGGGCGCCTGCAGCTCTACCTGCGGCGCGACATCCTGGGCCCGGAGGCCTACGGGCTGGTCAAGCTGTTGTCGCTCGGCGATCTCGTCGGGGCGCGCGGGACGGTGTTCCGCACGCGGACGGGGGAAGTCAGCCTGCGCGTCGAGCAGTTGGCGGTCCTCGCCAAGACGGTGCGTCCGATGCCGGTCGTCAAGGAGAAGGAGGGGGTGCGCTACGACGCCTTCCAGGATCGGGAAGCCCGTTACCGGCAGCGCTACCTCGATCTGATGCTCAATCCCGAGACGCGCGAGGTCTTCCGCCGGCGGGCGGAGACGCTGCGCTCCCTGCGGCGCCAGCTCGATGCGCGCGGGTTTCTCGAGGTCGAGACGCCGGTCCTGCAGGCGGTGTATGGCGGTGCGGCGGCGCGACCGTTTCGCACGCATCATCACGCGCTCGACATGGATCTCTACCTGCGCATTTCCGAAGAGCTGCCGCTGAAGAAGCTGCTCGTCGGCGGACTCGAGCGCGTCTACGAGCTGGGGCGCGTCTTTCGCAACGAGGGACTCGATCGGCAACACAACCCGGAGTTCACGCTGCTCGAGTTCTACTGGGCGTATGCCGACTACAGCGATGCGATGGATCTGGTCGAAACGCTGATCCGCCAGACGGCAGAGGACGTCGCCGGCACGACGACGCTTCCGGTTCCCGGAGAGGAAGCGGCGACCTTCGACCTCGGTGCGCCGTTTGAGCGCCGCTCGCTCCCTCTACTCCTGAGCGAGGCGACGGGGACCGATTGCCTGGCGCTCGGGGACGCCGAGTTGCGCGCATTGGCCGAGCGCCATGGCGCCGAGCTGAGCGGTCCTTGGCATCGCGGCAAGCTGCTCGAGAAGCTTTTCGATCTGACAGTCGCCCCCCAATTGCGCGCACCGACGTTCGTCACCGACTACCCGAAGATCATCTCGCCGCTGGCGAAGGCGCATCGCGAGCACCCGGAGCAACTCGTGGAGCGCTTCGAACTCTTCATTCTGGGCGAGGAGTATGCCAACGCCTTCTCCGAGCTCAACGATCCGGACGATCAGCGACGCCGCTTCGAGGACCAACACCGCCTGCGCGAGGCGGGCGATGAGGAGGCACACCCAGTCGACGACGACTACCTCGTCGCCCTCGAGCACGGCCTTCCGCCGGCGGCCGGCGTCGGCATCGGGGTGGATCGACTGGTGATGCTCCTGACCGGCGCCAGCGCGATTCGCGATGTCTTGCTCTTCCCGCACATGCGCCCCCGCGACGCGGAGGCCGAGGCATGAGTGCGGCGCAGCGACACGGTCACGCCGAGCAGATCGTCGCCGCTTCCCCCGCGATGAAGCGCATCCTGCGCCTCGTGCGGCGCATCGCCCCGACCGAGAGCAACATCCTGCTGACGGGCGAGAGTGGAACCGGCAAAGAGAAGGTCGCCCGCCTGATCCACTATCAGAGTGACCGCAGCCGCGGTCCCTTCGTGGCCGTTAACATGGCGGCGATCCCGGACAGCTTGATTGAGAGCGAGCTCTTCGGCCACGTGCGCGGTGCCTTCACCGACGCCAAGCGCGCCAAGCGCGGTTTCTTCGAACTCTCCGATGGCGGCACGCTCTTCCTGGACGAAATCGCCGAGATGGCGCCGTCGATGCAGGGCAAGCTCTTGCGCGTGCTCCAAGATGGGGAGGTTCAGCCGGTCGGTGCCGAGGCGGCGACGCACGTCGATGCGCGCGTGATCGCGGCGACCAATCGCGATCTGCGCGAGGAGATGGCGCACAAGCGCTTCCGCGATGACCTCTACTACCGTTTGAACGTCTTCAACCTACACATCCCACCTTTGCGCGAGCGCAAGGAGGACATCCCCTACCTGGTGCGCTTCTTTCTCGAGCGCCACACCGAGCGCTCCGGCCGGCCGGCGCCGGAGATCAGCGAGCAGGCGTGGGGTTCCTTGATGAGCTATGACTATCCGGGCAACGTGCGCGAGCTGGAAAACGCGATCGAGCGGGCAGTGATTATGGCGGAGGAGGAAGGGGCGATTCGCACCTGGGACCTGCCGCCCGAGATCGCCGAGCGTCGGATGGCGAGTCTGCCGGAGCGCGGCGCCGGAGGGCAGGCGGGAGCGGATACGGGTCCCGACGCGGCGGGGGCGGGGAAGGCGGGAGCGGCGCCCGCCGCCGATGAGATGTCCGTCTATCCCGCCGATCTCAGCCTGGCCGACGTCGAGGCGCGCCACATCCGGCGCGCCATCGCCGCTGCCGGGGGCAATCTGACGCGGGCGGCCGGCACACTCGGGATTTCACGCACGACGCTGTGGCGCAAGATCAAGCGCTACGGCCTCTCCACCGAATCCTGAGCGTTGCACATGGAAACGACTGGTGTTGTTCCAGGTTGAAACGAACTGTTTCCGCGCGCTCCCTCCTTCGGCCTCCTCTGCAAGCATCCCTGACCATTTGATCCTGTAACCTATTATTTTTGTTTCGGTTATGGGCGAAGGGCTTGATTCCCGCCAGACCGTCACGCTGGCACGTCGCTTGCTCCTCCTGCGGGGACTGGAGCCAGAGAATCACGAGGGAAGGGAAGCGATCCCATCCAGGAAGGGGAGATGTCATGGGCAAGATCATCGGCATTGATCTGGGAACGACCAATTCCTGCGTCGCCGTGATGGAGGGAGGCAAGCCGGTCGTCATCCAGAATGCAGAGGGCGGTCGCACCACCCCCTCGATTGTCGCCTTCCGCAAGGAGGGCGAGCGCCTGGTCGGGCAGGCGGCCAAGCGCCAGGCGGTGACGAACCCGAAGCACACTGTCTACTCGATCAAGCGCTTCATGGGGCGGCGTTACGACGAGGTTTCGAGCGAGCTCAAGTCGGTCTCCTATCCGATCGTGCAGGCCGACAACGGCTTGGCCTATGTCGAGATCGAGGGCACGCGCTACTCGCCGCCCGAGATTTCGGCCATGGTGCTCAAGAAGATGAAGGAGACGGCGGAAGCGCACATCGGCGAGACGATCAAGGAGGCGGTTATCACCGTGCCCGCCTACTTCAACGACAGCCAGCGGCAGGCGACGAAAGATGCCGGCAAGATCGCCGGTCTCGAAGTCAAGCGCATCATCAATGAGCCCACCGCCGCGGCGCTCGCCTATGGGCTCGAGAAGAAGAAGGCCCAGCGCGTCGCCGTCTACGACCTGGGCGGCGGCACGTTCGACATCTCGATTCTCGAGATCGATCCCGAGCTGGGCACCTACGAGGTCAAGGCGACCAACGGCGACACGCACTTGGGCGGCGACGACTTCGACCAGCGCATCATCGACTGGCTGGCCGACGAGTTCCGCCGCGATCAGGGAATCGACTTGCGCAACGATGCGATGGCGATGCAGCGCCTGCGCGAGGCGGCCGAGAAGGCGAAGTGCGAGCTCTCGGGCACGATGGAGACCGAGATCAATTTGATGTACGTGACCGCCGACCAGTCGGGGCCGAAGCACCTCGTCACCAAGCTGAGCCGCAGCAAGTTCGAGCAGCTGGTCGACGATCTGGTGCAGCGCACGGTCAATCCCTGCAAGCAGGCCTTGAAGGACGCCGGTATGAGCGATGTCGACGAGGTGATCCTGGTCGGCGGCTCGACCCGCATTCCCAAGGTGCAGGAGCTCGTGCGCGGGCTCTTCGGGCGCGATCCGCACAAGGGGGTCAATCCCGATGAAGTCGTCGCGATCGGCGCGGCGATCCAGGGCGGCGTGCTGGGGGGCGAGGTCAAGGACGTCCTGCTGCTGGACGTGACGCCGCTCTCGCTCGGCATCGAGACGCTCGGCGGCGTATCGACGAAGATCATCGAGCGCAACACGACGATCCCGACCCGGCGCACGGAGACGTTCTCGACGGCGGCGGACAACCAGAACACGGTCGAGATCCACGTCCTCCAGGGCGAGCGCCCCATGGCGAACGACAATCGTTCGATCGGGCGCTTCCATCTGACGGGCATCCCGCCC
>Ga0180434_10004254_pt1 | contig 17514 bp, 9 predicted proteins | sample SS_ome_7_FD_132453 | JGI IMG/M metagenome (GOLD analysis project Ga0180434, IMG submission 132453) | Hypersaline lake sediment archaeal communities from the Salton Sea, California, USA - SS_1_D_2 metaG | ecosystem: Environmental > Aquatic > Non-marine Saline and Alkaline > Hypersaline > Sediment...
CGTCATTTCGACCTACGCCGAACCTGATCAAGAGATAATAAAAAAATCGTGAATTGACTGAAAGGTCGCCGTCCGAAAGCGCCAATCGCCTTTTAAGCAGGGCCACGAACTTCATACGACGTGAAGAAAGGACCAAGCAATGACCCGGCGCCAGGAACAGGTGCATCACGGATTTTCGCGAAGACGTCGCGTGGCGCCGGTTTTGAGTCGCCTCCTGGGAAATTTTCCATCGAAAACGAGACAGCTTCTAAGTTATAATCAAGCAAGTCGCACCTCCAGCAACATGCAAACGAAGCAAGAAAAGGAACCGAGGTCGTTAACACGCCATACAAGGAGAACCGCCATGCAACGGAAAAGTGAATCCAGCCGACCTTGTCATGTTCCCGCCGCCGATTGCAGAACAGGGATAAGGAGCGCGACCGTCCGTACTCTCGCCAGGACGACGGAGAGAGGAGTTTTCAAACCAGGAAGAGAGCTGTCGAGGCGCCTGTTCACGATCCTGCTCGTCCTGATGATCGGCGACGCGATCGCCGCGGCGGCCATCCCAGCCTACCAGAAAAAGCCGAGCAGCTGGCGTACCGGACTCGCCGCGGACGACGGGGTCGTCTGGGATAAAGACTTCGCCGAATGGGTGAAGAACGGCAAGGTGCTCGCTAAAGCGCTCGTCCAGGGGAATTGGACGCCTTCGTATCGTTTCACCTTCACGCAGTGCTATAGCGGGGGTTTTGTCACCGAACTCGACAACAAAAAGGCCGACCTCGCCTGTTTCGGCGCCAATAGCGCCGTCAAGTACTTCCAGGGCGCTTCCGCGATCAGCGGCGTCAACTCCCGCTACGCCCACGCGTGGCAAAATCGCGCCGCGGCGGCGCCGGCGAACACGGACGAAGAGATCACGGATAACGCCTACGACGCCCTCGTCACCGGCGCCCTCGCACCCGCCATACCGCTGCATCCGCGAGCTGCATTCGAGCAAGCCCAGTATCGTCGGAACGGGCCGGCCGAGAGGCTCGGTGACCCGGATCCGGCGGTCAAGAACTACGCCGTTCTCTTCGCCGGTCGCCCTGAGCCGCGCCATGAAAAAAATATCGACGAGATCTACTCCGTACTGACCACGGCATACGGCTACGCCGCGGGCGATATCCACATCCTGTACGGCGACGGCGTTGATCCCGACGGCGCCGACGCGTGGGCGCCCGACGCATCCGCGACGATCGCGAACCTCCGTAAGGCGATCTCGGAAAGAGCCGGATTCTTCGTCGAGAAAGTCTGGGAGCTGGGCGGTGAAGGCCACACGCTGAACGACACCAAGGTCCAACTGTTCTTCTGGGCAACCGACCACGGCACGGTCGACGCACCGATCTCGTTCTCGGTTGATCCGGCCAGTGCGGGACTGCCCGGGACGGCCGTGGCGGCGAAGGCCGCGCCGGAAGAATGGATCTACGAAGGCGGCGGCAATACCAACGTGGACGGTTGGGCCCCGCCCGGCTTCGCCGGCGAAGATATCGATGCGCTCTCCTTCGGCAACGATTACATTCCGCTGGAAACCCACGCGAAACCCGGCGTGTATTTCTCGGTCGACACGGACACTGATGGAGTAGCGGGCACGGACATCGCAAAGCGTGCCGCCCCGCCGGGAGGGTTGAATCCGGCGCCCGATGTCTTCGTCGCGCAGGATCCGGGCAATCGCATCATGACCGAGGCGGCCACTATCGGATTGTCTCGCGTCAATCCTGACGATTTGAACGCGCTGTCCTTCGTCCCGATCACCCAGGTGCTGCATCCTGTCACGAAGCTGCCGCGGACGCCGGTGTTCTTCTCCGTAGCCGGCGCCCCCGACGGCGCCATAATTTACGTGTATGACCCTCTCCTCGAACTGGAGTATGAGTTCTGGGATCTGGGGGCTGAGTTAGGACTGAGTGACATAGACGCGCTGGCCCTCTCCACTCCGGTCGTCCGTGACCCCGACGATCCGGATATCGAAAACCGTCTAGTCCCGGCGGCCGCGGGCCCGACGCCGTCGACCGTGTTGTTCTCGGTCGTGCGCGGCGACGCCTCCGGGCTAAATCCGGCGAGTGTCTGGAAATATCAGGCCGGGGCGGCACTGGAACCCGTACTCTTCACGCCGGCAAACCTGGGATTACTAATTGACGACAACCTCAACGCCCTGCACACCTACAGTTCTGACGACCCGAGCACGAAACCGTTGTGCACGGCCTACAATCCCAATGACCCGGCGCCGGCCGACAGCGATCCGTTCGACGGCCCATGCCTTTGGTGGGAGGTGACGCATTCCAACGCCTACGACCACTTGGGCCGGTTCGCGGACGGGCTCTATACCGTAGATGACATCGTCCCCATCGAGACTGGTTGGGCGACGTTGAAACTGAGCCAATCCTTGGCCCCTGGTCCTGACGATTACTGCGTCACCCTGGACGTCGAGTGGGCTGAAGACGACGTTGAGGTCATGCAGACGGTATTCCTGAAACTCTACGACGAGTCGGGCGTCGTGATAGCGCAAGCCGCCGTATATGACGAATACATCTACAGCACCCCATGGGGATTGGGCTACGTCCGTGATCTGCCGAACGGCTGGACGGACGAGGCGCTTCCCTTGAACGGTTGTGCATCGCTTCAGATTTGCGTTTCCGGCGACGTGGTGGAAGTGCATTTTGACGGACAGTTGCTCAAAACGGGAGAGGTCGCGGCCCAGGCGGCCGAAGTGCGAATCGACATCGGCAACTACGCCGAGCCGAACTCTCCAACCCCGTTCGGCTCGATCATGCTGGATCATTACGAGTACGGTGATCCGACCGAGCCGTGCCCGGGAGACCTCGACCACGATGGCGACCGGGACTTGTCCGATCTAGCCCAGCTCCTTGCCAACTACGGAACGCCCGAAGGCGCCGTGTACGAAGAAGGCGATCTCGACGACGACGGCGACGTCGATCTGAGCGATCTTGCCGCGCTGCTCTCCGTGTATGGGGAGCCGTGCCCCTAGATACGCCGCCGGATCGGACGGCGCGACCGAACGCCGCGGCAGGGCGCTGCCGCGGCGTTCCACGTTGCGCGAATGCCCCCCGCATTCGCGGCTACGCGCTGCAACCGGCGCGTGGACGCCGGGCCAGGCCGATCAGCGAAATACTCAGCAGAGCGACGGATGACGCGGGACATAAACTACCCCCGTCCAACGTCGGCACTGGCGTGAAAATCGCGACGACCTCGCGATTCGCGTCAAGCAAGACCGTGTTCTCGAGATTCATCGGGTCGCCGGCCTCCGTCCCTTCCCAGCGCTCGAACATGTAGCCTTCGGCTGGTTCAGCCGTGAGAACGACTTCCGCGCCAGCCGGAAACAGCCCGCCATCGGGCTCGACTGATCCCGATCCTTGGATCGTAACCGTGAGTCGATTGTGCGTTAGTCGGAACAGCGTGATAAAATCTCCGCCGGCGAAACCGTCGCCCCACGTCAATCCGTCATCATCGACGAGCGGGTATTCGGAATCGCTGCCCGGAACGAAATACTCGCCGTCGAGCGCTGTTCCGTTGGCATCGAGCAGCGTATCGCGAAAGATAAACCGATAAACACCGGCCGGCAGCGGGCGTGCGGGGACGAATATCGCCGTGCGTCTGCAGGCGTCATACGACACTTCCCCGCGGACCGCGACCGCGCGTTCAAAATCAAACGTGTCGCACCCGTCCGCGTCGAGATCCACCAGCAACTCCCAGTTCGCCGGATCCTCTACCGCGGCCGCGGTCATCGGACGAGCAAAGCGAACGGTGATCGTATCGGTTTGCGTGAGTTCGGCGCCGGGCGCCGGCGAAAGATCCTCTATGCGCGTCGTCGGCGCGAGCGGTTGCGCCTCGTCGCTGAAGCTCCCGCCGAATGCTCCAGTCACTCCCTCTGCTTCCGAATAGCTGACCGGCTGCACGCCTGCCCCGGTCCGCAAGTCAACGATGAATACTTCTTCGCTCGCATGGGAGGCGCCGTACATCACCCCGTCGGAGCCGAGCATGAGCGCGTAAACTTTGGAGAAGCCCATCGGCCCGATGGGCGTCACCGCCCCCGTGGCGGGATCTACGAGCACAAGATCGTTGGAGGTCGTGGAGAGATACAGATTTCCGTTGCCGTCGAACGCCAGATCCCCCGCCGACCTGTATCCGTCCAAACGGCCGACCTCCCGCGCCGCCCCTGTCGCCGGATTAACTTCCAACAGGCGATTGCTGGCGGCCAGCAGCACGCCGTCTCGCGAGAACACGAGTGCATTGACATTGCCGACGTCCGATCCGAGCGAGCCGATCGCCGCGCCGTCCGCGGTTTCTGGATCAATCTCCCAGAGCGTCGCATCATGGCTGACCGCGAATAATCGCCCCGCATTGTCGAAAGCGATGTCGTACATGATGTCGGGCATCCGCCCCATGATCTCGATCGTGTTCGAGCCTACGTCGAAAGTCATAAGTCGCCCCCTCGAATCATGGAGATGAAGAACCGGCTCGGCGAATCCTGTTGTTTGGAACCCGGCCGCCGCCAGCAACGCCGCCGCTTTCAGCACGCCGCGACGCCGCTGGTAACCGGTCCGCAATGCCAGGGATAGAATCAACGTCGTCGCTCCGCAAAGCGTCCGTTTCATTTCGCTTCTCCTTTCCGCCGAGGCGGCTTCAACTCGCCAGGTTTCGATGCGTTCAATCACACATATGGCCCGCGACGCGTGATCTTCGCGGTTTCTGGGAGATTGGCTTCGTGGACGCGCTCGCGTGTGTTATACTGCGAGTAAATCGCTGTTTGACGACATTTACCGCGGTCGCGCACCACAAGTTTCGTGTTCAACGATGACGCCGGACGATACGATAGCCCGACATCTGCACGATGATGCTCCTCCGCCCGAGCGCATCGGTCATTACCGGCTGCAGGAAGAGCTCGGACATGGCGGGATGGGAGTCGTCTATCTCGCCGAGCAGACCGAACCCGTCCGGCGGCGCGTGGCGCTCAAGCTGATTAAGCTCGGTATGGACACGCGCGACGTCGTAATCCGCTTCGAAACCGAGCGGCAGGCCCTGGCGCTGATGAACCACCCCAACGTCGCCGGCGTGTTTGACGCCGGCGTGACCGAGCAGGGCCGGCCCTACTTCGTGATGGAATACGTGCCCGGCGAGCCGATCACCGCTTACTGCGACCGACACATGCTGTCGTTGCCCCAACGTCTCGACTTGTTCATCCAGGTCTGCCACGCGATCCAGCACGCTCACCAAAAAGGCGTCATACATCGAGACATCAAGCCCTCCAACGTGCTGGTCATGCTTCAGGACGATCGGCCCACGCCCAAGGTGATCGACTTCGGCGTCGCCAAGGCGACGACTCAACGCTTGACCGAACAAACACTCTTCACCCAGCACGGCGTTCTGATCGGCACGCCCGAATACATGAGCCCCGAGCAGGCCGAGATGACCACCCTCGACATCGACACGCGCACCGACGTCTACTCACTCGGCGTCCTGCTCTACGAACTGCTGACCGGCGTCCTGCCGTTCGACCCAAAATCGCTCCGTAGCGGCGGCTTCGCCGCGATCCAACGCATCATCCGAGAGGTCGAGCCCCCGAAGCCGAGCACCAAGCTCGGCGCACTGGCGGCTTTCGACGACGACAACGGCGCGCTCGCCGCCGAGAAACGCCGCCTGGACCCCCGCGCTCTGACCCGGCGTCTGCGCGGCGACCTGGACTGGGTCGTCATGAAGTCCCTGGAAAAGGACCGCACCCGCCGCTACGGATCCGCGACCGACTTGGCCGCCGACGTTCAACGCCATTTGAACAACGAGCCGGTAGTCGCCGGTCCGCCCGGCGTCGGGTATCGCGTAAAGAAGTTCGTGCGGCGGAATCGTGCGAAGGCGCTGGCAACCGCAGCGATAGCGTTGATGCTGTGCCTGTCGACAGGCGTTTCAATCTGGTTCTGGCGTGGCGAGGCCAACCAGCGGAAAATCGCCGAGAAGCAGACGGACGCGGCAAATGCAGCAACCGAGAAAGCCCAGCTAAGGGAGGCCGAGGCGGTCTCCTCGCTGAATGAGGCGTTCAAATCTCGACGCGAGGCTCTCTACCAATCGTATATCGCCAACATCACCGCCGCGGACGCCTGTCTTCAAGCCGGTGAAGCTCCGGAAGCCAAGAGAAGACTGGCGGCCTGCGACGAATCCATGCGCGGTTGGGAATGGCGCTATCTGAATCGCATGGCCGATTCCAGCATCAAGGTGCTGCTGCCTGACGACGCCGCGCAGGCTCATGAATCCCGCGGCGCTAGCGGAGCGCTGGAATATGCGGCCTTCACGGCGGATGGCGAGAGAATCGTCGGCCTGCGGCAAAAGAGCGACCGGCTCGCTGTTTGGGATGCGAAGACGTATGACCGCATATACGCCCCGCCCATCGTCAAGCGGAACGCCGACGAGGAGTCGGACGACCTCGTCGCGGTCAGCCCCGACGGCGCCCGCGCCGTCATCGGACATCATGCCCTCGATGAGAGCTCAAAACGGCACGTATATGACCTTGGAGTGCACGATGCGGTTTCCGGCGAGCACTTGGCGGCTCTACCCGGCAAGGACAGCAACTCCATCATCAGTCGCTTCAGCCTGGACGGGAGACGGTTCGCCGCGTGCGGCGGATTCTTTCACATCGCTCGTCCCAAGATAAACGCGAGTTTTGACTTTCGCGTGGCCGTATGGGATGTCGAATCGGGGGATCTCTTGTTTGAACCGCGCAGTATAAAGTACATAGATGCTATTGCTTTTCACCCGAATGGAAACCGCATCGCTCTGGGCGGCTATGACCTTTATATCTTGGATGCGTTATCCGGCGAGATCCTTTTGATGAATGCGTCTCGAGAGAATATCGACGATATTCGCATCACATCACTGGCGTACAACCCCGCCGGCGCCCTTATCGCCGCGGGAACGGATGACGGTACGATTGAAATACGACTCGCCGCCTCGCTCGAGTTGCTCACGACGCTCCGCGGTCACACCGGCGATGTTAATGCCGTGGCTTTCAGCCCGGACGGCGCCCTCATCGCCTCCGGCGGCGAGGACAAGCGTATTTGTCTCTGGACCATGGGGGCGGACGAGCCGCTGATTACGTATCTTGGCCACGATCGTACCGTAACATCCGTCTCCTTCAGCCCGGACGGCGAGAGGTTGGTGTCGTGCGCGAGAGACACGACGGCGCGCATCTGGGACGCAAGCCCCGCGGCAAATACCTTAAGAACTCATATTGAGAATCGACTCGCGTTCCTCTCGCAGCCGAATCTGTCTGTTAGCTCGGACGGCTCTCTGATTGCCGTCGGCGCACGCACGTCCATGAGGAGTATAGACTCTGCTACCGGACAACTGCTATGGACCTACCCGTACGAGGAGGTAAGCAGAGCTGCCGCGATGGCTTTCAGTAAACATTCGGCGCTGCTGGCTTATGCGCTTCGCAACACCGCTAAGGCGCATATATGGGATGATAATACAATCGAATCCGTGAGCACTATCGAAGGACCTGTACCCGACTCAACGGAACTGATCGCAGTCAGCCCCGACGGTCGATACCTCGTGTCAGGGCCTCGCGATAATGACGAATACGACGGTACAGTACGGCTATGGGATCTGCATACTCATACCGTGGTGCGTGAGTTGGAGGGTTACGATGAAGGCGTCCAATCGGTAACGTATCGATCGGACGGACAAAGGCTGGCTCTAGCGTCCAAAGACGCGGTGCAAGTGTGGGATGCACGCCTCGCTCAGTGCATCTGCGAGATTGAGGCGCCTACCTGCAACTCAGCGGCGTTTAGTCCCGACGGCAAGCGTATCGTACTGGCGAACAACATGCGTCGGGGCTCTTTGGAAGTGTGGAATGCGGGCAATGGAGAGTACATTCATGCTCTCCACGGCCACGAGGATAGAGTGGACTCGGTCGCTTATATCCCTGACGGATATCGCATTATCTCGGCGGGGCGAGACAAAACTATCAGAGTGTGGGACGCCGAGACATACGAACTGCTGCTTACTCTGCGTACGGCCGATTCAGAGTGCACTATCGTCGCCTGCAGCCCGGACGGCAAGTGGCTCTGCTCTCAGCACGTGGATCCCGACGCACTGCGGATCTGGGACACCAGATCGCCTCGCGAAGTCTGGGAAGCTCGGCAGGCGCGCTTGAGTCAGCTGCGCTCGGCGAGAGAGTTGGTCGAATCCCTGCACGGCACTCTTGGAGATGCCCGGCGGATGTCCGTATCGTTACGTGACAATCCGAATATTGACGATTCACTGCGGAAAACCGCTATTCAGATATCACGAGATTATATATATGGGAGCGCCGCCAAAAGCGCCGCGCGCACGGACCCGGGCAGGGCGTATGAGCTGAACGCGGCCAGCTGGCCCGTTGTCAGGTTGCCGCGGGCTCATATGGATGACTATCGCTGGGCGCTGGAGAAAGCTCGTCTCGCCGTGGAATATAAACCGGGCGACGCCGCCTATCTCAACACCCTCGGCGTGGCCCAGTATCGCGTAGGCGAATACGAGAAGGCGCTCGAAACACTCAGACGTTCCGACGATGTGAATTCGACGTCCAGGAACGGTACGCGGCCGGAAGATGTCGCCTTCATCGCCATGTCGCTGCATCAACTTGGTCGCCGCGAAGAGGCTAGAGCTGCGCATGAGCGCTTGAAGGACCTGATGCGAACAGAAGCACATCGAGACAATCAAGAATCACGCGCTTTTTTGGAAGAAACCCGCCGTTTGATCGACAGCGATGAAGCAGCGGCGAGCCCGTCGACGCGTTCAATGCCGGAGTAGGATAGAATTGCGTGTCGGCGACCGCGGGGCGTTCGAGTGCGCGGAGCCCGGCTATTGGGAATGGCGCCAGACCATGACAGATCGAGACTTGAAAATCGAGATTTACGCGCGAGGATCGGCTGTATGCCTGAAATGGGATCCGCGAGCGATCGAGGCGGCGCGGATTGTTGCGGATGCGCTCGAGCCGCGGATGGCGGGCTTGCGGGTTGAACATGTCGGCAGCACGGCCGTGCAGGATTGCGACGGCAAGGGCGTCGTCGATTTGGCGGTGTTCTATCCGGCCGGCGAGCTCGCGGCGACTCGGGATCTGGTCGATTCGCTGGGATTTCAACGACAACAAACGCCGGATCCTTTCCCGGAGGAGCGGCCGATGCGCGTGGGCGCCTTGCACCACGCAGGGCGCGTTTATCAAATGCATGTCCATATTTTGTCGGCGGACGCAGACGAGGCGGCGGAATTGCTGGCATTCCGTGATCGCCTGCGGTCTGATTCGGCCTTGCGAAAAGCATATATCGCCCGGAAAAGAGAGATCATCGACGCAGGCGTGAGTGATCCTCTGGAATATTGCTACGCCAAAGGCGGGTTTATCGATGATTGCCTGGGACGCGGCGAGAAAAAGGACGAGGCGCCTGCTACCGAACAGCGACCGGCGACGCGACCGAAGACGTCGGAATCAGGGCGTGGAACTCAGACTTCATAAGAACGGAGAAACGACGCTGCTCATGAGCAACGGCACGCCGGACTGTTCCTGAAAATGCTCTACTCCCGCGAGCGTTCGACGAACAATTTCTCGATTCGCTTCGCCGTTGCGACGGCGGATTTGCGCGCCAGCATCGGAATATCGTGTCCGTCAAATACGTTCGAGGGAGGTCTGTTCGCCGTAGTTTGGGATTCGGGCAAAACGATTGGCTTGCCGGCGTCAACGTCGATAATTGTTAGTTTGATGGAGATCGTCCAACGTTGAACACCCGAATCGCCGTACTGAAGTCCGGTCACGAGTTCGCCGCGCCGCACCGCCGTATTGCACAGGATTACGACGTTGGCGCCGCATTGTCGGGCGGCGTCCAGAGCCAGATCGGTATTCCAGATCGACGGCGACTCGAGCGGATCCTCCAGTTTCAAATTCCGTCCCGCCAACATCTTTCGAAATTCGGCTTCCGCCTCTCCGCCCGCTACGGCGGGGAGATCATCGCTGGTGTCGCGATCTTCATTGAAGGCCAACAAAATCACGGGTTCGTGAACCGGCGGCGTAACGGGCGGATGCTCTCCCTTGGGCTTCTTGCCGCCCGCAAGCTTCTTCTCGGAATCGACCGGACTAAACGGATTCACTTTCTCGCCCAGTTCGCCCTCGGCGCCTTCATCAGGTGCATTCTTGGCGATTAATGAATCGTTCGTACCGTCGGCAAATACCAATCGCTTGATGTCCCCCTGAAAAATGACCGCGGCCGCGGCGATCCCGGCGATACAGAACATCGCCGGGATGATCTTGGTTGACTCACGACGCCGCGTCGCCCATGCTCGCAGCTCGCGCGCCATCGCCAGAATGTTAGGATATCGATCGTCGGGATTTCGACTCATGGCTTTCAGGCATATGCGCTCCAGCTCAGCCGGCACGTCTGGATTCGAGCCGCGGATCGACGCCGGACTCGTTGTAATTATGTCCTGCAACACGTCCTTGCCGCGCCGCGGATAGGCTCGGCGGAAGGCTAGAAACTCATACAGCGTGGCCCCGAGCGCCCAGATGTCGGCGCGGTGATCCACGCGACCCCAGTCGCCGGCGGCCCGCTCGGGTGCTATGTACGGATATGTTCCGGTTACGCTCGAGGAGTTCGAGGACGCCACGCATGTCAGCGGCTTGGCCAAACCGAAATCAGCGACCATCATCCGCCCGTCCGACGCCAGCAACAAATTGCTCGGCTTGATGTCGCGGTGCAATATCTTTTTACTGTGGGCCGCATGCATGCCTTCCGCCGCCTCGGCGATCCACGTCGCAACGAGGCGATAATATGCTTGTCGACGTTGTACGGCTGCTTCCGTCTGCGGCGCCAGGTTAACGGAATTCACGCCGATCAGACGCAAAAGCGCATCGCCCGACAGCCGCGACGCCTTGGTTTCCGCCAACTTCTTCAGCAGTTTCGAGCCGTCCAGCCCCTCGATCAGATCCATGGTGAAGTAGACATGACCGCCGCTACGACCGAAAGAATGCACGCCCACGATGTTCGGGTGCGAGAAGCTCGCCAACGAGCGAGCCTCGGCGAGAAATTGCTCCTGTACGTCCGCCGATATGGGTTTGGGGATCTTGAGCGCGACTTCCCGGCGCAACTGCTTGTCATAGGCGCGGTAGACGTCGCCCATCCCTTCGCTCCCGAGAGGACCGCGAATCGTGTAACCTTCTATTTGAGGGCAGTTAGGGTCCGCGGCGGCGGCGTCCATCTCCCCCCCGTCAAGCGGTGCATCCCGATTGGTCTTGGTCTGTGAGATATTACCCAATTGTGAAAGACCGGCGAACGGTTGAAGCGTTTGTTCGGAGTCCGCCGGCGCCTGCTCGCCCGCCGTTGCGGGGATGGATTCCTCGTCTTCGTCTCGCGTCGTCGGATCGATCGGTTCGGACGGCAGGTCGGCGTCTTCCCTGCCTAATCCCGCGTGCGACGAACCCGCATCCCCCAACACGTCTTTCGGCAAGCTCTGAGCTGATCCGCTGTCAGCCTCGGGCGGAAGTCCAGACTCCCCCCCGCCGCTCCGAGCGCTTCCTGCTTGCTCTGAGAAAACGGCGTCAGCGGCGGAATCCACGTCTGAACTCCGGTTTATCGTCTTATCCTTAGAGGACGGTTCATTTGAAGGCGCCATGACTTTCTCACTATAGGGGAGCGGCTGTCGCCTTTGTTACCCGGCGGGCACTATCTTGGCCTTGATCGTGTTGATGGATATCTTTTCAATCTTCAAGCGGTAAATGCCGTCCGGATCTCGACCAATCTTATGTAATCCCTTGGCCAGTTCCTTCGCGGACAACTCCGTCTGAAGCGAGGCTTCCATGTTCGGATTATTCCAATCAGCATGAACCGCGCCGCTTCCCGCGACGCTCTCCAGCCATTCCTCGATCCGCAAGCTCTGTTCGAACTCGGTCACGTTCAGAACCGACACCTGGATCTCCCCCCGACTTTCACCCGGCTTGAACTCGGCGATGAACTGCCGGGCGACCGTCTGGCCGGCGGCTTCCAGGGCCAGGGCCGTGCCGGCGTCACGTACCCGGTGGCCGCGCTCGCGCGGTCCGTCTGGAAAGGCGATCACGCAAATCGTCTGAGCTGTATCAACCCAGTACGCGCTGCCCGTAACGTCCGCATGCCAGTAGTACCAGATGTCGTCCAGCCCCTTGAGCGGACGTGCATCCGGGCCGTCAACCTTGGTGTTCCCGTGCAGAATGATGTCGGCCCCTTGATTAGCCGCTATCCGCTGCAAAATCTTCTGGTCGTCGCCGTCCAGTTTCGAAAAATCGTGCTTCCTTTGGCGAATTTCCGCGAATTGATGACCGTTGATGACGGCGTATCCGGCTTCAATCAATTCGCGCTCGATCGCTGAAGCGACCTTCGAATCCGGTCGAATCTCCCAACTCGTATGGATCGGCTCTATGCGTTGCTTGCGATGTTCCTCGCTCATTACGACCATCACCTTGTATTTTCGTTCGGTCTTGGCGCTTTGCATGGCCGCCTGGTAAATCGTCTCGATGTCCGCGCGCGAAACCTCTGCGCGAATTACGATATATCCCGGCGCCCCCGGCCTTTCACGCGGACCGTCAATAATCGTGTAGGTTACTAGCTCGTTCGCACGACGAAGCGCCTCGCTAAGCGTACCGGCGAAAGCGCTCTTTTCTCGCGGAGTCCTCGGCTTGGGAAGCAACTCGCCGACAGCCTCCTGCGCGAATTCCCGAACAACATCCTGCTCCGCCGTCGCGAGACTGTCTCCCTTCAAGACGAATCTCTCCTTGGCGTATTTATCCTGGGCCGAGGCGGAGGCGATTGTCAGCATCGCTAACGCAAAATAAGCACACGATGAGGTTCGGAATACTGCCACGAGATTCTCCTTGGCTACGGGGCCGGTTTCATTCTCGGATCGCCGCGCTAGGCTTATCGCGGCGACCAGCGGCTTACCATTCATGTTTAGCAAGCATAACGCGGCTACGAGGCCGACACTATCTTCGTCTCATGAATCGGCTGCTCCTCTAATTGCGGCCCCGACTCGGCTTTTTCGCCTCGCTCCAGTCGATTCTCGATGCGCTCGACGGCCGCGGCGTACTGCATTTGCTTACCCTTGGTCTTATGACCCTTCTTATTTTTTACGCTGGCGCCGATCAGGCGCTGGGCGCGGCGATATTTTTCGCGGGCTTCGGTCAGACGTCCCAGTTTCTCCAGAGCCACGCCCGCCGCGAACGAGGCGCGATGGTCCTCGGGATCCTCGGCCAACGCCGCGCGAAAATATTCCAGCGCCAATGCCGCGTCGAAAGGAAGTTGTTTGACGCCTTCGCAACAATGCTCGGCCTTGGAAGATTTCACCCACACGGTGCTTTCTAAAGGAACCGACACCATGCGCCCGACGAACTTATCCAGCTCCGCTTCCAAAAATCTCTTCACGATCTGATCTTCGGACTCCAGGTCCATTCTGGATTTGCTCGAACCGAAAAGCGGCATGGGCTTTTTATCCTCGAATTCCTGGTCGGAAAAATCATGACTGAGCCATACCTTGCCCGTGCGGGCGTCGATCGCCCGAAAATTGCCGGCGAAGGTAACCGTCCGCTGGATGCGCTTTTTGGGCCGGTGGGCCGCGTCGCCGAAAAAGCCGCCCACATAAGGCGTATGCACGGCTATCTTGGCGAATTTGTCCGTCTTCCAGGTGACTTCATAATGCGTCAGGACGTTTATGTCGCCGAAGATCATCAGATCCACCGGTAATTGCTTCACTCCGAACGTGCTTGCTTCCTGCGCGACGATCCCGGCATTTCTCAGATCTTCCTCGTTGATGATGTCCGACATATCTTCGCGAGAAACCATGACGACATATTTGCCGTCGGCCAGGGCGCCCGCGGGAATCTTGCCGCCGATCAGGCTGCGACAGAGATTTTCCCAGGTCTTGGCGTGGCGCTCCTTGTCCGTGCTCGATACGACGCCGATCTGTAAGCTCCCAACCTGACAGGGCTCGGCGCCGTAAACGTACTTGAAGCTCCAGGTTTGCATGGTATTCGCGCGCGAGTCATGCTCCTGGGTGTCCCACTTCACGTCGACTTGGTTGACGCAGACGCGTATCGGGGCGTCCTTCGTTCCGTCCAGAATCTCAGCCTTATCTGGGACAGGCGTGTACCGGATCGTGACCGCTCGTTCTTTCGTGCCCTGGCAGCCGGCAAGCAGGCACAGTACGCAGCTCGCCATGATGATCGACCAAATCCGAAATGATTCGCGCGCCCTGTTCATGTTTGATTCCCTTTCGTGCGAGAAAAACAATGATCCGTAACCATTATCAAGTAACCGGTGAATCACGTGTTCTTCGTGGGAATCACGGAAATTGCGGTCTTTTTTGTGAAACCATGCCTCGACCGGAAGTAGGCGGGCATAACCCTTTTATATATAACAGGTTATGGCGACACCGGCCCCGGGCGACATCGGCCACTACCGACGAAGTGCGCTATACGCCGCGAAATAATCCTGAATGTCACCCTTAATTGACGGCTATGGCAAACTCAATTTGACCTGGCGTCTGATACCTCGTGCGGGATTATTTACGCGTTTACGGCCAGCAAGAGCGTCGGCCGCTGCATCTGGATTCAACATGCTCTATTGCGACTGCTGCTTATTTGCATCCTCGTCCGCGACCAGATCCACGTCACCCGAGGGCGGCGTCATGGCTTTGCCCCCGCGATCGATGCGAATTTCCGTCCGCTTGACCGCCATGGCGTAAATCAAGTCTTCACCGTCATTATCGCGCCCTTTTTCGTCCTTGAGCGTCGCGTTGGTCATGCAAGCGGCCTGCCGGTACTGTTTATGAGCTTCCTCCAAACGTCCCAGTTGCTCCAGAGCTACGCCGGACGCGAAATAGGCGTGATGATCCCCGGGATTCTCGTCTATCGCGGCCCGCAGAAAATCCAGCGCCCGCTGGGGATCGAGAGGAAGCACGCTGACGCCCTGAATGCAATTCTCATTGCTCGACGACTCGACCAGCACGTTGGTTTTGCACGACACTGGAACCATGTGCCCTGCAAAACCGTCCACTTCTCCCTCTAGATAACGCTTGATAACCGCTTCTTCCGGTTCAAGATCCGATACGTCTTGATCGGTTCCAATGAAGGCGACCGGCTTTTTCGTCTCGTCCTTTTGTTCGGAAAAATGGTGCAACAACCACTCTTTGCCCGTCCGGGCATCGACCGCTCGGAAATGCCCGGAGAAAGTAATCGACCGTTGAATCTGGCGCTTGGGCGAATCATCGACGAGCTTGCCGGCGATTGGTACTACTTGCATCGTCGATCTGAGGAAGCTCTTTTTCCGGCTGATGTTATATCGCGTCAGGATGTTGACCTGGCCGAACACGAACAGATCGACGCCCAATTGCTTTACCCTCTCGAGGCGTTCATCCGTTTCGACAACGCCCCCCTGCATCAGGTCCTTTTCGCGAATGATCTCCTTCATGTTGTCGCGATCGACCATGGTTACGTATTGCCCGGCCTTTTCCGCGCCTTCCGCGAGCGCATCGCTTATCCCGCTGCGGCACATAGTCTCCCATACTTGCGAATTCCGTTCCTTTTGAGCGGCCGAAACCAGACCTATTTGTACAGAGCTGCTTTGAGGGCTCTCCATGCCGATTGAATATTGGTAGGTCCAGACTTGGGGATAACCGACCGTCGGATCGTTCCACTCAACGTCCGACTTGATGTCAACCGCGCTGACGCAGATCCGTAAGGGAGCCTCCGGCGAGGTGTCCAGAATGTCCGGATGGTCCGGCATCAGATCATATTTGATCTCGACCGTTCTCTCGACGCCGCCGCCCCCGCAGCCGCAGGCGACCAGGCAGGCGGCGCATGCTATTAATAAACCATATGTCGCCAATTTCGTGTGCAACATGACCATGTTGTGGATTCTCCGTCTCAATGCAAAATTGCAGGAATACGCTCGTCCAGCACGAGCGATCGACCTGATAATCGAACGCGAATGCGCCGGCTACGCGTGCATTCAGCGCCTGCCGACGCATTCGCAAAACGCCGGGGGTTATCCCGGCGCCGCGACGCCTACTGAAGATACACAAAATTCTACGGCGATTGAAGCCTAAGGCGTACCCGGGCCGCGGCCTCGCCATATCTGACATTTTTGTCGCCGCCCTCGAGCACGGCCATTTTATAATGCTGTTCCGCCGCGCGAAGGTCGCCGAGTATCTCGCAAGCAACCCCGGCGCCGAAGAGCGCGCGGTGATCATCCGCGTCGTCTCTGATCGCAGCCTCGAAAAATGATCGTGCTTGACGGTGATCGCCGGCGGAAAGAGCATCCACGCCGCGGCGGCAATCCTTATCACTCGAACTTTCCACGATAACATCGATGCTTGCTTGAGTGGGCGTCAGTTTTGCTACAAAAGCGTCAATTTCATGTTCGAGAAACGCCATTACGATTTGCTTGTCCGGTTGGTCAAAATCGATGCGATGCCTGCTGGAGCTAAAGAAAACGCCCGGCTTTTCCGTGTCGATCGGTTGCACGGAGCTCTGATGCTGGGCCCAGATTCTGCCCGTCTTGCTGTCTTCCATGCGAAATTCCGCGTTGATCGTGATGATGCGCCTGATTTTTTGTTTTTCGCCGGTGCGCACGCTCGCCCCGAAGCGCCAACCGCAAGGGCGATACCAGGCCGAAATGCCTTGAATCGTCTTGCGCGTGCCCGTCTCGATCTTCACGTCAATATCGACCTTGCCGTAAAACTTGGCGTCGACATCCAACACTTTCGCACGACGTCTACCGGGCGGAGGCGCGTCGACGATCCCGGCGTCTTCCATGTCCTTTTCGCGAACGATGTCCGCCGTATGATCGCGATCCACGAAGGTTAATTCGATGCCGTTCCTGTCGGCGTTCCTGGATATTGCCGCTTGCAGTCGCGAGCGCGCCATGTTGACCCATAGATCGGCCGCGCGGTTGTCGAAGCTGACCTCGGTGCTGGCCACGCCCACGAACATCGGGGAGTATCCGTGAATTAGCGAATAGGTCCAAGTGAGCCTCCGCCAAGCCCCGCCCTCGTTCCAACGCGTTGTCCATGACGCGTCCACATGCGACACGTTCAGCTTCAGTCCGGATTCAAGGATGCCGCCTCCGGCTGGTCGCGTGGCGTAAGACAAGCGTACGACGGCCGCGTGGTCCGCCGAACAGGTATCGACGAATCCGAGAGCCCCGGCGGCCACGATCGCCGCTGCAACAATAGAACCTGTCCCGGACCGCGTGGAGGGCCGGTTCCCGAATGACCGATAACTGGCGCCGGAAGCGGTTCCCGCACTGCCGGAAAGATGAGGTTCATTAGCTCGTTCAATCGATCGCATATGCTAATCTCGCAGGTCGTTTAAATGTGAACATGACGGTTCAGCCGGAACGCGGTCATTCCGGCGACGAGTCCTTCGGAAGCCGCGCGATATCCGAGCACTAAGTCCGCGCTTGAGGACATCCGCCGCCGGCAAACTCGCTGGATTACGAATCAGCA
>Ga0180434_10004256_pt1 | contig 17511 bp, 10 predicted proteins | sample SS_ome_7_FD_132453 | JGI IMG/M metagenome (GOLD analysis project Ga0180434, IMG submission 132453) | Hypersaline lake sediment archaeal communities from the Salton Sea, California, USA - SS_1_D_2 metaG | ecosystem: Environmental > Aquatic > Non-marine Saline and Alkaline > Hypersaline >...
AGTCGGGACATTCCTGTCAAGTCTTGCTCGGGAGCCGAACTCGCCCATCAGGCAAGCGTCCTCGGGCGTCTCCAATGCATGGTGGGAGAAGAAGAGCAGCCAAGCATCCTCACTCGCTGGATCTTCCGTCGGCGGCGGCGCGGACGCGGCACCCTCCCAGTGTGTGCCCACGGTGGAGAAGCCCGCGTCCCGCCCGGTGCGGTCCGGGCACTACGACACGCTGGAGTATATGGCCAGCCCGGACTTCCGGGCGGTCAAAGCCCTGTTCGAGAGCTATCCCGAGATCGGCGGGGTTTACTTCCGGCCCACTGACAAGGGCGTGACGGTTGTGGACTTGCACCCGGACTCGCCCAAGCCTCGCATCGGCGTGGGGGAGGACCCCTGCATCAAGTGTGGCACCAGCGCTGAGGAACTCACACCGACGATGGAGGCGCGCATCGCGTACCTGCAAGGAGTTCGCGCGCGCCAGCGGAGACCTTCCCTGGAGAACCAGTTCGAGGCGCGCCTCATCCGCGAGGCCCAGGCCGATCACCTGCGCCTGCCGGGTTTTCCGGCGCGACTCCGCTTCATCCACAGCCAGTGGCGCATGGACCGGGCCCATGGGGGCACCGCACAGTTGACCGATCTGATTGCTGTGGACCTCGCCAGCAAGTCGCTGGTGCTCATTGAGTTGAAGGTAAAGGCTGACTCGTCAGCCCTCAAACAGGTGGAATCATACCTCGACTACTTCCGACGCAACGGCGAGGCACTGAGACCGTTCTTCGTGCGCGTGGCGCAGGTCATGGGCTCTCTCTACGACTGTCCGGAACTGGCTGCGCTGGACGCCGTCGCGGAGAGTCCTGTGGCGCTCGTGGCGTGGCCCGGTCCATCGGAGGTGCCGGACGTGCAGGGGTTGGGCCGGCTCAGATAGCCGGACCGGCAGCGGAATGTGAGCGGATGCCTGCCATGGGCGAGATCGGCCCGCAGTACTCCAGGGACTCGGCCTTCACGGCGCGCACGCGGTTCCACCAGAGTTGGTATCGCGCGCGTGCGCTGGGCGTGCCCTGCGGGACGGGGCCGACGGCCCGGAGTCGCTCTCGATACGGCAACATGCTGCGGGGCGAGGACGGCGAGCGTGGACTCAACTTCCTGACCCCGCGCATCTTCTCGGTGGTGCGACGCCGCTTGGCCGAGAACAGGGGCGCGATGGAGCCGTTCCGTTTGCTGTGCAACATGCTCTCAAGCCAGCCCATGTGCTTCAACCTGTTCGGCCCGCTGGTTGAAGACGCCGACCTCGCGACGACGCTGCTGAAGTCCATCCTGCCGGATGGCGTCGCACGCGTCACTCGGGTCGCCGTAGAAGACGCGCCCCAACCTGCGGAGGAGTACCTGGACGATCGCACCGCTTTCGATGCCTTCATCGAATACGAACGTGGCGACGGGGGTCTCGCCTTCCTCGGCGTCGAGACGAAACTGAGCGAACCGTTCTTGCCAGGCACGTATGACAAGCCTGCCTACCGCCGATGGGTGGAGCAGCCGGACTCGCCGTGGCTGACTGAGACCTGGGACCGCGTCGCTGACTCGCGCCACAACCAGTTGTGGCGCGGTCACCTGCTGGCCGTGGCACTACTTCATCACCCGCGATCCCGCCACGCCGCAGGCCGCTTTGCGCTCGTGCGCCATGCAGGGGATCACGAGTGCGCCGATACGGTGGCGGGCTACCGCCGACTGTTGAAACCCGGTGACGATTCCTTCCTCGATCTGCCTCTCGATCACGTCGTCTCCGCCTGGGAGCGCGCTGCGCCGCGGGAGGAGTGCCGCCGCTGGCTGGCTGACTTTCGGCTGCGATACCTGGACCTGGCAGCCAGCGAAGAGGAGTGGCGCTGCCACCGGCGGACAAGTTGACGCGCAGGCACACAGCCCTGACGGTTCGCTCGGTTGACATCGCTGGGGCGCAGGCCTAGAATGGCGGGAGCCCCGGCTGCGGCGGCCGAGAAGCGCACGGGGGGAGGAGGTAGGAAGGCGATGGCTGCGACACGATGGTGGAGGGCATGGGCGGCGGCAGCAATGTTGTGGTGCCTGGGGGCGGGGGCTGCCTGGGCGGCCGATCCGGCGTCGGTGATGCCGGCGGACCTCGACTACTACGTAGCGGTGGACCTCGACGCCGCGCAGCAGGCGGCGGACGAGATTCTGCCCCAGTTGTCGCAGGACTACTGGGCGAAGTCGCAGGAGCCCGGCGCGATCGGCCTGGCGGCGCTGGCCGCTGCGGCGCCGGTGATCCACGCCCACCTGACGACGGTGAGGTCGCTGGCCGGGCCGAGGATGGCCGTGGGGGTGTTCGAGTTCGCGGACCTCTACGGCGCCTACGCCGACGCCCTGCTGGAGATGATAGCCGAAGCGGAGGCGGAGGCCGAAGCGCAGGCGGCGGAGGGCGAAGCGGACGCGGCGGAGTCCGAGGCGGAGGCGGCAGAGGCCGACGCGCCTGAGAAGAGCCCCCAGGACCTGCGGCCGCTGGATATAGCGCAGAAGATGCTGCCCCACCTCGACGTGGTGATCGCCGTGGAGATCGGCGACAGCGACGAGGTGAAGCCTCTGCTGGAAGCCATGCAGGCGGCGCAGTCGGCGAAGGTCGCGGGCGTGCTGCCTCCCCTGGCCGTGCACGTCACCGACACGTGGGTGGTGATCGCGACCAAGCCGGAGCGGCTCGAACAGGTGAAGGCGGTCATGGAGGGCGAGCAGCCGGCGCTGGCCGGGCACGCGGCCTACATAGAGATCAGCGAGGCGCTGCCGGAGGGGCCGATGGCGCTCGTCTACACGAACCCCGCGCATTTCGGGCCCCAGATGATGGAGCACGCACAGGCCCTGACCGAGCAGGCCACCGTCGAAGTCGGGGTGGGGGAGAAGCCGGAGGAGACCGAGGAAGACGAGGCGCCCGAAGGCGAGCAGGAGGCGGGGCCGGGCGCGATGATCGAGGCCATGATAGACCAGTACATGGCCTACTACTGCCGCATGCTGGGCGACTACTACGCCGCCATGCGGGGGGCCGGCGTGGGATACTACCTGGCCCGCGACACGGTCGAGCAGCGCGAAGTCGTGCTGCTGGATGCCGCGAAGATGGCCGAGGTCCCGCTGCTGGGCCGGGTGGCCGAGCCCGTGCCCATGACGGGGGCGGCCCTGGGCGCGCTCCCGGCCGACTCGGTGGCGGCCTTCGCCGCGGGCGGCGTCGGCGAGCAGATGGGCGCGCTGCTGGAGGGCGTCGCGGAACTGGAGCCCTCCGCGGCGATGTTGCTCGCCATGGGCAAGGGGATGCTCGGCGGGTTCCTGGGCCTGGACGTGGACAAAGACCTGCTGCCCGCGATGGAGCGGGACGTGGCCGTGGGAGTGCTCGGGCTGGACCTGGAGGGGATGCTGCCCGTGCACGTGGCCCTGGCTCTGCAGGGCCGCGACGAGGCCGCCGCATCGGCGCTGGCCGCGAAACTGGACGCCCTGGCGACCGAGCGCCTCGAGACGGAGATCGAGCGCGGCGCCATCGGGTCGGCCGAGTACCGCGCCTTCGCCCTGCCGAACGCACCGCTGTCCATCTGCTACGCACAGGCGGGCGACCTCCTGCTGGTGGCGACCAGCAAGGAGGGGCTCGCGGCGTGCCTGGCGGCTCACGCGGGCACGACGCCCTCGCTGGCGCAGGCGGCGGAGGTGCAGACCCTGCTGGAGGGCGCAGGCGATGCGGCATTGGTCGGCCTGGTGCGCGGAGGGCGCATCTGGTCGCAGGTGGAGCCGATCGTCCCGTCCGAGGTGAAGGCGGTGCTGGGCGACGGCCCGGGGCTGGACTGGCTGGGCCTCGCCCTCGGGGGCGACGCCGAGCGCCAGATGACCGTGTGCCAGATGCGCGGCGATGTCGTGAAGTTCGCCGAGACGATCGCCCAGGCCGTGGGCTTTGCCGTGCGCGAGGGTATGCTCAATCCGCCCATGCCCCCCCAGCCGCCCGAGCCGGAGCCGGAGGCCGAGCCCATGCCCGCGCAGTAGGCGCGGGGGAGCCCGGGCCGGGGACAGATGAAGACGCCGGAGACGCTGCTGCTCGGCATCGAGACCAGTTGCGACGAGACGGGCGCGGCGCTGCTTGGGGAGCGCCGGGGTCTGCTGAGCAACGTGGTGGCCTCATCCGAGGCGTTCCACGCCCGCTACGGGGGGATCGTGCCCGAGATCGCATCCCGCAAGCAGGTCGAACTCATGGGCCCCGTGATCTCGCAGGCCATGGAGCAGGCCGGGGTCGCGTTCTCGGACCTCGACGGAGTGGCCGTGACGGCCGGGCCGGGGCTGGTCGGCTCGCTGCTGGTGGGGATGTGCGCGGCGAAGGCCATCGCCTTCGCGCACGGCGCGGCGCTGCTGGGCGTGAACCACCTGGAGGCCCATATCTTCGCCAACTGGATCGAGTCCCGCGCGCTCGCCGGCGGCGAGGCGGTAGAGCCGCGGCCGCCCTGCCTGGTGCTCATCGTGTCGGGCGGGCACTCGGATCTCGTGCTCATCGAGGGGCGCCTGCGCTACCGGATGCTGGGGCGCACGCGGGACGACGCGGCGGGCGAGGCCTTCGACAAGGGGGCCCGGCTGCTGGGCCTCCCCTACCCCGGCGGCCCGGCGCTGGACGCGCTGGCGCGCGAGGGCGACGCGGGGGCGGTCGCGTTCCCGCGCGCGCAGTTGCCCGGGTCGTGGGACTTCAGTTTCAGCGGCGTCAAGACGGCGCTGGCGCGCTACCTCGAGCGCGGTGAGGCGGCGGCCCGCGCCGACATCGCCGCGGCGTACCAGGAGGCGATCGTCGAGATGCTGGTCGAGAAGACCTTGGCGGCGGCGGCCGAGTTCGACGCCGCCCAGGTGCTGCTGGCGGGCGGGGTGGCGTGCAACAGCCGCCTGCGTGCGATGTTCGCCGGGCGGGGCCGCGAGGCCGGGGTGACGGTCGCGGCGCCGCCGCCCCACCTCTGCACCGACAACGCCGCGATGATCGCCTGCGCGGGGATGGCGCGCTTCCGGGCGGGGGAGCGGTCCCCCATGCACGTGGACGTCGCCGCCTCGCTGCCGCTGCCCGGCGCCCGCGCCTGAACGCCTCGCGGGCTCACTCCCCCCGCTGCTCAGGGTCACCGACGCCGTTCGGGCGGCTGCGTTCGAGCACGTGGGCGATGGCCTCGACCACCGCGGGATCGAACTGCGTCCCCGAGCCTTCCTCCAGTTGCGCCACGGCGTAGTCGCGCGGGTGGGCGGGGCGGTAGGGACGGTTGCTGGTCATGGCGTCGTAGGCGTCGGCGGCGGAGAGGATGCGCGCGGGCTGCGGGATGCGGTCGCCGGCCAGGCCGTCGGGGTAGCCCCCGCCGTCATAGCGCTCGTGGTGGTGGCGGACGGCGGCGATGATCTCGCGGTCCGAGATCACCGGCGTGAGGATGCGCTCGCCGATCACGGGGTGAGCGCGGACGTGGGCCACCTCCTCGGGGCTGAGGGCGGCGGGCTTGAGCAGCACCGTATCGTTGATGCCGATCTTGCCCACGTCGTGGAGCAGGCCGGCGATGCGGACGCGCTCGCCGTCGGGGGCCGGCAGGCCGAGCTGGCGCGCCACGGCCACCGAGACGTCCGTCACGCGCTGCGAGTGGCCGCGGGTGTACTCGTCGCGGGCCTCCAGCGCGAAGGCCAGCGCCTGCACGGCGCCCAGGAACATCTCGTGGATCTGGCGGGTCTGCTCGGTGACGCGACCTTCCAGGCTCTGCTGGTAGTCACGGTTTTCCAGGGCGAGCCGGCGGCGCTCCAGCGCGCGCTCGACGCGCAGGCGCACGTCCTCGGGGTTGAGCGGCTTGCCGATGAAGTCGTAGGCGCCGAACTTGAAACTCTCGACTGCCGCCTCCACGTCCACCACCGCCGTCACCATGACGACGGCCGTATCCGGGCAGCGACGACCGATCTCGCGCAGCAGTTCCATGCCGCTCATGCCGGGCATGCGGATGTCAACGAGGGCCAGGGCGATGTCGGCGGAGCGGAGGGCCTCGAGGGCGTCGGCGCCGGAGGCGGCGGCGAGTACGGGATGACCCATATCGGTGAGCCAGCGCTCGAGCATGCGGCAGACTGCGCGTTCGTCGTCCACGACGAGCACGCGCTCCTGATCGGAAGTCATGGGGTGGTATCCTCGCCCGGGTGACCCTGGAACTCGCGGCGCTGCCGGACGGCGTCGAGCAGTTCCTGCGAGGTGAAGGGCTTGACGAGATGAGGCATGCCGGCCTCTTCCAGGAATGCATGGGTGGAGCGGCGCGCGGTGTCGCCGGTGCAGAAGACGATCCGCTCGGCCAGCTCGGCGTGCTCCTCGATGAGCGTTCGATGCAGGCCGCGGCCTCCCAGGCCGGGCATCTTGAGGTCGCAGATCACCACATCGAAAGGCTGACCGCGCACGCGGTCGAGGGCCTCCTCGGCGCTGCAGGCCGCTGCGACCTCGTGGCCGGCCGTCTCCAGCGTGCGCAACATGAAGCGCCGCACGAAGGGCTCATCGTCCACGACGAGGACGCGAGCGGCGGAGACGGCGGGGGCGAGGCGGGGCTGAGAGGGCGGCGGGGCCTCGGCCGACTCCGGAGCGCGGGCGAGTTCGACCGTCGCCGCCGCGCCGCCGCCGGGGCGGTTCGCGAGTTCGATGCGGCCGCCGTGCTCGGCCACGATGCCGTGGCAGATGGAGAGGCCCAGCCCGGTGCCCTCGCCGACCTCCTTGGTCGTGAAGAAGGGGTCGAAGATGCGGCCCAGGTGCTCTTCGGGGATGCCGGGGCCCGTGTCGGCGATCTCCAGGCGCACCATCTCGCCCTGGGGCGCCGCGCGCACGCAGATGAGGCCGCCGCCGACACGGGAGAGAGCGTGGTGGGCGTTGGAGAGGAGGTTGACCAAGGCCTGCTGCAAGCGGCCGCCGTCGCCCATCACGTGGGGGAGGTCGGGGTGGAGGTCGGTCTCGACGCGAATGTCGTCCACGCGAAACTGGTAGTCGAGGAGTTCGAGCGAGCGCTGCAGGCAGTCGCGCAGGTCCACGGGCTCGAGGGTCATGGGCGTCTGGCGGCTGAAGGCGAGGAGGTTCTGGACGATGCGGCCGGCGCGGGCGGCCTCGTGGGCGATGGCCGAGAGGTCGTCGCGGACCTGCGGGGGCAGGGCTCCTCCCTGGCGGAGCAGGTATTCACTGAGGCCTCCGACCACGGAGAGGGGGTTATTGAGTTCGTGGGCGACGCCGGCGACGAGTTCCCCGATGGCGGCGAGTCTGTCGGCCTGTGCCATCCGCTCCTGGAGGCGGCGGGCGTCGGTCACGTCGCGGAAGACGTGAACCATGCCCTCGAAGTGTCCCTCGGGACGGCACCGGGGGTAACTGGAGCAGATGAATTCGCGTTCGCTTCCCGGAGCCTGGAAATCCATCAGGCCGGCCGGCTCGCCGCGCTGCAAACGGCGGCAGGGGCAGTCCTCCGGGGGCGCCTGCGCACCGTGGACCAGGGCATAGCACTTGGCGCCGATGAGGGAAGCGCTGCTTTTTCCGATCAGGCGGGCGAAGGCGCGGTTGGCGCGGAGGATGGTGTGCTCGCCGTCCACGATGGCGATGCCGTCCTCGATGGCGTCAAAGGTGGCCTCCCACTCCATGCTGGCGGCCTTGGCTTCCCGGTAGAGACGGGCGTTCTCGATGGCCGCGGCCACCTGGTTGCCCAAGGTGGTGAGGAAAGGCATCAGGTCGAGGTGGCTGGGGCGCGAGCGCGAGAGCACCCAGAGCACACCGGTGGTGCGCCCGCCGGCGTGGAGCGGCACCCCGGCGAAGAAGCGGAAGCCCTCCGCGGCGAGGGATTCGCTGACGGGGCGGGCGTCGGCTGCGATGTCGTCCAGCAGCAGCGGCTGGGCGGAGGCCAGGATGGACTCCGAGAGAATCTCCCCTGCGCGGAGTTCGGAGGCGGCGCCGACGAGGTCGTCGGAGAGGCCGCGGCAGGCGCGCAGGCGCAACAGGGGCGGGTCCCCCTCGAAGAGGAAGATGCCGGAGACCTCGACGCGGAGCCCCCACAGCACTTGGTCCAAGGCGATATCGAGGAAGGCAACGAGATCCAGCGAGCCGTTGACCCCGGCGGCAGTGGCGTTGAGGGCGAGCAACTGGCGCCGACGCAGGTTCTGCTCGACGGCACGGGTGAGGGCTGCGACCACGCGGAGGCCGCACCGTTGGTCCTCCAGAATCCAGGCATCCACTCCCAGGCTGGCGGCGGAGATGGCGCTTTCGTCGGCGCCTGGACTACTGACCACGATCACGGGGACCTCGGTCCAGATCGCGCGGATCTCTCCGATCAGGGCGCCCGGATCCGTCGTCTCCGCGGAGCAGCGCACGAGCACGGCGTCCACGCCCTCCGCCCCACCGGCCGCTTTGGCCTCCTCCATGTCGCGGAAGCACATCGCGGTCGCGTCGAGCGCGGAGGCGACCACATCCTCGAGATCGAGTTCAACCGACGTGTGCTCGTCTATCAGCGCGATGAGTGCGATACGCACTAGCGCCTCCCTGCGCCCACCTCCAGGGTGGGTGCGACGGCATCCCGCAGCAGGCCGGCGGCCTGCTCCGGAGGCACGGGATTCACCGACAGGCCGCAGTCGAGTTGCTGCGCGCCCGGAAGCGGCAGGCGCGGCGTGATGGCGATGCTCCAGTGGACGTGCTCCATGTCGTCCACGTGGCAGGGCGCGGCGACCACGTGGCAGTGGTAGGGCGGGTCGCCCAGGCTGGCCTTCAGCCGCTGCAGGGCGTCCTTGAACGCCGCGGCCAGGTGGCGCATCTCAGCCGCCTCGACCCAGCCCAGCCCCGGCGCGTGGCGCCTGGGCAGCAGCCACAACTCAAACGGCCGCCGCGACGCGTAGGGCGCCACCGTCACGCAGGCGCGGTTCTGGTGCACGACCCGCTCCCCGGCCCGCACCTCCTGCTCGATGATGTGGCAGACGGCGCACCGGCCCCGGTAGTCGTAGTACTCGCGCAGGCCGCGCGCGTGGTCCCACACGGCCTGCGGCACCACCGGCAGGGCCACCACCCGCGAGTGCGGGTGGGCCGCCTCGGGCCCGGCCTCCAGCAGGTGGTTGCGGAAGACGCTCACATAGCGGACCCACTCGGGCCGCGCCAGGGCCTCGGTGCGCTCGCGGCACGCCCACAGCACCTCCGCCAGGTCCGTCGCTTCCAGGTCGGCAAGCGAGGCCTCGTGCCGGGGCGTCTCGATCACGATCTCGTGGGCCCCGACGGCCCGCATCGTGTCGTAGAGCAACTCGTCGCGCCGCTGCAGCCCGCCGTCGCATGCGAGCACCGGCGAACTCCCCGCCACGACGCGCACCCGCCACCCGGGCGCATCGGGCTCGGTCGAGACGGGGCGATAGGCCAGCACTTCGGGGCCTGCGACGGCCTCCTGACCGGGGCAGAAGGGGCACGGCTGTTGCGGCGGGGCCGTCGGCGCCGGGGCGCGGGCCGCCGCGAACTCCAAAGCCTTCCCCACATCTTCGGAGGCGATGACGACCCACTCGCGCGTGATCGGGTCCTTGCGCAACTGGGACATCGCGCACACCCCCGTCTATAGAAGACGGCAGCCCTCTCTCTCGAAAGGGCTGCCGTGACCCTCGCATTCGCGCCCGCCGCGGACGCGGTCGGGGACTAGATCGTGCGTTGTCTAGTATACGTCGCGCTCGGGGCGTGTCAACCTCAGGGCCTGCACGCGCGTGACCGAATCCGGCACAATGGCCGAAGCCGACGCCCCAGAGCCGGGCTCAGGAGGCTTTTCTGCGGTAGCCGATCTCGAAGGTCTTCTCGTTCCCGGCGCCGTCGCGGAGGCGGATCTCCAGCGTATGCGCGCCGGAGGGGAGGTTCGCAGGCGGAATCCGTATCTCTTCCTCCGGCGAATCGAAGACCCGGTCCGCGGCGGCGGCGGCCAGCCACTTCCCCTCGTCCACGCGGTACTCGGCGCTGGCCACGTAGGAGCCGGCGTCGCGGCAGCGATACCCGAACTCCGGCTCGCGCAGCCGCCCCCGCGCGCCGGTCAGCACCAACTCGGGCGGCGTGTTATCCACCGCCAGCGGCTCCGAGACGGCCTCGGCCGTCTTGGGGTCGGTCGGGTTGGCGCCGGCGTCGGAGGCGACGACCTTGATCAGGTAGGCGCCGTCCTTCTCCAGCGCGGTGTCCCACTCCAGCGACTTGCTCTTGAGTTCTTTCGCGGGCGGCTTCGGGGCCTCCGGCTCGGGCGCCTCGGGCTCCTCCTCTTCGCCTTCGGGCCCGGCCTTCGCCTCGAAGACCTCGCGCAGGCGCTCGATCCCCGGCGGGTCCTCCTCGGCGTCCGCGGGCGACTCGTCGTCGCCGTCGGCGGCGCCGTTCTCCTCCATCTCCTCCGTCTCATCGTCCGCCTCGGCAGGGGATTCGTCCTCCTCCTCTTCCCCGGCGGATTCCCGCAGCCGCTTCCAGGTGCTCCCTGCGTCGGCCGAGGCGAACACCTCGAAGGTCAGCGTGTCCTCATCGGGGTCCTTGGCCTTCCACTCGATCTCCTGCTCGCCCGACCAGAGCGCGCCGCCCTCAGGCTCGGTGATGGTCACCTCGGGCGGCCGGTTCCGGTTGAGGCGGAACACCTTCACATACTGGAGCGCCGCGGCGGAGTCGGGCGCGAAGTCCACGCAGTACTGCAGATAGCGCCCGGCGGGGCTGGCCACGCCGTCGCCGATGGCGTAGGCGCCCGACCAGGGGCTCCACGTCTCGTCGGGATAGGCCGTGTTGCCCGTGCGGGTGCGCAGCGCCAGGGAGGCGTCGGCCGCCGGCTGGACGCCCCAGGTGATGGCGCCCCAGTCGGCGACGCCGCCCGCATCCAGCACCGACGACACGAACCGGCCTCCCGCATCCGCCGCCGGCGCGAGCCGGACCACGCGGCTCGACGGGGCCAGCAGGGCCGTCAGCCCGCGCTCGCCGTCGGCGGCCAGGGAGACCACCTCCGTGCCGTCGAGTTCGGCGACGGTGGCGGCCGACCTCGGCGAAGCGATGCGATAGATGCACGCCTTGCTCTGGCCCCCGGCTGCGTAGACCGCGTCGCCCCGAGCGAGCAGCGCCGAGATCTGCCGGCCCCGCGACTGGAAGAGCAGGTCCGCCGCTCCCTGGGGTGTGACGCGATAGACGCGGCCCTTGGGGCTGGTGCCGACGTACACGTTGCCGGCTCCGTCGGCGGCCAGGCAGCGCACCGCGGCCTCGGGCGTCTCGAAGATCGCCGCGGCCTCGCCCTCGAGCCCGATCCGATACACCTTGCCGCGGGGCGACGTGCCGCAGTACACCACCCCCGCCCCGTCCACCGCCAGCGCGGTGACGTGGCGGTCGGGCGTCTGGAGCGCCACCCGGGCGCGCCCCTCCGAATCCACCGCGTAGACGCGGCCCCGGGGGCCCGTTGCGGCGTAGAGCAGGCCGTCGGCGCCGAAGCCCAGCGCCCAGACGTAGGGATCGTCGAGACGGCACCAGGTCTGCGACCGGCCGTCGGCGATTCGGTAGATGGATCCCGAGGGCGCGCCCGCAGCCAGCAGGGCCCCCTGCGGGTCGAAGGCCAGCGCCGTCACGGCGGCCTCCTGCGACTCGAAGACGGCCTCCGTCTCGCCGTCGGCGCCCAGCCGAAGGACGGCGCCGCTGCCCCAGGCGCCGAGGTAGAGGTTGCCCTCGCCGTCGGCCGCCTGGCACCAGAGCAGGGCCTCCGTGTCGCGCCAGACGGGATGCGCGCGGGGCGCGGGCGTCACCGTGCCGTCAGTGGTCACGGCGGCGCCCTCGAACTTGCCGTCGGCGAAGTCCTGCTGCGAGGTCTGCTCCCACACCTCGGGCGGCCGGGCCAGGCTGGTGGTGCGCGCGGCGCTGCTGCTTCCGCCCAGGTCGCCTCCCGTGATGTCCTGGAAGTCGGCCTCGCTGAGTTCCTCCACCTCCTCCCACGAGGGCATCTCGGCCTCGTCCGAGTCGTCATCCCATTCGATGTCCTCCTCGAAGTCGTCGGCGCGAACCCACGTCGAGGGGAGGCGGAACCCCGTCATCGCGCCCGACCGGAAGAGACTCTCGAAGAAGTACTCGAAACCGTCCTCCTCCTCGAACCAGCCGCCGGTCTGGGGCGGCGGCGTCCGCCCGGCCTTCTCCTCCTCGTCGGTCTCCACCACGAGCGTGATGACATCCGCGCCGCTCAACGGCCACGGCACCGGCATGCGCACCCGGTCGGACCCCCGCGTGACCTGCGCGTCCAGCATGGGGGCGCCCGCCACGGCGGCGATCACGCCGGGCGGCAGGCTGTCGAGGCGGTGTCCGGCCAGGGTCAGCCCGCCGGTGGCGGGCACCACGTCGGCGACCAACTCGGTCGTGGCGGGGCGGTCGGCGACGCGGCGGATGTACTCCTCGGCGCTGCGGGGCTCGGGCCTGCGCAGGCCCAGCCGCTCCTGCTGGCGGCGGACGCTGCCGCCGCCGACGACGCCGATCCGCAGGCGGCCCGACGGCGCGCGCTCCGGCACCTGGAGCGTCAGGTGCCGCTCCGTGCGCGGCTCGCCGAAGGGCTGGATCACCACACCCACGCGCACCGTGTCGCCCGGCCGCACCATCAGCCGGTCGGCATAGACGCGCTCGACGGCGGCGCTGCGGCGCTTCGTCGTGACCCCGGCCTCGACCGAGACGGACTCCAGCCCCACGGGGCCGAAGGGGTTGTCCTGCAGCGCCTCGAGCACGCGCATCAGGTCGCCCAGTGGGAGCATCGCGAACATGTCGCCGTCGAAGAGCAGCGAGAAGAGCGACGTCTGCCGCGGCGGCGCGAAGGTGTTGCGCATGACGATGGGGTCCATCCCCGCGGGCCGGATGCGCACCGACGACTCGACCGTTCCGTCGAAGGGAGAGCCGATGGAGGCGAGGGCGCTCAGCGCGCTCACGTAGACCAGTTCGGCCGTGAGGTCCCTGTGCCGCAGCACGGCGACGGCGTAGCGGCGCGTGACGTCGCGGTCGAGGTCGCGCACCACGAGGTCCGTCGGCACGGTGCGGGCCGGCTTGCCGAGCAGCCCGCCGATGCACCACGTGCGGTCCTGGGTGAAGCGGCCCAGCGGCTGGGTGGGCGAGGCGAGTTTCGACGAGGCGTAGTAACTGGGCAGGATGGCGTGGACGTAGGCCCCCGTAAGCGGGATGTCCACGGCGCCCAGTTCCATGAGCGGATGGCCGAAGGCGATGACCGTGTCGCCGATGACGGCGGTGACGGTGCCCACGGCGGTGACGTCGAGGTCGCCGGAGATGAGTTGCGCGCCCACGGCTGCGCCCGGCTCGAGGGGAGGCGCCGGGCCGGCCTGGGCGCCGCCGCCGGGGCCGGCCATCACGGCGAGGTGGTGCCGGCTCAGCAGGTCGTCGAGGCGGCGCAGCCCCTCGCGGCTGGCGCCGCTCACCATCACGGGGGTGGCGATCGGCGTCAGGCACATCGTCGCCGCGTCGCCGCCGGCGGCGACGGGATCGCCGGCCACGACCACGCGGCTGAACGAGCGCCCGGCGACGCGGATCTCCCCCGCTCTCGGCCGCAGCGCCCCCGACGCCGCCTTCCGCGCGGGCGCCGCCCCCGGCTCGAAGGCCTCCAGCATCTGGCGGATGGGCGTCACGCCGGCCACGGGCGTCTTGGCGAAGGCAAAGGCGTAGGCGATGGCCCCGATGAGGCGCCCCTCCACGTACACCGGGCTGCCGCTCATCCCCGAGACCATCCCCAGCCGCTCGCTCACCACGGGGCCGCTGTCTATGCGGATCAGGATGAGATTGCCGCCGAAGTCTATCTTCTCCAGCACCCCCAGCACCGTGATGTCGAAGCGCTCCACCCGCGTCCCGTGGAACACGGTCTTGGCGTAGCCGCGCATCCCCGCCTGCAGCCGGTCCTCGGTGAGGATCTCGTCGGCGGGCAGCAGCGCGGCCCGGGCCGGCGCCGCCGAGAGCGCGCAGAAGAGAGCCGTCGTCAGGAGCCGTCTCAGGCCGTTGGTCACCAGGCGTTCCTCGTTTCTTCGCGGTTGGGGCGCCGCTCAGCCGGCGGCCGCGCCCCTGGCTTCCAGCATGACCGACTTCACGTTGAACATCCCGCTGGCGCTCATCTCACCGAGCGGGCCGTATCCAGCCAGCGAGAGCGATACCTTGAGCGCAAACTTGGCGGAGACGGTCTGCTCGACGTCCCACCCGTTGACGTAGTCGAAGTACCAGATGAAGTCGCCCCACATCTTCCCGCCGCCCTCGACCTCGAATTCCTCCGCCCCCGCCTCCGCTTCCATCTCCCGCCTGATGTCGTGGACGAGGAGGTCGAGGGGCACCTCGAAGCGCCCCTGGATCTTCGCGCAGGAGCGGCCGCGATGGGTGAGCGTCTCGAGCAGTTTCAGGCGCACGACAACCTTGGACTTGCCGCCGTCGGGCGAAGCCGCGGCGGCGTCGGCTGTCCACGTATCGCCGGGCTTCAGGTCCCGGTCGGGCAGGACCAAGGCGGCCTCGAAGGCCTTCTCCAGCGCGTCTTCCCAGGCGGCGAACTCGGCGGATTCATCCGCCGGCTCCTCGTCCTCTTCGGGGGTCGTGGACTTGACCTTGAGGACTTTGCCCCGGCGGTTGACCGACATCACCGTGCGTTCCCTGGGCTCCTCTTCGGTCGTGGTCTGGCCGCCTTCGACCGTGACGGTCTCGCCGGCCGTCACGCGGTCCTCGACGTCGGCCGTCTCGCCGTCGCCGGAGACGGACAGGACCTTGCGCGTGTGCAGCGTCCAGCTGCTCTCCTCGGAGCGCTCCGGCTCGGTGAGGCCCGGGTGGCGCAGTTCGCCGCGCATCTTGAAGGTGTCTTTGTAGCGGTGGGCCTCGCCGGAGGTGAACGTGTAGCGCAGGACGACGGCCTGCGCCTGCGAGGCCAGCGCCGCGACCGCCAGAGCCGCCGTCCCCGCCGCGAGCAGCGTCCGCGCGCGCGCGCGCCGGATGTCGCCTCCCGCCTTCATAGCGTCCCCCGTGCCCCGCCTCTCTACGCCGCCGGCGCTCGCCTACTTCTGCAGGACCGATTTCACGTTCATCACCATGCTGCTCGAGGTCTCGACGGTCTGTTCGCCCATGGTGAAGGATGTCGTTGACTGAACGGTGACCTTGCCCGACTCGTCAATGACCAGCCCGCTCACGTGATCGAAGTACCAGACGACCAGGCCGGTCACTTGGCCGCCCATCTCCGGCGCAGGTCCTCCCTGAGGCATCATCTGCGGCAGCAGCGTGTCCAACGGGATGCTGAAGGAGGTGCGGATCCGCGCGCACTGCCGGCCCTTGTACGTCTCCAGACCCAGCAGGCGCGACCGCGCCTGCACCTTCATCTTGGCCCCCGTGGCGACGTCCACAGCGGCGTTGGTCTCCCAGACCTCGTTCACCTTGACGTCCTTCTCCGGGAACGCCATGGCGGCCGCCATCTGCGCCCAGTCCATGCCCTGCATCGAGGCGCCCGGGACGGCTCCGCCCCCCGTGCCGGCCACTGTCAACTTCAGCACCCTCCCCCGCGTGTCCATCGTCAGGAGAACGCGCTCCTGGGGGATCTCCGTCGGCGTGGAGTTGCCGGCGAACGTCACGACCATCTTGCCGCCCGGCTTCACGCGCTGCTCGATCTGGGCCGAGTTGCCGCCATCGCCCACCGAGAGCACCTTCTGCGCCGTCACCATCTCGATGGACATCTCCATGCGCATGGACTCGGCCAGGCCGCCGAGCCCCATCTCGCCGCGGCCCTTCATGGTCGTCTTGTAGGCGTGCGTCTCACCCGACTTGAACTTGTAGCGCAGCGTCACGGCGCCGGCCTGGGAGACGCTCACGGCCAGCACCAGGACTCCCAGGGCGATTTGTGCTCGTGTCCGCATCTCGCGCTCCTTTCCCCGCCTGCCCCGCTCCCTCGATACTTCCCCGCCGGCGCGGGCTCTCCTGCACGCGGCACGCAGGATACACCCGACGGCGCGTGGAACATCGCCCGGTGCAGGCACGCCATCCCCGGAGGAAGCGTCATGGCCGACTCACTTGCGATCAGCGGCGGCACACCCACCGTGCCCGAGGGTACGGTCGGCGGCTGGCCCGTCATCTCGGACGAGGACGTGACCCAGGTCACCGAGGCCTTGCGCAGCGGAACCATCTGGGGGGGCGGCGCGCCGAACATCAAGGCCCTGCGCGAGGAGTGGGCCGCCTACTGCGGAGTCAAGCACTGCCTCCCGGTCAACGGGGGCACGGCCGCGCTCCACATGGCGGTCGCGGCCGCGGGAATCGGGCCGGGCGACGAGGTGATCGTGCCCGCCCACACCTTCTTCTCCACCGCGCCCCCCGTGCTGCACCACAACGGGATTCCCGTGTTCGTGGACATTGACGGCCGCACGTTCAACATGGACCCCGACCTCATCGAGGAGAAGATCACGCCGCGGACGAAGGCGATCCTGCCGACCCACCTCTACGGCCTGTGCGCCGACATGGACGCGATCCGCGCCATCGCCAGGCGCCGCGGCCTGCTCATCATCGAGGACGCCTGCCAGGCCCACGGCGCGAAGTACAAGGGCGTGAAAGCCGGCGCGCTGGGCGACATGGCGGGGTTCAGCCTGAACGGGTCGAAGAACCTGCCGGGCGGCGAAGGCGGGCTCTTCGTGACGGACGACGACGACCTGAGCGACAGCGCGGCTCTGCTGGAGATGACGGTGCGCCTGGAGGAGCGGCGGCGCATCTATCCGGTGTTCTCGTGGGGCTGGAACTACCGCATGCCCGAGATCGTGGCGGCGTTCACGCGGGCGCAGTTGCGCCACCTGGACGAGCGCAACGCCGTGCGGCGCGAGTTGGCGGCGCGGCTGAGCGGGCGCCTGTCGCAACTGCCGGGGGTGATCCCGCCCTTCGAGCCGGAGGGGTACTATCACGTGTACCACATGTACCGGGTGCGCTTCGACGCCGAGGCCGCGGGCGCGAAGGCGGAGCCGCGGGCGTTCCGCGACGCCGTCGAGAAGGCGCTGCAGGCCGAGGGCGTGCCCATCGGGCAGTGGGTGACGAGTTCGCTGCCGGCGCAGGCGCTGTACCAGTTGAAGGAGGGGTACGGGCGGGGATGCCCGTGGACGTGTCCGCACGGCCGGGAGGTGCCGTACCTGGCCGAGGACTACCCCGAGACGGAGCGCGTGCTGGCCGATTCGTGCATCATCGGCGGGGTGCACCCGCCCAACACGCCGGCGACCATGGACCTCTTCGCCGACGCCTTCGAAAAGGTGTGGGCGAACCTCGATCGCCTCCCGTAGGGGCGCCCGGGGTCAGGGCGGATCGCCGTCGAAGATAGCCTCGACGCCGCCGGCGGGGGCGCACGGCGGCGCGCCCGTGGTGTGCGCCAGGCGGTCCGGGTTCTCGCGGTCGAACGCCCACCGCGCCGGGTTATCGGCGACGTACTGGCGGATGGCGTTCAGTTCGTCCTCGTCGCGGATGACGCGTTCGTAGTAGTTGCGTTGCCACAGTCGCCCGCGAAACCATGTCCACCCGCGGTGTTTGACACCGCGGATGTATTCGTTCGTGGCCAT
>Ga0180434_10004258_pt1 | contig 17506 bp, 20 predicted proteins | sample SS_ome_7_FD_132453 | JGI IMG/M metagenome (GOLD analysis project Ga0180434, IMG submission 132453) | Hypersaline lake sediment archaeal communities from the Salton Sea, California, USA - SS_1_D_2 metaG | ecosystem: Environmental > Aquatic > Non-marine Saline and Alkaline > Hypersaline >...
GTGTCTCTGTCTTAGTCACTATGTCATAGATGTACACACATGAGTTCTCATGTCGCCTGTCTTCCCAAACAACTCTGTTCCCGGATATGCTGGGAGATATCTGGTGACCGGGGTCAGTGGTAATTCGGATCTGTTGTTTCTGGTTGATGTCGTACATATAGATGTCCCAGTGGTCATTTCTCTTGTCTTGCCACACTATGACATTCCCATCGATTGCCGGATGCATATGTGCGTTTCCACCACCCGTGGTGATTCGGCTCTCTCTCTTCTGCGGGTCCGTTTCACTGAGGTCGTACATATATATGTCCCACTGGACGTTATTTCTGTTGTCCTGCCATACAATTTTGTCTCCATAGATTGCTGGATTTATCTGGTCATGCGTGTCTGTAGTAATTCTTGTCTCGGTCTTTCCTAAGACATCATACATATAGATGTCCCAGTGTCCATTCCGATTGTCCTGCCAGACAATTGTGTTTTCGTAAATCGCTGGGTTTTTCTGTCCGTTTACATCAGTGGTGATTCGCTCTTTGTTATTCGTGGCCAGGCGATACAGATAGATATCCCAGTTGTAAGTGCATCCCGCTATACAGTTGGCTAATTCGCCCCACTCCCCCCAGACAATCTTATCTTCGTAAATCGCAGGAGAATCCAAATTCCCGTCTGCCCCCGTGCTGGCGATGGCCTCTGTTCCCACAGTTCCTGTGGAGGTGTCATAGGTAACGACCACAATTTCCAGAGCAACGGAGTCAATCTTGGAGGGGTTAATTTCTTCAAATACTGCCTTGTTACCCCACAAGGCGGGACTTGTATCCCGGTTCTCTCTGGCTATGGGAACAACCACGGGGCTTGCCACGATGGTAAGGTAGGTGAGCTCTCCCGGCAAATTCAGGCTTCCCAGTGTATTTTCAACATAGGAGTCTACACCCAGGTAACTATTTGCTGTAGTGGATATTATCAATTCGTGCTTGGCCGCAGCCAGGAAAGGCGCCGCGAGAGAGTGGTGGCCGTACAGGTCAGATATAGTTGAACTCTTGTCTGGCCTGTAATCCTTGTTCACCATGATGCCAAGATCGGCGGGATTGACCAGTATTACCTTGTCCGTGGCTGTCCAGGTTGCGTATGCCTTGCGTAATTCCTCCAAAGTGTAGTAAGTCTTTCCACCTGGTCTTTTGGCTCTATTTTCGATTTCTTGCTTCGTGGTCTGTCTGATGTCGCCCACAGCATAAGCCTGCCGACCGTCCAGCACAGTAGGATCGAACTGTTCATCGTCGAAAACCAGTGGTGCGTTGAGATATGAAGCGAAGACTGAAGCCATCAAGCCGGTCTCATAATCATCCTCCGAGACTACAACTTTGTCTATGGATGCCCAGAAGTACAAATAGCCGTCCATGTCGTACTTAGCGATTTGCCCCGCCTGCAGCCCAGCCCCGGTAGGCTCGTTGGCAACCAGCAAGCTTTCAAGGGTCTGACGGTTCGCACCAGGGAAGGGCAAGTCTGGTTGACTAATCCTGGTGTCGCCGAAAATACTGAGGCGGGATGGCTCATACTGCTGCAGGAAATGCACGACGGCATCGGCATCAAAGGCATCGTTGTCTTCCAGATGGAAGATGAGCGTGGGATGCTTGTGGACTTGTTCCTTAACCTTGGGGTCAGTCCAGGTTGTCAGGGACACTAGCCTTAGCACATCTTTCCAGTTCCGGTCGGAGACCAGAAACGCCTCCTTCTTGGTATATACATGGATGGATTGGGCCAGCACATTATTATTACGGTCAGGCTCGAAATACACCGGATTCGGGCTGGGATAATCTGCCTCAATGGAAACTTGATAATCGCCGGGCAATAGATTCACCGTATACTGAAAACCTATTGATTCTCCAGCGCCAAGTTTCTGAACTGTGAGAAGCTTAGGTTGTGTTAAGCCTCCGCTGACTTTACCGGGAAACAGCTTCACTTTGAATGGCTGCAGGGCGTCTGCAGTACCGATATTGCTTACTGTGAACGACAAATCTGCAGGCTCGTGGGCAGCAATCTTGTTGGGTTTGATAGCCAGATTCTCCACCTCCAGATCCACGAAAGCCAAGTCGAACTTCTTGACCAGTTCGTTATTGTCTTCTCCATCGGGTAGGGCCTCGGTGATGACATAGCTAGCATCTACAGTCACCGTTATCCTAAGTTCGCCCCAGGACTTGAATGACTGGGTAGTCTGGAAGGTGGCTGACTGTGCTGCAGGCAGGGATTGCGTCCAGAAGTTCTCTTGCACTCCTCCGGCGATTCCTTCCGGCCAGAATGTAGTCAGAAAAGGACCACTGGCGTCGCCTTTGCCGATGTTCTTGACCTTGACATTCCAGGTTGACGCCTGACCTCCGGCAGGAGCACCAACAGGTGAAATATCCTCCACAACAAGATCCGGTGCCGATTGCCAGTTAGCGGTGACTTTTAGTTCATTATTGCCTTCGTTGCTTTCTTCGATTTCATTTCCCGCGTCTACCACCCAGCGCAAAGAGTGTTGACCTGCTTGAAATGTCTTCTCGCAATCATAGATTCGACTCCCGCCAGGCATCAGAGGGTTGTATTGGTGCGCAGGGTCCTCTTCTTCCGAGACAGGCAAGAATGTCCAGGTATGCTGTAGATTCCCATCCACGTAGAGTTCGAGGGTGAAGCTTTCATCAACGGGCGCGCTGCCGGTATTCTCTACCAATACCTCGAACACGGTAGCTCGGTCGGTAAGAGGCGGTGAGGGGATAATTGCTCCACGGTCACCGGCGGTTACTATCAAGTCAGGAAGTTGCCCGGGCACTTCACCCTGGCAGTAATTCTCCGCTTCCTCCTCCGTGGCAAAGAAGTGACCGCCCCCTTCCAAGCACTCTTCCTGAGTGGAGGCAGTAACTTCTCCATCAAGGCAGCACCAGCCCTCGGATTCAGGTTCAGCCTGGCAGGCCTCTACAGCTTCCTCCTCGGTGGCAAAGAACTGGCCGCCCCCTTTCAGGCACTCCTCCTCAGTGGAGGCAAATACTTCTCCGTCAAGGCAGCACCAGCCCTCAGCTGGTACGGTGGGCAAGCGATAGGTCACTACTAGTTGTGGTGGTCTCTCCTCATGTTCCCGGCTCTCGAAACAGAGGTCGTAAGTCGTCTCGCCCTCCGGTCCTGATACCTGCAGCCCATAATGGGGGGCATTATGCCATGCTCGCACGATATCGGTGACGTCCAGCCTCACCGTACTCACCGAGGTATCTACCAAAGTTGCCACGGCAGGGGAGCCCGTTGCCGGCGGGTTGTTCCACGTCACCTCACCCTCGACCCAATCCGTGGTCAAGCAAGTAGCAACCAGGTTGACGAAGTCGGGGCCCTGTTTGCCTTCCAAAAATAGCTCCAGCCGGGCCACATCGACGACGGCGTCAGATGGCACCGCAGCAGCCAAGTTAAAGCGGATCAAAGCACGCTCCGTCAAGTGAGTCGAATGGTACTGCACCTTCAGTGTATGGTCGTGCCCAAAATTAATGTTGGAAGATAATGAATTGATTGTGGCATCAGAAACAGGACTTAATGTGACGGTGGTTTGGGTAGATTCAGCGCTTACTGGAGGCAAGGTTGTTACAATTGGCACAGCTATTAGCTGGATCAATACTGATATCAATATTACTAATATGCCTATCTTTTTCACCGCTGATTATCCTGCCTTGTTGCTCATTTAGTTAGAGTCCGGTTTTGATAAGAGCGTATTCTGCGGTTATAGCCCACAATAGCCCGTTTCAATCTGCTCCAACACTCGAATATGAAAGGTTACGCTTCATTGCAATAGATCTGTTTTCCCCTGTACCAAATAGGTATGCACGTATGAAAACCATTATAGTTTTCATAGACGCTTCTTGACCGCACAAGACTTCTACTAACTTCAGCCTGGCCAAAGGCAATTGCTTCTACAATGCAAAAGTGTGCCTCAATCGCCTGATATAGAGCCAATAACGGAAAGAACAATTCGGGTACAGAGCCATCGAAATATCCATTGATCTGTCCGATCGCTAAGGGGGCATTCCCTATCTTTATAGATGCTGGCACACGAACAAACCCCTCCCATTGGTCGTCATAATCGGTATGATTGAAGTCAACAATACCAAGCTTCTTACCAGAAGTCATTATGAGATTGCCAGGATGAAAATCACCTTGTTGCAGAGTCTGAGGCTTGTCCTTAAGATAATAGGGATTGTTGCTGATGAACGACATCAATCTCCGTTCATTGAGAATCCTATGATCACACTGCAGATAATCCGTCACCCTTTTCATGATCTTGGTTAACATTCTGCCCTTCAAGTCTAATTGGCCTTCATGTGCACTGATTGAGTGTATTTTTGAGTATCTTGCCCGCTGCAACACCTAATTCATACTGTTCCTGTGTATCCAATAGTGGCAAGAGCGCCTCTAAGGATTGCCTCTCTACCCAGTCAAGCAAGGGCAAGACTTTCGTGTTGTTGGAACAAGTCCCAAACCCCATGGGTTTGGGCATTTCAAGCCCGATCTTATGAATTGCTACCATCACTTCGTATTCTGCTACTTTTCTCCGGTATTGTGATATTTCCACTAGCCCGATAATGAGCCTACGCCCATCGTCAGCTTCAATGTAGTATTTTCTCTCCAACGACCATCCCGTGTCAAAGTACTCAATTTTCCGCCAGTGCCTTGATTCGGCAATGTCGCCCAAAACATTAGTGCATAGATGGATTTCTTAACAGCTTATGGGTTGTTCTCGGCGCAAGATCTCAACGATTCTTGGGTCTAATGTATCACAAGGTCGCCAGTAAGCTCAAGCATGGTGTATATGTGTGCCGGGCAGCGCTAACTGCGTTTACTTTATGATAAAAGAAGTAAAATCATCTGTAAGTAACATTAACTTAGATTGTTTATCAGGTAACAATCGCGTAGAATGTTACTTCATAGGCAAAAAAACAGGGCCATGGAGTTCATTCCACGGCCCTGTTCATTCGTATTTAACTCACCCAAAGCAAACTATAGTTGATGCCTTGCCAGCTTCCGATTGATATACCAGCCAGCTTCAGCCATAGCTACTTTGTCCATTATCTTTGAGTAAGGCTTGTGGCGATGGCTATCTTGCTCAGACTCGCCGGCAATAAGTTGATACCGGTAATTATACGTACCGGGCGTCTTAAAACTGCCGCTTCAGGGTGGACTGGCGGATTCGTGGGTAGCTGGGTAGACAGTCTTTGGTGTCAATTCTGGCCTGAGGTAGCTGGGGTAAACCTACTGGCAGCGGCTTTTGGCTGAACCCATTTTATTGCCTTGCTTGGTATCTATCTCTTCGTTAAGATACTACTGGGGAAGTAAAGTTAAAGTCTAGGGCACGCTATAAGGAAAGAGGCAATGTGGTTGGTAATTGTTATTACAGGAATTTGCGGATATCTGTGACCTGCGCTGGTGGCTTGGGAGGGTAAGCCAACGACATAAGCACCGCAGAAATACCGAATAATATGGCAAATAACACAAAGGCAGGTATGTAGCTGCCGGTGCTGTCGTATACCCAGCCAGCATAGATAGGAGCTAGCACTCCGATTGGCGTTGTGATGAGGTATGAGCTTCCTTCAATTGAGCCGTAAGCCTTTCGTCCGAAGTAGCGGGCTCTTATCCCAGCCTCTATGGGGAGTGATATCCCCACACCAATCCAAAAGAGAATAAAGAGAACATATATCATACTCGTAGTTTGGTTCACTAAGAAAACAGCAATGCTGATAGCCTGTAGGAGAAATGCTCCGGCCAGCAGGAATCGTAGGTACCGTGTGTGAATGCGATCCATAAGAAATCCGCCTATCAACCTAGTAGGGGTGCTAGCCCAGATGATAATTCCAAGCAATGATGCCGCCTTAACTGGTTCAAACCCCATGTCGGTTAGAAAGGGTACGCCATGGGTGAGGATTGCTGAGAAACCCACCATTCGAACAGACATAGCTGCGAGAAGCAGCCAGTAGGCAGGTGTCTTCAGTGCCTGCCTGAGGGTAAATTCTACTTCTTCAATCTCGGCAGCGTAGTTTATGCCCTGTCTATCATCCCGCTTACCTTCTCCTCTGGCTCCACTTCAGTTGTGGCGCCATCAGGAAGCAACCCGTAATACTCGGGTCGACGTGGCTTCACAAACAGCCAAGCCAGCGGTAAACCAACAAACCACATGCCCAGTCCACCAATAACACAGGTTATCCGCCAGCCCTGTGTGGAAACAAGCCAACCAACAAGCAATAACACCAATCCAGCAAACCCGGTAAGAAGCCACCTTACACTCAAGGCTATGCCCCTCTTCTTAACAAACCAGCTGGTGACTGCCTTATCTACGGGTATTTCTGAACCAATGCTAATGCCTGTTCCTAGAATAACCCCCCAAACTATATAGAAGGTCCAAAGTGAGTGTATGAAGTTCATCAATATCAGTCCTAGGCCGGCGATGAACACGCCGATAATAATCAACAACCTTGGTCCGAATCTGTCGACAAGCCCTCCTATCAGTGGTGATTCAATCCCACGTGCAGCCCTTGTAATGCTAGTGGCAACAGATGTTACTGTGCGACTGAATCCAAATTCCGAGGCTATAGGTTTGAATAATGCGGAGAAGCCATGAACCTGAAAGCCAATTGCCCACGCAGATGACAAACTACCAGCTAGAACAGTCCACCAGCCAAAAAATACCTTTGGAAACTTTTCTCTCCTAATCAAGAAGCTCTCTTTCTAGTAACTCTTGGATAAACTGCCAATTTACGCCTTGTAAGAATGAGGCCCGATAGACTGACTTTCTTCTCTCTACTCCTCTTTCAAATTGTTCTATTCCAGCGTCGGTATCTGCAATCAAGAATTCTCCGTTCCCTAAATCGAGTATTTCTAAAAACTTTGAGGAAAGAGCATTGATTGGACAAGCGCATCCTTCACCGAATTCGTAAATTTTTCCCATGGATAAAAGTTGGATATTCCCTTTTTCAGCCAAATAATCTCTGGGTAAGTCATCCAATCTCCATTTATTTTTCATCTTCTTAGTTTTTTCAAATAGAACTTTTTTGCCCCCGAAGTAGTTCATAAAATCTTCAGGTTTTTGCATTCCTAAACGGCTATGAAGACCAATATTCGACTCATCGCTGTCAATCACCAATATCTCGTTTTTTCTTTGCGCCATCTCTTGGGCTAAAAGGGCAACAACCGTGCTTTTACCACAGCCCCCTTTACCGCAGCCCAATATCTTCATTTACTGCTCTCCATTCAATTGTATTCTTGCATAAATATCCAGCGATTAAGAAATCTGCTATTCTCTTTTTACCTCACACGTCGACCTCCGCCAAAACCTCGGCCCATGCCACGACCGGGACCCCTACCTCGACCTCCACCCATGCGCCGGCCTCTACCCAGACCTTGGCCCATACCTCTTCCCATGCCTCTGCCTACATCCAATCTAGGCTGGTTAAGTCCAGTGCTGGGGCTGAAGTAGGGAATTATCTCTTCAGGGACTCCGGCTCCCATAATTTCACAAACTTTGGCAGCTACCTCCGGCCCACCACTAATACATCCATAACATGGTGCTTTTCGTTCGGCTACTGCTCTGGCAAATTCTCCACAACTGTTATAGCCACATCGCTGATCATCTAATTTAGGCAAGACCTCATAGATTTTCTTTATCTTTTCTTTGATATCCTTTTTAGCTAGCACTGTCCGACTCCTTTCGATTGTTAAGGTTTAAAACCCTACTAATTCATAGCATTCGTATCGCTTTTAAAGGACATGCCGCTGAGCAAGAGCCACAGCCTACGCACATGGAGGCATTATGCATGGGGAAGTCATACGGTTGTTCTTGGAAGAATACGCTATGTGGGCAAGCATGACCAGCAGCGCAAATGCCGTGGTCGCATCTCTCTGTGTGGCATTTATTAAAATCTATTGATGGGACTGGCTTTATAAATATTTCCCTATCCTATTCCTTTCCCTATAATTCGATCGATAACTGGGATAACCTCTCATTTGCCTTTTCCATCTCTTGGACTGCCTGTAATACGCCATGATAAAGTGGGTCACTTTCTGCGTCCTTGACTTTCTTCTTCCACTTCTTGAATTTCCCGCTGTCCTGCTTGTTATGCTCTACCCAGGAAGTTAGAAGCACTTTGAGCCTGCCCCTTTCGTCGGTTGGGAATTTTCTAATAATGTCCTCAACTTTTGACCTGATCACCTCCTCAGGGACTGCACCCAGGATCTCATCGACTTTCTGCCCATCAGCGAAGAACATCTGCATAGGTATGCTCATAATCTGGTATTCCCTTGCCGTCCGTTGGTTTTCATCCACATTAATCATGCAGAATTTAAATTTACCTTCATACTCCTCGGAGAGTTTTTCGTATATCGGTATAACCATCTTGCAGGGACCACACCAAGGAGCCCAGAAATCAACCTCTGTGGGCAGGTCTGAGGTTAGAATCTCCTCCTCGAAGGTTTCATCCGTAACTTGCACTATCTTGCTCATGTTGCCTCCTTCAATCATTAATATATGCCATCCCTTTCCATTCCATTCTGCCACTTCTTCTTGAAGTTTAAGATTTGGCCTCTTTCGCGATCCTTATTGTCATGAATTAGGGTTCCAGAATATTCGCTTTCCAGACAGAAATTGTTACTCTGAATTTCATCTTTAGCTTCTGACTCCATATGTTTTGGCCAAACTGAAATAAAGGCGGAAGGTTTCATGATTCTATAAATTTCACCTAATAGGTTACTTCTATCATCTGCCTGTGGGAAATAGAAAGAATGAAAGACATCGAAAAGAAGAACGGCATCTACAGAGTCATCAGCTAAGCCGATTCCCAGTTTCCACGATGTCTTAATTCTTGTTATGTTTTTCAAACCCGCTGACTTAGCTCTTCGCGTAAGCTCATCCAATGCTTCCTTATCCTTATCCAAGGCGTATACTCTTCCCTGCTCACCTACTATTTTGGCAGCGGGGATGGTATATGTTCCACAGCCGCAGCCAAAATCCAGCACAGTCTGGCCGCTTCTAATTCCTATTTGTTGCAACATTTCAAGGACTTGTGGTTCCAATTTCATTCCTTTGATCTTGAATATACTTAAAAACGGACATGGCAGCAATAGCGCCATCACCAACGGCAGCGGAGACCTGGCGTGGCGAATTCCTGCGTATGTCGCCTACAGCAAAGATACCGGAAGCTGATGTGGCCATGTTTTCGTCAACGACAATATATCCAGCATCGTCGAGATCCAGAATGGGGAAAAAGCTCTGGCTATTGGGCATAAGCCCAACGGCAACAAAGACACCTGCAACCTTCAAAATGGAGCGCTGCTCTGTCTTAACATTACGTAGTTTAAGCCCTTCCATTACCTTGTCTCCCAGCACTTCCTCTACCACAGTACTCCAGATAAACTCCAACTTGGGTTCGGCAAAGGCTCGTTGCTGCAGGATTTGTCCTGCCCTGAGCTGATCTCGCCGATGTAATACATGAACTTTCTTAGCATGTCGAGTCAGTTCCAAAGCATCGGTGATGGCAGTATCACCTCCCCCAACCACTGCTACCTCCCGGTCGCGAAATAGAAATCCATCACAAGTGGCACAGTAAGAAACGCCATGGCCTGAGAGCCTCTCCTCACCAGGAACCCCCAACTTCCGGTATTCCGAACCAGCAGCGATGATTATAGCTGCAGCTTCAAAGCTTCCCTCGGTGGTCGAGACGCTATAGGGTTGTCCTTGGGCAATGCCTGTAACCTCAGCAGTTGCAATCTCCAGGTCATATCTGGTGGCCTGTTGATGCATGAGTGAACCCAGTTCTAAGCCCGAGATGCCTTGGGGAAAACCGGGGTAGTTCTCCACCAGGGCAGCATTCACTATTTGCCCTCCAAATACCCCCCGTTCGACCAACAAGCTCTTAAGGCCTGCCCGCGAGGTGTAAAGACCAGCAGTAAGCCCGGCAGGACCGCCTCCGATGATGATTACTTCATTTTTTACCATTAGCCCTCTTTTCTCGTCGTTTAGGCAGATACTGAAGTCGCACCCGGATGCAACCTGTGCCACTTAGCCAACAGTTCGTCTCGACTTTCTACATGCTCTGGATCCAACACAGGGGCGTCTACTGGGCACACTTCAGCACACCTGGGTGATTCGAAGTTGCCCACACATTCAGTACATTTGTCGGGATCGATTACATAGGTCTCTTCCCCTTCTGAAATTGCCTCATTCTTGCACTCCATAGCACAAACACCGCAACTGATGCACTCATCGGTAATTTTGTAAGCCATTTATTGACCTCCTTAATTTATTGTTATTTAACTATAGCGAGAATATCACTTCTGGAAATGATCAGATACTTTTTATCTTCAAACTCGACTTCATCGCCGCCGAACTTAGCGTAAACTACTATATCTCCTACTTTAATTTTCTCGGCAAGCTCTTCATCCGTTCCGACTTCTATAACCCTGCCTCTTCTTGGTTTCTCCTTGGCTGTATCAGGAAGGATTATGCCTCCTTTACTTTTACTTTCTTCAGCTTCTTCCGGTTCGATTAAGACCCGGTCATCAAATGGCTTGATCTGCATATTCAAGACCTCCTTTTTTATTTGATACCCAGCAATCTATTGATTTTTTCCTTATCAAAACCAACAATAGGTCGGTTATTTATTAAAACGACAGGTACACCCATTATATTCCGACGCTTGAGCTCTCTGGCTCCTTCAGGGTCTTTTTCTACGTTCACCTCCTTGAATCTGAACCCTTTCTCCCTTAAATATTGCTTAACTCTGTTACACCAGGGGCATGAAGCCCCGGTAAGAATTATGATCCTTGGCTGACTAGAAGTGGTCATGCTTACCTCATTATTGTCCTAAATGGCCTACAAGTTCGGAATGATTTAAACACATTTGTGATACCTCCTTTCGGTGTAGATTACTGCAGATTGTTTCAAAGCTCATCCCAGGCTTGGCTTTATTTTGGCTAACATACTTTGTATTTCTTTCCTCATTCCTTATTCCATTCAAAGTTGCGTACATCTGCCATTGTCATTTTGTAGCTTTAAGTAAGCGTAGGTGTCCCCTTATAAAGAGTTCCTCTTCAAAGCTAGTAAATCCTTGGCTCGAGAGCATTTTCTTTAGGTCGAGATTAAGAAATTCTGAAGCAAGCTGACACTCCCCACGGATAAATGCCCAGCGAAGGGGAAACCATAGCCTATCTAACTCGAATTCATTGTAGTCCAAGATGCAAAAGACTCCCCCAGGCTTTAGGGCGTGGTTAGCATTGCTGATAATCCCGACTTTCTGGGCATCCTCAAAACCATGCAAGACGAACGAAGCAAATATCCTATCGAATTCCTCTTCATATGTCAAAGGCATCTCAACTCGCTGCTCGCCGAAGTTGACGTTGGGATATGACCGGCAACGTTTTTTCGACAAGCTTATCATGTCCTTGCTGATGTCAAGCCCTAAGATATTGCCGTTAGGTCCTACCTTTCGCGCTACGAAGCAATCGTTTCTGCCTGTTCCTGAACCGAGATCCAGAATCGACTGCCCGGGCTGAATATCCATCTTGTCAACAACTTTCTCAATCAAATGAGGGTAATACCCCAGCGAGATTATATTCATAAAAAAGCCATAGAAGCGGGCCTCAGTTGGCCCCAGTTCTACTCTTGATCTTACTGACGGCAAGATACACCTCTAGCCAAGCATCGCCAGAAACTCATCAGCGTACTTGCCGTTCTTGGCGCCTTCGAACATCTCCCCTTTCTTTACCATTTGCAATGCCAGGTACTCGCTGGCAGCCATCCCTGCGGAAGCTCCTTCTGAAGCGGAAGTGATAAGATGTCGATGTCCGGGAGTGATTTCGCCACAAGCGAATATCCCCTCCTTATTGGTTCTCATTTGACTGTCGACCTTGACAAATTTTCCATCCATTTCAACCTCTGCTTCCTGTGCTAGTTTAGTGTTCGGCTCCGTTCCTACGCAGATGATTACCCAGTTGATTGTTACCTCTTTTTGTTCACCATTTTTATTGTTTGTCACCACTGCTGCCTCGACCCTACCGTTACCTTTTATTTCCTTAACCTCAGTGTTATACCAAACCTCGATGCCTTCGTTTTGCAATCTTTTAGTCATAGCCGGATAAGCCCTTAGCGATCCTCTCCGATGGACTAAGATAACTTCATCAGCTGCGCTTTTGGCTACCAGTGCACTTTTTGCTGTGCTATTCCCGCCACCTACCACCAAAACCTTTTTCCCTGTGAATTGGTTATAATCTCGCTGGGCATAATATGATATGCCGTTGCCAACAAACTTGTCCTCCCCAGGAATACCAAGTTTCTGCATGATACTGCCTGTGGCCAGTATAATAGCTTTAACCTGGTACTGATTTTCCTCAGTGGTTACAACCAGGTTCTTGGAATCAAGGCTTAATACTTTCTCCTGCCTCAGTTCTGCGCCCATACCATTAGGAGGGGGCAAGGTTAATTGCTTTGCCATATAGCCCATGAGCGTTTCACCATCGCCAGGTGGGAAGCCTGGATAGTTACTAACAGAATAAGCGATACTGCCCTGCCCACCCACCCAGTTAGCCTCCAGAGCTAGAGTGCTCCAACCATCGATCTGGGTGAAGATTGCTGCTGATAATCCAGCTGGGCCGGCTCCAACGATGACCACGTCTCTTTCTAACATAATATACCTCCTTCTATTGGTTATGTGCATGGTATATGCGTCAGCTTACAGCATCCTGATCGCCTTTAAAGGACAAGACTCAACGCACATGCCACAATCTCGACAAAAGCCCTGAATAGGATAAGGGAAATCGTATGGATCCTCTTGCTTCCAGAGTTTGGTGGGACATTTAAGGATAGCAGCGCAGACTCCCTTGTCGCATTTATCAGGGTGGCATTTTTCATAATCTACGGCAACCTTTAATTTTAAATCTAACATCTTTTTCCTTGACTAGAGCAACCATAGGGCGAGACGAACACTATTGCTCACAGAAGTGTACTCCTACAATCAGTTCAGATTTTAGGCCTCGCCCTATGAGCTCCGACTTATCATCCCTAATATGGTAGGTCTCTTTCCCCATGCGTAGTGGCATTTTAATGCCACCTTTTCAGCTTCTATAATTTTTTTTCATATCCTGTCAATCTTGTTCGCCGGCATATCTTTTCTCTGTCCGCAGTCCAAACTAGTCTATCTGCCTCGGTCATAATTTTATTTGTAAAGACTTACTTTTCTTCGTCCTTACATTTAGAGCAATAACCTTCCAAATATAATTCAACCTTAGTCACAGAAAAGTTATTCTTGCATTGCACCTCCGCTACCAATTTACGAATTAGCGGACTCTCAAACTCGATCACTTGCCCACAGGCTTCGCAGACTAGATGCTGATGTTCTCCTAGACGCTTCATCTCATAGAAACAGCGCGCTTGCCCCAGATGCCTTTCGTTTATCACACCTTCTTCCTTAAATAGGTGAAGATTGCGGTAAACTGTGGCGAGACTGATGTTAGGATCCCTCTCGCTGGCTAGGCGGTACAGTTCCTTAGCATCCAGATGTCTTCCGGCCTCTCGCATAATACTCAGGAGAAGCCTTCTATGTGGTGTAACTGGTGTGGCTTTTATTTCCTCATTATTGTGATTGATTCTCATTCGCATCCGATAGTATGACAATTCCTTTTCACTTTGTCAAGGCGACGACCAGGCATTGTTTATCAAGTTACATCTCCTTGAAATTGCACGTGTTTTCATTCTATATTACTTAAAAGCCGGAGAAAGGGGCTTGAAGAGATAGCTGAATCTAAAATTCGTGACTTCGATTCTCTGGCCTGGTTTTATGACGCTTGGTTTGAGGAAGAGGGAGGATTGATATTTACTTCAGAGGTTGAGGCTTTGAGGCAATGCTTACCTTTGTTACCTAAGCCTTTGATCGAAGTGAAAGTGGGGGGTGGTCGTTTTGCTCAAGCTTTCGAGATAGATATTGACTTGGATCCATCTAACCAGCTTTCGAAGACAGCCACAAATAGGGGCGTAAGAATGCTTCTCGGTTGAGGAGAAGGGGAACCGTTTAAGAATGGTTATTTCGGGGTAATTTTCTTTGTTGTTACCTTGTGCTTTGTTGATTCACGTAGGGAAACTTTGGGCCAGGCCGCCCGTCTCCTAAAAAGTCAGGGGGAAATGGTACCGGGCATGGTATTGAGAGAAAGCCCTTGGGGGATAGTTCATCAAAGTGAGAAAGAAATGGGCCATAATTTTTACAGACATGCTAAGTTCTATAGCTAAGAAGAAGTGGGTGTGCTTTTGAAACAAGTTGATTTTTCTGTTGAGCAGGTTACCTCAAAGCTGTTTCACAACCCTGGTGAAGTAAATCACATTGAACTACCGTGGCAGGGTTTCTCTGCTGAAGCCGGGTTCGCCGTGATCTTGGCGGGTAAAACCACTGTCTAGGAGATAGCGTCAAAGGGCTGAATCTATCACTTATGGACTCTCATCGAACCCAACCCCTACGGACATTTTAGACTGTTACCAATAACAAACTTAGATGCGGATGGGATAAACAGTAGAAACACCCTAATAGTTAGTTCCTAACCTTTTCTTAGACGACCCTTATAGTGCAAGGATTAGCCGTTATTGTATGGGTAAACAGTTTTATCTTTTGCGAATATATATCAACAATCGCCTGAAATGTTAACCTAGCCGCTCACATCATACAATCACTTGTTATGTTATCTGTGATGTAGCGGAATAGCGTCATGTGACTGTTGAATCGCTCGGTATGTATCGGACAGCAGTTACTGTAACATTTTGGTCGGTCGGGGTTGAAAAGAGGAGAGAGACCACGCAGAATCTTGAATGGGCGGAAAAGCCAATCTTTAGATTAAGGAGGTCTCTCAATGGAAAGCATAGAGCAGTTAGCCAGTAAACTCAAGGGGGATGTGGGGAAGTGGGAGGAAGAAGTGTTCAGGTGGACGTGTAGTTTAGCTCAGGAAGTGGCTAAGGCGTTGTTGGAAATCATAGATGAGGAGTTGATAAAGCAGAAGGACGGGAGTCTTAAGGTGGAAGCCCTGAAGCAGCACCGAATAGTCACGATTTTTGGCGATGTCAGGATAAAGCGAAGGATGTATCGAGATAGTAATGGTAAGTACCGTTTCCTTCTCGATGAGAAGATGGGGCTGGATAAGGGTTGCCAGGTTAGCCCTAAAGTAAAAAAGCTAGCCACTTTTCTCTCCAGTCATTTCCCCTTCCAGAGGACAGAAGAAATCCTGAGATTCATACTTCCCACAGGTATCTCTCACACCTCGATCCACCGCCTTGTGGCCAGGGTTACCGATCCCTTTATCGAGGAGGAGGAAAAGGAGCTAGAAGAGGTGTTTGAAGATGGGGTTATCCCAGAAAGCGGACGCAGGGTGGTTCCCTATCTCTTTGTTGAAGCGGATGGCACAAGCGTTGCTCTGCAGAGGGAAGAGGCCAGACGGGCTGAGGTGAAAGTTGGGGTTGCCTACAAAGGATGGCAGGGGGTGAGTAAAGACCGACATCGAGTGACCAAGAAGGCGGTTTATAGTGGCATTATGAATGGGGATCGGTTTTGGGAAGGCTTCTCTCTGACTCTGGCTAAGAAGTATGATCTGTCTCAGGTGGGCAGAGTGATAGTAGGTGGCGACGGTGCCTCTTGGGTAAAGAGCGGTGCTGAGCTTCTGGGAGGTATATACCAGTTAGACAGGTTTCATCTGAAAAGGGCTCTCAACCAGTCTCTGGGTACTGGGCTTGCCCTGGAGGTATATCAAGCCTGCACCAACGGTGAGATTGATAAGGTTGAGAAGATACTGACCGAAGCGCAACAGCAGGCAAGTACTGAGGGTGCCAAAGAAGTTGCCCGGCTAAGGGGCTATCTGATGGAGAACTCCTTCGGTTTGAGGGATTACCGAATGGAGGTAGGTGTTGATGGTCTTAGAGGTTTGGGGACGATAGAAGGTAACGTGGACAAACTGGTAGCCAACAGGATGAAGAAGAGGGGCATGAGCTGGACAATCAAGGGAGCTCACAGGATGACCCGGCTGGTGAATTTGAGGGAGATGGGAGAGCTTCACTCCTGGATAACTCACAAGGGCAAGCAGAGGGATAAAAAGCCACCCCGACAAGTCCGGGGCATCAATAAGACAAGACCCAACGCGGAGATGACAGAAGAAGTCTGGCTGGAAGCTGATCTTCCGGCTCTATTCGGATCACACCAGGACCGTCCCTGGGTGCAAGTCCTGCGAGCATTGATTCATGACACTGGAGGCATAGCCTGATGGCTGTCCGAGATTCTCACCGACCAAAAGTTGATAGTTACGTGCCCTAGCAAATACTGCAAGTTAAAAACATTCTTGTCCGTTCTTAGAAAATTCAGGGCAAAGGTGTGCCTGAATCGATGGATATTTCCGTTACTACTTATGCCTGCTCTTACTTTAAGCCGTTTGACTAGCGACTGGACGCAGCTGTTACGCAAAGGTCTTCATTCCTCGGTCAACCAGACTTTCTCCATATCCTTGTTAGTGCGGCACATCAGATACCGACAGAGTGCTCTCTGGGCGACTTTGCCTATTCTCACGACTCGTTCTCTGCTACCCTTGTCCAAAACCCGGATATATCCTGTGTCGTTATTGATATCGCAGACTTTCATACCGACCAACTCCGAAAGCCGAATCCCTGTATCCAACAACACCAACAACATTGCTCGAATTCGACTGCCCAAGAATTTGGCGTTGTGCTCGTAGTCGTAATCGCAAACTGCTAGCATCCGGCTTATCTCGTCACTACTATAAGGGACCACGACTCTTGGTTTTGACTTAGCCACCTTTGTTCTGTCGATAGGATTCTGGTCAACGAAACCTTCTTTCACTAGCCAGTTGAAGAAGACAGAAAGGACCACGAAGTAATGGCGAACTGTTGCGTGGGAAGCACTGCGCTGGGAAGTCTCAGAACCATTGCCTTCGAGACCCCAGCGGTTGGTCTCAGTACCTACGTAACCGAAAAATTCCCTGATTTGCCATTCTGTCAGAAACCTAATGTCATCAGAACAACCCTGCCTCCCGGCATACCAGAGAAAACGTCTAAGATTCCCCTGGTAGTATTCTACTGTCCTTAGATTTTCCCCCTCTGTTCGTTTTGTGAGCACAAATCCTGCCACCAAGGATTTGAGGGATACTCCTGGTGACACCTCTGTTCTTATTGGCGCGGCCATTACACATTTTGCGGAGCCGCCTCATTTCTACCGATTCAGGTGGTCTAGCCCATATTTAGCCACCTTTGCTTTTTTCAGCGACTCAGGTGGGCTGACCACTTTTTCTTAAGTTCAAAATCGGGGTGAGAGGATTTGAACCTCCGACCACCTGAACCCCATCAAAGGTATAAGAAACCTAGAAAAATGACCAGGGGAACCCATTCCCCCTTTCTATGATTGATTGCGAAGGCAAGCCTCATACCCGGCAATAAATCCGAGCGTCATGCCTTCGGTGCTGTCGAGGCAATCTCTGAGGATCA
>Ga0180434_10004260_pt1 | contig 17500 bp, 14 predicted proteins | sample SS_ome_7_FD_132453 | JGI IMG/M metagenome (GOLD analysis project Ga0180434, IMG submission 132453) | Hypersaline lake sediment archaeal communities from the Salton Sea, California, USA - SS_1_D_2 metaG | ecosystem: Environmental > Aquatic > Non-marine Saline and Alkaline > Hypersaline >...
AGGTTCGTCAAATTTCTCGGCCATCTCCCGCTGCCACTGGGGGGCCAGGTTGGCCGGGGCGACGATGAGGGTGCGGGTGATCGCCCCGCGCAGCTTGAGTTCCTTCAGCAGCAGCCCGGCCATGATCGTCTTGCCCGCGCCGGGGTCGTCGGCCAGCAGGAAGCGCAGGCGGGGCTGGCGCAGCATGTAGTAGTAGACAGCCTCCAACTGGTGCGGCAAGGGGTCAATGCGGGCGACGCTGACGGCGAACTGCGGGTCGTAGGTGTGAGCCAGGCGGATACGGGTCGCTTCGGCGGCCAGGCGGAAGCCGGTTGGATCGCCCGTGAGCGTGGGACGATCTGCCTCGGCTTCTATCTCCAGGCCCGCCAGGTCCTCCCGTCTGAGCAGGCGGGAGATGAGGCGGGACTGGTCGTCGAGGGTGACGGCCTTGATGAGCATACGAGCCGTGCCACGCGGTTCCACCCGCACGACACGTACACGGTCCGGCCAGTGAGGGCCGGTGAGGATGGCGCCTATGGGAGGAAGGTCAGTTGATGATTGTGTCACTGCTCGCTCCGCAAAACCGATGAGTAACGTATAGCTATGGGTGAATGTGGAGACATAGCACTCCAGCCCATAAACAAAACACCGCCTTACCCTTGACGGTCAATGGGCGGCTTGTCTATTGACAAACTTGTGCTATCATAGGGATTGCCAGGGTGGCCCCACCGCCTTGGCCATAGCCTCGGACTTGGAAAAGTTGCGAGGCTTTTTTTCTTGTAAGGGGATTGTATCATAAGTATGAGCGGTGACACAACTGGCGGCGCGGTGGCAGCGCAGCGGCACTCTGTCGTTTGCCGCAGTGTCGTGGGCACAGTCCTGCAGCGTCGTGTGGCGGCGTGTGCCGCCACACGGTAAGGGCCTACGTCACTGCCGGGTGGGATCACCGTCGAGTAAGAAGAAAGTATGATCACGTTTATGAGTGATAGAATGGACACAATAGGACAGAAATTGGACCCGCTTTTCCGAACGATCACAAAGACCGATGGAAGCGAGTATAACCACCGAGAGATGGCAGAAGGTATCGGCAATAAAGCATCGTCCGCTTACCTTTGGCGGATACGCAACGACAAACCCGGTGCTCAGAAACCGGGATTCGAGATCATCGAGGCGCTCGCCGAATTCTTTGGCGTACCCACGGACTATTTCTCCTCCAACCGACTGATGACACAGGAGTTCGAGCAGGACCTGGAACTGGCAGCGGCACTCCGTGAGTTGGGCGTGCAACGGATCGCCCTGCGCTCGAAGGAATTGAACGAGGAATGACTGCCTAAAATCTGTAGCCGATCTGGGCATTCCTGCTAGCCGTGATCGGAGACCAGGTTTCAAATAAGACACCTGGCGCTTGCACTCGCCAGGTGTCTATAGAGGAGGTACATATAGTATTAGATACTATTTGCCCTAATTCCTAGCCAGGTTTATTCACCTGGCAGCCGAGCCCCGAATCCGTTCGAAGAGACACTCTGCACGGCGGCTCAGCCCGCCCAACTTGCTAGGGGAGTCTCCTTGGTATGGAGATTGGTGGGACTAAAAAATCAGTCTATCTCTGCCAAACCTCCATCGGGTGAACGGAGAGAGAACTGATCAAAGCGCCATAACCTGTTCGCCTCACGACTTCGTCGTCGTCGGCCATTTCGACGTCGAGTCCATAGCACAAGGCATTCGCCTTGGGACAGGCAAGTTGCTTGCACTCTTCGGCCAGGGCCGAGTTCAACGAGGCCACGACTGACGACAACGCGGCACTCTTGCGGCTGACCCTGGCGATCATGTTGATTCCAGGTGAAAAGTTAGGCCGACCAGGGATCGCCACGTCCATACTGGTCGCATACTCTGGCTCATAGACATAGACAGCTTTGACGGTATCGTCCATCGAACCTAGATACCTGGCTATCCCTTTGGCCAACGCATAGCGAAGGTATTCACAGACCGAGCAATCCCCTTTACTTATCGCCTCCAGGACCTTTTCTCTCTCTTTGAGACCCGTTTTCCTGGCACAAAATTCGATGGCTTCCTCCAGAATGCTTGCCACAACAGCGTTTTCGAACTTGATCGCAGACATCTTTACCTCCTATTTGATAGAAATATGGATCATATCCCTGGCCAATTCAGCTTCCTCGGCCGTTATCCCACCAGGGCAATCGCTTTTCATAACCGATCAGCTTTAGCCCGGTGATGGCCGCTGTATTGAGCTCTGTGGCGCGCAGATCTTCTTCGCCCAGATCCCGGATATTGTCGTGACCGGAAAGCATGGTCAGAATCTTGAGCTCCTCCGCCGTCGCCTTGATAAAGTTCGCCAGTCGTTGACCGGCTTCCACCGGGTCGAGCCGGGCGCGCAGTTCGGGATCCTGCGAGGTGATGCCGTAGGGACAGCGTCCGGTGGCGCAGGCCATGCATGCCCGGCAGCCCATCGCGATCTCGGCCGCCGCGCCGAAACCGACGCCATCCGCGCCCATCGCCAGCGCCTTGTAGGCGTCCAGCCCGTGGCGGATGCCGCCCAGGACGAAGAGCTTGACCTTTCGATGCACTCCCAGGTCCTTCAGAGCTTGCACCGCTGGCGGGATCAAAGCCACCGTCGGGATACCCACGCCCTGGGTGACGATGGTCGGCGAAGCGCCCGTGCCGCCCACCAGCCCATCGATCGAGATGGCGTCTGCCCCGGCCTCGACGCAGGCCTTGACGTCTGCGTAGGGGCGGCTGGGGCCGAGCTTGAAGAATATGGGCACCTGGTAGTCGGTCACGTCGCGCAAGAAGGCGACCATGCGCTTCATGTCCTCCGGGTCTTGCACGTCATAGTAGCGGCAGGGAGAGAGCGCGTCACTGCCGATGGGAATGCCGCGTATGGCGGCGATCTCTTCGGTGACCTTGGCCCCCAGCAGGTGGCCGCCCATGCCCGGCTTGGCGCCCTGGCCGATCTTGACCTCGACCCCGTCGCCCGCGCGGACGTAATCGGCCGAGACCCCCCAGCGGCCCGTGGACCACTGGACGACCAGGTGGCCGCCCGGCTCCCATTGTTTCAGCGTCCGCGCTTCGTTCTCGTACCCCTTGATCAGCCAGCTTTCATCCTGCAACAGCCCGCCCTCGCCGGTATTGCTGATGATGCCAGTCTGAGCCGCGCCGATGGCCAGCGCCATCCGGGCTTCTCTGGAGAGCGCGCCGAAGGACATGGCGGGGAAGAGAAACGGGTACTGCATCCGGATCGGATGCTCGCACGTATCCTCGCCGATGACGACCTCCATGTCGCACTCCTCCCGGTACTTGTCGCGGGGGGCGGCGGAGGCGATCTGGGAGGGCACGACGGTGATGTTGTCAAAACTGGGCGCATAGCCCATGGTGCCAAAGCCTCGCAACTGGTACTGGCCGGTCTGCGCTTTGTGGTGGATCTCTTCCACCTGCGGGAAGGTCCACGGCGAGCGCACCAGGAACTCGGATTCGGCCGGGTTGATGCGAATGGCGTCCTCCGGGCAGAACTCGGCGCAGATGCGGCAGCCGACACAGGCGTTATAGTTCTGAACGTACACACTCCCGTCGTCGTCCAGGGCGTAGACGTCGTAGGGACAGACTTCGACGCAGGTGGCGCACTTGCCAGGCATCCTGGCGTTGATGCACCGGTCTTTCATTACAGTAACACAAAACGTTCCATTCACTGATGGCATGGGTATTCTCCTTAAGCGGCCTTTTTTGTTTTATAGAAAGGCTTTTCCGACAGACGGACGATCTTTTTGAAGGTCGTCGGATCGGCCTCGATACCGTATTGCTCAAAGTAGCCGCGCAGCTTGGTCGTGTCAGCCTGGGTCATCTCTTCCAGTAGCGTGTTGTGTCCCAGGCTCTCCCATCCCCCGCCGACGTAGATGTTGCCACGGATGAGATAGTTGCCCAGATTCTTGCCGGCGTTGCCCAGGATGACCAGGTCGCCGGCCAGCATGTAGGTCGCGACTTCGTCGCCTACGTCTCCACCGATGATGATGGTCGCGCCCTTGTTCATCACGGCGGTAAAGTCACCCGCGTCGCCGTTGACGATGACGGTTCCACCGTAACAGTATGGACCCGCACCATAGTCCGTGCTGCCTTCGACGATCACGGTACCCTGGGTCATGTTGTCCGCCAGGTAGCGACCGGCGTTCCCCTTGACTCGGATCGTCGCCCCGGCGTTCAGCGCGCCCAGATAATCGCCGCCGTCTCCCTCGATGGTCACCTCGCCGCTCTTGAAACCGGCGACCAGACCGTGCAGGTGAGCCGTCTCTTTAACGGTCACGGGACCCTGGGCGACCGCTTCCTTCAGCTCTGTGCTGATGGAGCGCAGATCGCGTTTGCTAGCATCCACTACAAGCGACATCGCGTACCTCCCTCTTTGAAGCTCCCCCCTGTGGGGCGCCGTATAGATTGACGAATTGTTTTCTGACCTGCGCGCGCTTCCCCGGGTCGCTCAGAGCATCGAGCATCAGGATGTGGAACTCGTCGAACGCCTGGGCCCGCGCCCGGCGGTCCTTTTCCGCCTTGGCTGCTTTCAGCGCCGCTTCGTCCACCTGGTCGCTCGTCTCCAGTAGGCCAAAGCCACGCGCATTCTGGACAAAGACCTCGCCGACGGGCGTGCGGACGATGAGCGTGGCATAGCCCGGCTGCACGCCGATCGCCCCCACGGCGATGTCCGCCGACTCGCCCAGGTAATCGTCGCAACTGCCGCAGCCGTGTCGCGCGAAAGGCTCCACCTCGGTCAGCGGGATCGTGCGTTCTGCGCCATCCCACATCGAGACCGTCAGCTTGCCCTCCGTCACCGAGGTGGTCAGGCTGCGGACCCGGTGTCGCGGGATGCCCAGGCCTTGCTCGAGCAACTCGGTGACCATGTCCGGCAGATACGTCCCGGTGCAGAAGGGAGCGATGGTCAGGCGGATCGCTTCCTGGTAGGGCCACAGGCGGTCGTTCTCCGCATCCATCAACCGGCGCGCGCCTTCGGCCACGCAGGGAGCGCCCACGATGGCCAGCTTGGTCAGGCCCATCTCAAAGATCGCTTCGTTGAGCGCGCTGAGCACTGGCGTCCAGAGATACTGCATCCCCACGCTGCTGACGATCTCGTCGACCGTTGTGGCGACGCGGGCGACCGGTTCCAGCGTCAAGGGATCCATGTCGAGCATGAGCGCGCCGTCGATCAGGTCCGCCGAGCGGGCGGCCACGAGCAGCGCCCGGATGACGTCGTTGACGTCGCCGCTCTGGACGACGCCGTCCGACCGCGCCGAGAGCGTGGCGCGAGGCTCCAGTGGCGTCCAATCCACCAGGCGGGGGCAGCTCAACTCGCAGAACTTTTCGCAGACCTCGCAGGTTCGCAGCTTGATGTGCGAAAGCCCCAGCGCCTTTTCGCGTTCCTCCAGGAGGGGATGTTGCTCCTCGTTCCAGTAGAGCACGCCTTTGGAACAGGCCGCCACGCACACGCCGCAGCCGGAACAACGATCCAGGGCCCATACTTCTTGTTGCAATCGTGTTGACATACGTTGTCCTCCTATACTGAATTGATGTAATTACTCAGCCGCCCTTGCGAAGGTTACGAATGAGTTCGGCAAGACGAGTATTTATGGTTGACAAGAGCACTTTTGGCTTGCAAGTTGCTGATAAACCTTCGCAAGGGTTTACTAACCCGAGTTTTTCAACCCCGGCTCTATCCCAGAGCTTGAACGAGGTTTGTGAAATCCGTGATCTTGGTCACAAAATCGCGCGGGTCATCCGGCGTGATCCATTCGAGCCGGAGACGGCGCGGGTCGAAACCGCTCTCGGTCAGCAGGCCGCGCAGCGTGTTGACGCGCTCCTGGGCGTACCGGTTGCCGTTGACGTAATGGCAATCGCCCGGCGGGCAGGCTCCCAAAAAGACCCCGTCCGCCCCGCTGAAAAAGGCCCACAGGACGTGCATCGGATCGAGGCGAGCCGAGCATCCCACCCGGATGAGACGCACTGCAGCGGGATAGCTCAACTTGTTCGCCCCGGCAGATTCGGCGGCGGCCTGACCGCTCCACTCGCAACCAAAAGCCAGGATGCGGGGCCGTCCGTTCTGCGGCCCGTTCTGCGGCGCTGACGACAACGCCGCGTCGATCTGGGCCAGCACCTGGGCGTCGCTGTCGAGCGGCAGGTTGATCGCTTTGACCGGGCAGGCGACGACGCAGTTGCCGCAGCCTTTGCACAGCAGGGGATCGATCTGAGATAGGTCCAGCACCCCGTCCCGCTTGCGCATCGAAATGGCGTCAAAGGCGCAGGTCTCCACGCAGTTGCCGCAGCCGGTGCAGAGCGTTTCGTCCACCACGGCGACGGGAGCGTGGCTCGTGACTCGATCCGCCCGCAAGTGACGCAGCGCCTTGAAGGCGGCGCTGGTGGCCTGGAACTCGGCCTCGATCCAGCCGGTCGGGGAGTGGGCCGCGCCGCAAATGTAGATGCCTCGCTCGACATAGTTCTGCGGGCGCAGGCGATAGCGCGCCTCGGGAAAAAAGCCGTGCGCGTCCTGGGTGATGCCCAGCGCGTGGGCCACCACGCTGGCGTCGGGCTGCGGAACCAACGGGGTCGCCAGGACGACGCGGTCGTAGGGCAGGCGGCGCTCGGTTCCGGTCAACTTGTCATAGACCTGAACCGCTTTCTCGCCCACCACCGGGGGCGACGACGGCACATAATGGATAAACTCCACGCCAGCCTGCCGCGCCTCGAGCACCTGGTTCTCGTGAATCCCCTCGCCCAGCAGGTACAGGTCGCGGAAGAGAATCGTGACGTTCGCCTCCGGGTTGGCCGCTTTGACCTCCATCGCTTGCTTGAGCGCGCCCATGCAGCAAACGCCGGAGCAATAGGGGACGGTTTCGTCGCGCTGCCCGGCGCAGAGGATCATCACCACGTCGCCGGTTTCCACGTCCTGCAGCTCGCGCTCGAATTCGAGTTGTGTGACTACCCGCTTTCCGTCGTAGCGAAACAACCCCCACGGTTGCAGCGTGCGCGCGCCCGTGGCAACGACGATGGCGCCCACGTCGAAGGTTGACCAACCGTTGTGCCGGTCCGACCCATTGACGTGGACCGTGTACCGCCCCACCGTCCCGGAGACGTCCGCGATCTCGCTCTCCAGCAGAACGTTGATGCGTGGGTGGCGGGTCACGGCCTGGGCCTTTGCGGCCACGAAATCGGCCGCGCTGCGCCGGTCGGGATAGAGGGTGTGCGCGTCGCGCAGCATCCCGCCCAACGCCGCTTCCCGCTCGACCAGCTTGACCGGCAGGCCGGCGCTGGCCAGCGACAGGGCGGCGGTCATACCGGCCACTCCCCCGCCGATGATCAGCGCGGCGGGCGCAACCTCGGCGCTGACGGGCCGGCGCGCCTGGCGCAGCACGTCCTTGGCGATTCCCATGCGGATCAAATCGACCGCCTTGACGGTGGCCGCCGCTGGCTCGTCCTGGTGCACCCAGGCACAGCCCTCGCGGATGTCCACCAACTCGAACAGGTCGCCGTTCAGACCCGCCTCCTCGCACGCGGCGCGGAAACGAGGCTCCAGCGTGCGGGGGGTGCATCCGGCGACGAGCACCCGGTCTAGCCCTTCTTTGGCGATGACCGCTTGAATGGTCGCCAGCCCATCGGGCGAGCAGGCGCGACACAATCGCCGGACGAGGGCCACTTCCGGCATAGCGCGTGTGGCTTTCTCCAGGATCTCCATATCCAGAATGGAGGCGATCTGGTCGTCGCAATCGCAGATAAAGACACCTAGTTTGACGTTGCTCATCGCGCGGCCTCCTCGGCCAGTAATCTCGTGTGATCGGCAAACTCTGGCGACAGGCAACGGTGGTCCCAGACCTGGCAGTCCACGGCCTCGAACTCGGATTCCCAGGCGTGAGTCGTCCGAGCGCCGCCGTTGATGTCGGCCAGGGTGATGGCGCCCGTGGGGCAGACCAGCACGCAGGTACCGCACCCGATGCAGGCGTGGGAGGCGATGCGGAAGGGCGAACTGACCTCTTTTTCGATGCCCCGGTTGATGAGGCTGATCGCACCCACGCCGACGATCTCCTGGCAGGCCCGCACACACAGGCCGCAGAGGATACAGTCGTTCTTTTCCATCGTAAAGCGCGGCTCGCCGACGCCCAATTCCTCGGCCAGTTGGCGAACGATGGGCACGTGGGCCGACGAGGCCATCAACAATTCTACAGTGGTGCGGCGCGACTGTAACACCGCGTCCGAGTGGGTGTACACGACCATGCCGTCGGTGCAGGGGTAGGCGCACGAGGTCACCAGTCGTCGTTGGCCCTGGCCCATCTCTATCTCGACCACGCACAACCGGCAGGCTCCAAAGGGTTTCATCGCCTCGTGGTAGCAGAGGGTGGGGATGTGAATGTGGTGCTCGCGCGCTGCTTCCAGGATCGTCTGGTCCTCTTGGACCTGGATCTCTTGGCCGTCTATTGTCAATGTAATCATGCGTCTCTCCTTTCAGAGACCAACACGTGTTCTGGGGTTGGCGTGAGTTCCATCCCCATAGTCTCTAGCCACTCCAAATCACAGCGCAGACAGCGCTTGCATTCTTCTTGAACGGTTTCTTCGTCAAACAACAGTTCCACTTCTTCAAAGTTGCCGCGCCGCTCCTCGATAGGTATCTCGCGCGTCTGTGGGCGCGTGGCCTCGGTGTACTCGGCCATGTCGAATTGTTGTTCGATGATTTCGTAGCCGGGCCGGGCCGCCGCCAACTCGGAGCTGCCGGTGCGCAAATAGTGGTTCACGGTGTCGGCCACGCGGTTGCCCTGGGCTACGGCCTGGACCACTGTCGCCGGTCCGAGGACCAGGTCGCCAGCGGCAAAGACGCCAGCGCGGGTCGTGGCAAGCCCGTCGTTCACGACGCAGGTTGCGCCGCGTCTGGTTTCGATCGTCTCATCGCCATCCATCCAGGCCAGGTCCGGCTCCTGCCCAATCGCCGGGATGAGCACATCCACGTCGAGGATGAACTCGGAACCGGCGATGGGGGTGGGCCGGCGACGGCCGCTGTTGTCGAACTCACCCAACTCCTGGCGCAGCAGTTCGACGCCCGTCACCTTGCCGTTGCCGATCACGCGGCTGGGGTTGGTCAGGAAATGGAACTGGATGCCTTCTTCCTCGGTCGCTTTTACCTCGTCTTTGCGAGCGGGCATGTCGGCCCGGCTGCGGCGATAGACCAGGTGTTCTTCTGTAGCGCCCAGCCGCCAGGCCGAGCGCACGGCATCGATCGCCACGTCGCCGCCGCCGACGACGGCGACCCGCTTGCCGGTCAGGTCGGGTGCCTGTCCCAGCGCGATGTCGCACAAAAATTGTGTGCCGTGGTAGACGCCCTCCATCTCTTCTCCTGCGACGCGCAACTTGCGGCTCTTGTGCGCGCCGATGGCCAGGACGACGGCCTTGTAGCCGTCCCGGTCCAGCAGATCGTCTATACTAAAATCTTTGCCCAGCGCCGTGTTCAGCTTGATCTCGACCCCGGCCCGCTTGATGTTTTCGATCTCGGCGTTGAGAACGTCGCGGGGCAGGCGATACTCGGGGATGCCGACGGCCAACATGCCGCCCGCCACGGGCAACGCCTCAAAGACGGTGACGGGATACCCCCGCTGGGCCAGTCGCAGCGCCGCTGTCAGGCCAGCAGGCCCCGACCCGATGATGGCGACCTTTTCGGTCTTGGCATTTTCCAGTCGCGGCGGGGTCCACGGTCGCTCGATCTCGTGGTCGGCCATGTAGCGTTTGATCTGGCGGATGGCGACGGGCTGATCCAGCTCGGCCCGGCGGCACTTGGTTTCGCAAAAGGCCGGGCAGACGCGGCCACAGACGAGGGCAAAGGGGTTGCGCTGGCGATGGATTTCCAGCGCCTCGGCGTAGCGGCCCTCGGCGACGAGCGCCAGGTAGCTGGGCACGTCCACCTCGGCCGGGCAGGCGTTGGAGCATTTGGCCCGCACCAGCGCCGTGCAGACGCCAGCGGGGCAGCGATGCTCGCGAATGTGCGCCTCGTACTCGTCGCGAAAGTAGCGGATCGTGGTCAATATCGGGTTGGGCACCGTCTGCCCCAGGCCGCACAGCGACGAGGCTCTGACGTTCTGCGCCAACTCTTCCAGATACTCGATGTCGCCCGGCTGGCCCTGCCCATCGCAGATGCGCTCCAACGTCGTTAGCATAGCCTTTGTCCCCACGCGACAGGGGACGCACTTGCCGCACGACTCTTCTTGCGTAAAGCTCATAAAATAGCGGGCCAGGTCCACCATGCAGGTGTCCTCGTCGCAAATCACCAGGCCGCCGGATCCCATGATGGCTCCCAGGCTATTCAGCGACTTGTAGTCAATTGGCACGTCCATGTGCTCGGCCGGAATGCAGCCGCCCGACGGCCCGCCGATCTGGGCCGCCTTGAACGCTTTCCCGTCGGGGATGCCGCCGCCGATCTCATAGATCAGTTCTTTCAGGCTGATGCCCATCGGCACCTCGACCAGGCCGGTGTTGTTGATCTTGCCGACCATCGAGAAAATCTTGGTGCCCTTGCTGTCCTCTGTGCCGATGCTGGCGTACCACTCGGCGCCCTTTTCGATGATCAATGGCACGTTCGCCCAACTCTTGACGTTGTTGATGTTAGTGGGCTTGCCCCACAGCCCGCTCGTGGTGGGATAGGGCGGGCGCGGGCGCGGCTCGCCGACCTTTCCTTCGATGGAAGCCATCAGCGCCGTCTCTTCGCCGCAGACAAAGGCCCCGGCTCCCATCTGGATTTCGATGGCAAAGTCGAAACCCGCCCCCAGGATGTTTTCGCCAAGCAAGCCGCATGCGTGCAGTTGTTCCAGGGCGATATTCAGGTGCTTGACTGCCAGCGGGTACTCGGCCCGGATGTACACAAAACCGCGCGCCGCGCCGATGGCATAAGCGCCGATGATCATGCCCTCCAGCACGCGGTGGGGGTTGCCTTCCACGATGCTGCGATCCATATAAGCGCCGGGGTCGCCCTCGTCAGCGTTGCAGATGATATACTTGACGTCGCCAGGAGTCTGGCGGCAGAGCTTCCACTTGCGACCCGTGGGGAATCCACCTCCACCTCGTCCTCCCAGCCCGGCGTTGGTGACCTCTTCGATCACCCCTTCGGGTGACATTTCAGTCAACGCCTTGGCCAGCGCGCTGTAGCCGCCGATCGCGATATAGTCCTCGATGCTGGTGGGATCGATCAGGCCATTGAGGTTCAACAGGTGGCGGGTCTGCCGGGCGTAAAAGGGAACCTCGTGCTCGTAGACGATCTTTTCCCCCGTGATCGGGTCGGTGTAGAGCAAGCGGTCGATGATGTGGCCCTGTTCCAGCGTCTGGTGAATGATGTCGGGCACGTCCTCCACCTTGACTGCTTTGTAAAAGATGCCTTGCGGTTGGATGACCATCACCGGCCCTTGCTCGCAAAAGCCGTGACAGCCGGTCATGCGCACGTCCGCCTCGACGCCGCTCTGGGCAATCGCGGCGCGCAGGGCGTCGATCACCTGGTCGCTGCCGTGGACGCGACAGCCGGTCCCGCCGCAGACGGTGACGCAAGTGCGATCGGGATCGCGGCCAGCGACGATCTCCTCGCGCCTGGCCTCCAGGTCAGATGGGGCGTCCATCCGTTGACTCGATGTTGTCGTCATCGTTTATGCTCCCACCTTGTCCGCCTGCTCGATCTGTTCCAGCAGATCGTCGACTTTTCTGGCGTTCATCTGGCCCCAGTACCTTCCGTCGACGACCATAATTGGCCCAAGCGCGCACGCGCCCAGACAGTGGACGGTGTCGAGGGAGTATTCCCAATCGGGCGTCGTTTCGCCAGGCTCGATGCCCAGACGGTCCTGCAGCCGGTTGAGCACCTGTTGAGCGCCGCGCACGTGGCAGGCCGTGCCGACGCAGACACATACCTCGTGTCGCCCGCGCCGCTCCAGGCTGAACGCATTGTAGAATGTGGCGACGCTATAGACCTGACTCAAGGGCACGCCCATCTGCTCGCTGACCAGGATCATGGCTTCCCGAGGCAGGTAGTGATATTCGGCCTGGATCTCTTCCAGCACAGATATGAGGGAGTGATTGGTCCCATTATTTTTTATTGTCTCGGCCAGTCCACTTGGTTCGAAATTCATTGCTTTGCTATCCTCCTAGAACGAATTGTCCCCCCGTGGGGGGTGGGCTTGTTTTCTAATCCACGGCCAGATTTCTCAAGCAGTATAACATAAAAGCCATTGGATTCTCATAAAAAAGGGAGGGGCGAGATGAAAAATTCATGAAAAAAGAGGGGCGGGTTTCGTCAGTGACGAAACCCGCCCCTCCTCAGCAAGCGGGGAAACTGGGCAGGGGAGAGCCTGATGCTACAATCAAACTTTTGGCCACTCGTCATTCCGAGCGAACCACAACGCCGCCCTTCGACCAGGCTCAGGACAGGCGGCGTTGTTCAGTGAGCAAGAAACTATGCGTATTCGTCACCCTGAGCGGAGCGCAGCGGAGACGAAGGGTCTCCAATTCCGCAACGTGAGATTCCTCGACTCCCTTTGGTCGCTCGGAATGACGCAAATCGGAGGAGAGCTTAATCGTCGCGCTCGTCGGGGCAGGTCAGCATGTAGCCTACCCCTGGCGAGGTGAGGATATACCGGGGATCCGAAGGCTCCGCCTCCAGCTTGCGGCGCAGGTAGCGGACGTAGGCGCGCAGGTAGTCGACGTCGTCCCGATATTCCGGCCCCCACACTTCGGTCAGCAGGTCGTGGTGCAACATGACCCGATTGGCGTTGAGGGCCAGTTGGCGCAGCAGCGCGTACTCGGTGCGGGTGAGCGATACCCGCTCACCGCGCACATTGACGGTGCGCCGGGCGAAATTGATCTCCAGATCGCCGCACGCGAACGTGGCGGTGGTTCTTTCCTCGGGGCGTTGAGTGCGCCGCAGGACTGCCCCAACCCGGGCGATCAGTTCTTTGGCGTTGAAAGGCTTGGTCAAATAGTCGTCGGCGCCCACGTCAAAGCCGTGCACGATGTCGTGCTCCTGGGCCTTGGCAGTGAGCATGATGATCGCCACGTCAGAAAACTCTCGGATGCGGCGGCACACTTCGTAGCCATCCAAGTCGTGGGGCAGCCGGATGTCGAGCAATACCAGATCGGGCTGCTCCAGGGCCACCATCTCGATGGCCGGCTCTCCGCTGGCGGCGGCGATCACCTGATAGTCGACTGCTCTCAATATTTGCTTGACCAGCCGCACCACGCGCGGCTCATCATCCACAACCAAGATCTTTTCACTCATTCTGCAACTCCTCTTGGTCTAGCCCTCGGCTCGGGCCCTCCAGTGGGAGGGTAAAATAAAACGTACTGCCTTGCCCCAGATGGCTCTCGGCCCAGATGCGACCTCGATGGCTTTCCACGATCGTGCGCGCGATGGGCAATCCCAGCCCAGAACCGACGACGTGGCGCCCCAGCGCCGATTTGATGCGAAAGAATTTTTCGAACAGCCGGTTCAGATGCTCAGGAGCGATACCCACTCCCTGGTCGGCCACACTGACGATCACTTCGTCCTCGCATATCTCGCCTCGCACGACGATCAATCCTCCTTGCGGTGAGTACTTGACGGCATTGTCCAGCAAATTGCGCAACACCTGCTCGATGCGGTAAGGGTCGGCGTCCACGATGGGGAAATTATCTGGAAAGTCGATCAGGAGGCGGTGTTGCTGGTTGCGGCGCGCTACGTCGTCGGTCGCGCGCTGGGCCAGACGCGGCAATCTCACCGGTTGAGGCTCGAGCCTGAGGAGACCGGCGTCGATGATGGACGATTCCAGCAGATCCTGGATCAGGTTTTGTAGGATGTCGCATTCCTCGTCTATGATCTGGAGGAACTCTTTTTGGGTTTCGAGGTCGAAGGTCGTCTCTTCCATCAACAATGCGGTGGAATACCCCTTGATCGAGGTGAGTGGGGTGCGCATCTCGTGGGCCAGGGTGGAGATCAATTCCGCTTTGAGACGGTTTGCTTCCTCGAGGGCCTGCGTGGCCTGTAGTTCTTCTCGTAAGTGGGCATTTTCAATGGAGCGGGCGATCAAGTCGCCTACCGCCATCAGGAAGGGAATATCCTCGTGGACAAAGCTCTCTGGCTGGCGCCGATTCTCCAGCATCAGCACGCCGACTTTTGTCTGGCCGGTGAACAGCGGAATGCACACGGCGCTCTGTGCTCCTATCCTGGAAACTGCCCGGGCGACGTCGCGATTCTCTGCTGTCATCTTCTTTCTCTCTGCGGCCACGGCTCTTGGGGTGGGATACAACAGAGCCTCGCCGGTCTGAAACGTCTTGCCGCAGGTGGCTTCGCCCGGGGCGAGGCGTAGTTTTTTCAGAGTGGTCAGATCGTACCCCTGAGCGGCTTGCACGGTCAGTCGTTCGTCCTCAGGATCGTAGAGCATGATGACGCCCGTTTCGACCGGTTCCAACGTCTCGACGAGACAAGACAGAAACTTGGACAGCGTGGTTTCTAGCTCCTGCTGTGTGGCCAGGATCCGGGCGATCTTGAAAATGGTTGCGAGCGCTTTTTCCTGCTCAATCGTAGCGGGTGTTGTCCACGCAACCGGACTGCTCACGTCTCGATCGCTCTGTTTTGACATCGTAGATTGTTCAGACATCAAGTATCATCCCTTTCGTTGAAATAAAGCACGTCTGGCTATACCGGCGCCTCCACGATGAACACCATGCCCTGATCCATTTTTGCTCATGATACTACTAGGTCTGGGCCTGATGTCCAGATTTTGCAAAATAATTGAGCACTATTGGGGATGCCTCGTTCGTCGCATAGGCAAATGGGTCGAGGGCGCACAATGGGGTAGGTTCGTGGGAACTCTTCACCCAGTCTGGCAATGGAAGCGCGAGTTGTGGGCCGGTCGAGAGTAGCGTACAAGACGACAACCTCTTGTACGTTTTCGTCTTTCCGTTGTAGTAGATCGGGGGCTATGGTCACCAATTGGGGTTTGGACCCTATCGGGGCAATGAGAACGGAGGATATAGTCATCATCATTACAGTCCACGCGGAAGAGTATGCAGTTCCTGAGCACATTCCCGTCGCTGTCTGATGGCCGATGCCGGCATGGAAAGCATAATTGGGAGCGACTGAGTTAACTCAGCCGGTACCAATGCATATTGAGGGTTATGTATGGTTTGTATTTGCTCCATTCAGAGTTTACAAGATGAACCATGTTTTGTCAAGCTCCACCTTGCTCCGGCGATCGATCAGGAAAGAAAAACTGGGGTTCCCCCGATTTGGTGGATAGATAGTTAAGCAATGGTGTGAAGTTATTCGCTGCCTCGTCGGCTTTGCTCCACCAAGAGGGCTTTTGAGGTCTTGATCTGAAGCTGACGCGTCATAATTGGCTCAAATTGCCTTTCTGGTATCCTTTAGGATGTTTCTCGAAGCCGTCAAGCCTTCAAGTAGCTCCTTACAGCCCAAAAACAGCTCCAGAGAGCTTGGAGACCGAACACAAGTGTCTGAGAATCAGCGAAAGTGCGAGAATAAGCTTGGATCAGAAAATAACTTCACACTATTGATAGTTAAGCAAAAAGCTGCTCCTCATAGTAGCGCTTCTCGTACTCTTCTGGGCTGAGATAGTCCAGCGACGAATGGAGGCGACGCCGATTGCAGAACGCCTCAATCCGCACACCAGGCAGCGGGCGTCGGCCCGGTGGACCGTGCCCTCGCCGGGGTCGAAACTAGCGGCCTTGATGGTGTCGGCGTCCTCCAGGAGTTCAAAATCCACAGATTTCACAGATTGCGCCGATTTTTCTCTATTTCTATCTGCGTCATCTGCGTAATCTGCGGATACCACCGGGCGGTAGGCGATGCGCTTATCCTTTTTCTTTGCCAGCCAGAATTGCTTGATCAGCGGAATCTCGGCCCCGCAGGCCGGATTCTGGCAGGGGATCGTGCGCGCCCACAGGTAACCGACAGGAATCCAGCCCTCCTCCTCAGTGATCTCGCGCTTGCCCACCAACCCCTCGGCGCTCTCGGTGGGGTAAAAGCGACCGATCTCGGCGCGGGCCTCCTCCAGGATCACGTTGGCCCATTTCTCCACCAGGTAGGCCAGCAGGTTGACCTTGACTGTGTCCCCGTCCTTGCCAAGCTCCAGTTGCCTGGCGCTTTTGTCGTCCCCCTCGACCATCTCGCGGGGCAACTCCACCTCAATCCCGAATTTCTGCGGCCACTCCAGCGTAGCTTTTTCGATGAACACGGCCACCGGGTTGTAGTCGCTGGCATAGGTCTCGCAGCCCAACCGCAGCGCCTCCAGCGGGATCGAGCCGCCCCCGGCAAAGGGATCGAGCACGCGGGGCGGGCGACCGTACTGCTTCAGGATCAGCTCGCGGGCCTTTCCGATATCCTCCGAGTTGCCGTCCTTGACTGCCTCCCAGGGCGTGATGCGCTTGATCAGCTCCAGCAGCTCCTCGCGTTCCTCGGGATGGTCCTCGCCGGGGTCATCGATCAGAGCAGCGAAAGCGGTGGCGCGGGAGGAGACCAGCGGCCGCCGCGCCCACCAGATGTGCAGCGTGGACGGGTGTCCGTGGCGGATGTTCTTCTCCCGGGCCGAGGCCTCGGAGATGTCGGCGAGGGGGAGGTTGTATTCGATGAGACGTTTTTTCATCGGCTCACTCCAACCCCAGCATCTTTTTGACCTTGCGATAATCCGGGGCAAACATCCCCGGCATCTGGGCCATTCTCTTTTGCATCTGCACGGAATACTCGATCAACTCCAGCACCTGCTTTCGCCCCTTGGGCGTCTTGACCGCCTCGCGGGGCGTCAATCCGTCCAGCGCCGGGATCGATTCGTCGATCCACTGGCGCAGCATCTTTTCCTCAATCTCGGCGACCAGCTCCGGCGGGGGGATGAACGGCTCCTCCGGCTGCCAGCCCTGCTCGCGCTCGTAGGCCATCGCCACCCGCATGCCGACGGCCTCGATCTCGTCGCCGGCGCACGCGGCTTGTAGGTGATCGTCTCCGGCCTGGCGATTGGTAGCACCGCCGCCGCGCCGATGATGCGCGGCTCGCCCACCGTCAGGTTGCGCTCCAGGCCGATCTCGCGCTCCAACTCGGCCCGGCGCTGCTGCAACTGCTCCAGGTTGCGCTGCTCGTTGAGCAGGGGCAGGTCCAGTTGTTCACCGGCAGCCTGGCGCATCTGGTAATCGAGGATCTTTGGGTTCGATTCCTGGATCAGGTAATCGAGGGAGCGCAGGCCATACTTTTCCTTCACCTGGCGAACCGCACCCAGGCGGCACTGTACGCGTTGCGGGAGGGGTTGGCAATCCTGGGCGGAGGGTGAGAGCCTACGTCATTTGTCGCAACCACCTATGTCATTTGACGCAGCAAAAGACCGCTTTCGAGCGGTCTTTTTGTTGGAGTTGGAATCTATCTTTTGACCGATGCGTATTGAATTTGAGAATGGTATAATAACGAGGCGCAGACTGTTTGGCTTGCTCTATGTTGAGGAGGTGCACAATGTCAACGTTGGAAATTATGAGGGAAAAC
>Ga0180434_10004261_pt1 | contig 17498 bp, 14 predicted proteins | sample SS_ome_7_FD_132453 | JGI IMG/M metagenome (GOLD analysis project Ga0180434, IMG submission 132453) | Hypersaline lake sediment archaeal communities from the Salton Sea, California, USA - SS_1_D_2 metaG | ecosystem: Environmental > Aquatic > Non-marine Saline and Alkaline > Hypersaline >...
ACAAACGAACTGGCTGTATTTATCTCCCCTCCTAAGTCCTTCGGTCTCTCCCTATCAACCCTTCCTTTCTATTCTTCCTATCTTCCTCTACACCTGCTCAGAATACCTGTTAGGAGAAAGTTTAAAACAGGTTTTTTGATTATAGAAAAATCATTGGAACAACCGCAAAAAAAGGAAGAATCGGCCAAGAATTATGCGCCAATAGAGGCTTGGTAACAAAAACAACCATAAACTGATTCACCTACTGGTCGACCTGGGACCGGGTTTGGATAAAACTCCTTTACCCGCCCTGCCCCGGAAGAGATAAGCCCCTCGGACTCTGGACATCCACAGATCTCAACAGAACCCATCTAACAAGGGTTGACCACATGGACCTTGCGGGTCCCAGTTCAACTTCCTCATCTCCTGTATTTCTTATCGTCTGCCTTCCTTTTCCACAATTAGGTAGGCACGGGAGACGGGTAGATAATCATGGACTGGCCCTGTCGATTAACGGGGATAAGGTGTCGAATGCAATTATTCAACTGCTTTGGTGGTAAATACCGAACCATTAAGCAGGTTTTTTAAGTAATAACCATGAATCAGAGACAGTTTGCGCCGAGGTGGGGCGCGTAAAACAAGTACCAATAGATAATGGGAGGAGAAAAATGAGGACCAAGATCATAGCGTTAATCCTTGTCTTTTCAATTACTACACTGATAGGTGGGGCTACTGCCTACACAGAGGGAGATCCGCTAGTAACGGACCTGATCGCCGGACAACACATTGATGCAGGCGATGTTATAGCCTGGGACGACGGCTCATCTCTCTTCGTGAAATACGTCACCCAAGGTGGGTGGAGGATAACAGAGACTCACCTACACGTATCGAAATCCCCCGATGATATTCCACAGAAAAACGGTAACCCCATTCCGGGGCAGTTCGACTACAAGACCGAACACGACCCCAGCGTCACCGAATACACATACACAGTGCCCCTGCCAACCGGCTGGGAACCGGGGGACGGCCTCTACATCGCTGCCCACGCAGTTGTAAAGAGCGGGGAATGCACAGAAGAGGGCCTTGCAGGACTGGAAGCAACACTACCCAGCCAGGTAACCATCGACGTGGATTCAGGGTCGCCCCTCAGCTACCTGGAGGTAACAATCTCGGGAGGTACCATACTCGACGGCATACACCAGGGCTGGTGCATCGACACCGACCACGGAATCGGTGAAGAGGTATCCTACATGGCAAACGTCTACTCCAGCTACGGAACCATACCCACAGATCTGATAGAGCACCCGGAAAACCTCGACCTGGTCAACTGGATAATCAACCAGGACTACGTCGGCAAAACATCCGGTTGCGGGGGAGGAGAGCTCTACACCTACGGAGACGTACAGAGAGCTATCTGGGAACTTCTTGACGACGAGCAGGCAAGCCCGGGTAACCTCGGTCCGTGGAGCAACTGCAGGGTAAACGAGATACTGGCAGCTGCAGCGGCAAACGGAGAGGGATACGAGCCGAGCCAACCAGGCGAACTACTGGTAGTGATACTGGAACCCTACGAAAGAGACGTACTCAAACAGGTACTCATCATAGCGATACCGATACCGCCATGCGAAGAAGGAGAAGAAACTGCATGGGGCGACGGACCCGGATTCCCCGGAAGGAACTGGGCCACCTACATCACCTATGACGAAGAAACAGAGATAGAAACAGAACCAGAGATAGTGCCAGCCACGACACCCGAACCACCCGAACCACCCAAACCACCCAAACCCCTGCCACCACAGGCTAAAGGCAAGGCCAAAGGCAGGAAAAAGTAGAGAAAGCGAGGATAAAAATACGGATACCGAATAAAGGAATTAGGCCTAAGGTGGGGAGAACCAAAGGACGTTGAAGGGTTTCCCCACCACCCCTTTTTTAATATCGAAAACCCCTTGTAAAAAATCCCTCTTTTTCTAAGAACCTACCCGCCTCTACCTCTAGGAATATAGCAGCCCGGTTAAGAAATTTACCACCCAGGGCCCATCGACATTATTGAATTTGGAAATAGTCACAGCGAACTGACACTGGGTGGCCATTAGGTATTTAGGAACCCCAGGCCCTACACCTATAAACATCGTTATCATCAATGACCAATAACCCATGGTAGCGGGTATGCTTGGATATGCCGGTCTTTTATGAAGGTCGATTTGGTTTTGGAAATCTCTCTAGCGAACAACTGGGAAAAATATCAAGAGATTCGACAGGACTGGATCGATCTCCTGGGTAGAACTGCCCACGCCAAACCCTTCTCAGACCCGGATTTCTGCCAGCTCTGGGTGAAAAGAAGGGAGAAATACCCCTCCCAGCCACACGTAGTCACACTAAACAACAATCAAGGTATGGCAGTGGCCCTGGCGCCTTTCTGCGTCACCACAACGAAAAAAAAAGGGATCAGGATCAAACGCCTCAGATTCATGGTCTCCACCCCGTACTTCGACTCCGACCTCGTACCAGAAAATCTCAACCAGGGATACACAGAGAACATGCTGAGAAACGCTCTTAGAAACAGATCCGTGGACATCGTGGAGCTCTACTCAATACCCAGGGAATCCGCAAACCTCCCTAGAATCGAGAAGGCCTTGAAAAACATGGGTCTGAGTACACAGGTATACCACCAGGACCCCTGGAAAAACGACAAGATACAGGTCACCGGTACGTGGGAAGAATACCTCGCAGAGAAATCCCAGCAGAACCGGTACAATCTCCGCAGAACAGCTAGAAAAATCGAGAAAAACGGCGATATAGAGATAGAGAGACACCGGGACCTTAAACCAGGGACGATGGACCATATTACCCAGATAGTGAAAGGGGGGTGGAAGAACGCCTCGGAATACTCCACAAAGGGTTTCTGGAGAGAATTCATAAAGCTATTAGACCGAAAGCAGTGGCTCGACCTCTTCCTCCTCCGCTATGACCAAAAACCCGCTGCCTTCCTCCTATTCCTCAGATATCGGTCAACGATGTACGCCATACAGACAGCCTACGACTCAGTACTATCCAGGTACAGCCCCGGGGTATACCTGATCCAAAAAGCAATAGAGAGAACCTTCAACCAACCAGAGGGAATAACGGAAATCGATTTCCTCACCCACTACCCACACACAGCCAGGTTCTCCAACCAAACCGGGACAAGGCTCAAGATCCGGGGATTCCCAAAAAAACCCAGGTCCAGACTCCTATCCATGGGGTTCCGGATCAGGTCCAGAATCAGAGAAACCAGGGGGAAGAAAACAGTCCAATACCCCACCACCCGACAGGTCCTCGAACACCTAGATCACCTGGAAAACCAGGAACACGAAGAGAACCTTAGACACCGAGAACCCCTAGACCAGTAAATCGAAGCACCGGTTTACCCCTTCTGAAGATGTTCAGACCCGTATAAACTAAGGTATAAGGAAAATGTGTGTTAGGGGAGGTTTTCGACTATTTACTGTGCCTGGATCTACCTAGATCGATGAGTGAAAACATCGAGAGAAGCTCTCTTCTCTTCTTAGAGTTAAAATCCCTTCTCACCAATACCGCCCTCTCAACGCTATCCGAAACCGTAGTCGAGGAAGTAGGGGGGGAAGCAGGCGAGAAATTAGAAGATGGAGCCTTTTTAGGAGAGGCCAAGGTAGGTAACACCTGGATTCAGTTAAGGAAATCCGGGGGAGCGAAGAAAGCCCGGTTCCTCTCATCTATACGCTTTCTCTCAACCGCCTCGAGAACAATTGCCAACCCGAAGAACCCAAGACTACTGACCACCAGGAACCCCACGCCTGGTGTCTGGGCAACCGAGTCGAATAATACCTGGATGATTGCCAACATAGAGAAAAAGAGGTAAAAGCGAAATAAAAAGACTGGGAAAAAGAACTGTTTTTACCTCACATGTGGGGGGGTGGATCGATGAGAATCATTTGATACAAAGACAAAAATTTGGTACTCAGAGCCCGTGTCAATATCCGGTTGTGACGAAACAATAACCATATCCAAGGGTTTCAGCCAAAAAACCCTGACACGGAGAAGCTCGATGATTACAAAGCCTATAAAGAAATCAGGTAATAAAAATTGTGTGGGTTGGGAAAATAGCAATAAGAAGAACTTATACAAAAATATAGCCGGAATTTAACGCATGGAAACAGTTCTTTTTACATACCGAGTTAACAGGGCCGGGAAACCAGTAAACCCTGTATATTTTGGTTCGGTGCGATGATACCCCAGCAGCCACAACAAAAAAATTATAAAAAAACCCTAAAAAACAGACCAGACGGGCTTTGGGCACACAACTCTCAAGAGACCCTAATCCGCTATAGAAACAAATCAAATCCATCCCAAATCAAGCCTGCTACTGCATGAAATACCTGACCCACCCTATCATATTACTAGGAAAAGACTTGAAAAACGTGCCCCCCCGGAGTGAGTGGTGAGCGAGATGATCTGGAAAAACACCCAGCTCCACAACGTATCCGAGCTACTCGAACCCCCGGACGGTGAGGGACTCGCCCTGACACGGATACCCAACGAGCTACGCGTAGAGCTGAACGACGGGGCCAAAAAAGCGGCTTTCTCGGCCGCAGGGTGCGAGATAAGATTCAACCTCCAGGGCCCACAGGCCAGGCTCATCCTGCGCTCCGACGCCAAATCCCCCGTGCCCCTCGAGGTCTACCAGGGCAACTTCCAGGTATCCAGCCACGCCGTGGACGAGACACCCACAGAGATCACTGTCACCGCCCCCACCAACATGGAGGCTCTCGACAAACTCACCAAAGAAAGGGGTCTGCCCTTCGACGCAAGCCTCACCAGGATGATCCTGCCATACAGGCCCCCCGTCAGGCTCATCGACCTGGAGGGGGATGTATCCCCGCCCGGGCCCGGCCAGACACCCCCCATGACCCAGCTCTCCTACGGCTCCTCCATAACCCACGGCGCCACATCGGCCCGGCCGACGGGCAGCTACGCCATGAGAACGGCCCAGCTCCTTGGGCACGACCTGGTCAACCTGGGCTTCGGTGGGGGAGCCCACCTGGAGGGTCAGCTCGCCGACTACATAGCGGGAAGGCAGGACTGGGACCTGGCAACACTCGAGATGGGTATCAACATGGTCAGGAAAGAGGATTTCACCGTCGAGGTCTTCGAGGAGAGGGTCAAATACTTCGTCGGTGAGCTTGCCAGAACCCATAGGGATAGCTGGATTTTCTGCACCGACCTCTTCACATTCTTCGAGGACATCACCGGGAAGCTCATCGGGGGGAAGCTCATCGGGGGCAAGCTCATCGGGGGCGAAAAGAAACAGGAGAGGTTCAGGGATATCGTTAAAACAACCGTGGAGGAACTGGACCTGCCGAGGCTTGTCTACATCAATGGAAAGACCCTGCTGCGGGACATCACCGGGCTCACATCCGACCTCGTCCACCCCGCTCCCTCGGGGATGGAGGAGATCGCAAGAAACCTCTCCGCCGAGATTAAAAAAACGATGGGAACCGGGAGCAGCTGATCCTGTGACTCAAGGGGATCCGGGCCCAGGTTTCTAAAAACGTGCATCAAACCTGCTCTTGGCCCTGAAAGAGGGTTGTTGGAGGGATCTGGGGGCATCGCAACGGCAGATTTACCCCGAATATCCAAGTTATATAGCTCCGGGTTAAGAGAATACGCAGGGATTGTGTGCAGAAACTGGTCGTCATCTGTGGACAGTCAGGCGTGGGGAAAACCACGGTTATAGAGAGGGTCTTCGAGGAACGGGGGGACCTGAATGTACTCAACTTCGGTGAGAGGATACTCGCAATGGCCCTCAGCAAGGGGGTGGCGAGAACCCCCGAGGACGTGGAGAAACTCAGACCCGAGGTACTGTCCAGGCTCCAGGTGGAGACCTCCAAACATATACACGAGCTTAACGGGTTGGTGCTTCTCGACATGCACCTGACGGTGGACACACCCATCGGGATGGTTGCCGGTATGCCCCGGGCCGTGATGGAGAACCTCCAGCCCAGCCTCATAGTGCTGCTGGAGGCAAAGCCCTACGAAATACTGAAGCGAAGGATGATCGGTAAGGGGGAGCTGGACACAGCCGAATCCGTAAAAGACATACAGGAAAGAACCGACATCGACAGGGCCGCCGCCATAAGCGTAGCGATAGCATTGGGTATACCGATCAAGATCCTGAAAAGCGAAAACGCGGAGAAAACCGCAGAGACAATACTAAAAATACTAGCAGACACCAGGGCCAGTATTGCGGGTATAGACACCACCCCACAGGACGGGTCAGAAAGGGTACCTGGGACACAGCCAGCATAACAAATTTCACCCCCTAAGACCCCTGTTTTCCCGGGGAGCTATCGGGGTATGCAAATATGCATACTTCGCTGCCTTTATAAGAGGTTGAATATTCCTCAGGGGCGTGTTTCGGGCGGATTCGGACTCTATCGAGAACATCGATAGACTCAAAACCAGGGTGAGGGAGGGAATATCCAAGCTCAAGGGCCTGGACGTGGGGGACGTCCTCTCAATCGAGATACTGGCCCAGCTCGTGGGTGGAAGGAAGAGCATCACAGAGATCGTCGAACTGATCTATGGCCTCAGAAAGGGGGACGGGGGGTTCATATCCAGCTACAGCAGGGTCAGCAGGGAGATCAAGAAACTCGAATCCAAAGGACTGGTCTCCAGGAAGATATTCGGCCAGAACAAACCCTACAGGCTCACCGAGCTGGCTATCACAAACCTGGCGAGGATAGGGGGCGAACAGAATCAGATGGTCCTGGTACAAAGATCTGAGCTCGCCATATACCTGGCCACCATCGCCCTCGCCCTGCCCATCGCGTCACAGACACTTAACATATGGCAGCTGGGCGACCTGGTCACCTCGACCATATTCCCAACATTCTGCTTCCTACTGGGATTCTCCTGTTCCAAGGTCCTACAAACCCTCAGGAGGGTAATATAATGACCCAGGTCGACGTCGAGGGCGATGCTGAGAACCCGAGAATCATGTTAAGCATGCGGCGAAAGGTAGCTATTGTGGGTTTCTGCTTCCTGATAACCATGGGCATAACGGCATACACCGGGATCCCGCGCTTCGTGCAGGCTGTTAAGAACGTGGCAGCACAGACCACGCAGATCGCTGAGGGAGACAACCAATACCAACAGGATCGAGAGGAAAACAAGTCACAAGATGAGGAGAAGTACCCTGGATATGAATCGCTTCTACTCAACCAGATGGACCCAACTAATACGCCCTGGCCGGGAGGAGAGATAAGGTTCTGCAGGGAGAGAAGCCTGGACGGAACACAGAGAATGCAGGCAACGGATAGAACAGGATGCTGGGGTTCACAGCCCGAACAGATGGAGAAACACTTCGAATTTTCGGATGGGTACCTCTCCCTTAAACTCCTTGCCTGCCCGGAAGATATGACAGGGCCGGAGGTATACGACCAAACCGGTTGTGCCGACCAGGACTCCCCTGTGAAGATATCCTATCGCTGGAACGGGTTCGAAGAAGGATTCAATGAGACCACCCACAAGATAGTCGAGATAATTCTCAGGTGCAGCGATAACAACTATTACGGGGGTGCGATGGGCTGGGGAATATCCGCCACCACCAAACCCGAAGACCTGGGGCACGGCCTAATCAGCTCCGATGACCTATCATTCTTCTCCCCATACCTGATCGGTCCCCGCTTCGAGAGCTACTCATCGGAGTCCAGCCCGGAGCTTCGGGGTTTCTGGGCAACATGCAGCGACGACAAAGGGAACATGACCCGGGAACCGATTAACGGCATCGACCTGACAGGGTGGCACACCTACACTATATACTGGGAAAAGGGAAACACTACCTATCTCATAGATGGAGAGATTGTGGCATCCATAGAGACACCTACCCCGCAATCCTCCGGACAGGACCAACAAATGGGTATGGGAATGTTGGTGTATCTAGAGAACACGATCTACGAACCAATAAACCAGGACCAGGCTAGGTATGAAAGTATAGACACCCTTCTCCGGGATTTCCGCGAACTCGGAGGAGGCCAACTAAGAAACCCGATTCCCAGCTTTAAATACGGTGCATCAGACCTGGAAAACACGAAGTGGATAGAGATCGATAATGCAGAGTTCTACGGAAAACCAGGGCAGGCGGCGCTAAACACCGGCGGAGGCATCATCCCGGATTTGAACTTAGAGACTCTAATTATAGAGTCCTTAGGGGTAAACACGCCGATAACCACGATAACAATAGAGAACCTGAAAAGCATCAAAACGCTAACAGCCTGGTCGAAGGGAATCACCGATCTAACCGGACTCGAGCACGCATCCAACCTGGAACAACTCAGGGTACCGAACAACGAGATCAAAGACATAACCCCACTAACCAGACTCGTAAATCTAAGAGAGCTTCAGATAAACGGCAACAAGATAGAGGACATATCCCCCCTGACAGGTCTGGGGAACCTTGAGATACTCTACCTGGGCACCGACCAGATAAGCGACATCTCACCCCTTACATGCCTGGACAAACTTGAGGAACTCTACGTCCAGTGGAACCCGAAACTCGACCTCTCCACCCTCACCGACCTGAGAAACCTGGTTACACTCAAGCTCAGCTACAACGACCCAATCGACCTCTCACCCCTGGCAGGCCTGGCCAACCTGGAGATATTATGGATTCTGGGCAACCAGATACTGGACCTCACACCCCTGACCAAGCTCGCAAACCTAGGCGAACTGGTCCTCAGCGATAACTACTCCACAAACAATGATTCCCAGGTACTAGGCACCATCAACACGCTCATCGAAAACGGGATTCTTGTCCAATACGAGGAGGACCTATGCGAATAGAGAGATAGAGAAATAGGGAGATAGGAGGAGAGGAAGACGGGAAGAGGGGAAGTGATCGTTTGGTAAAGGCGGATAGGGCGAATAAGATAAACAAGATGAGGAATGGGGAACGCCAAGGGTTTGGTGGAAGGAGACCAATCCTCGTATGCCTCCTGGTGGTATTGGCATCGCCATTCGCTGTGCTGGGTGAGGAGGTAACCCTGTATGTATACAACTTCGACGACCCGGACCTGCCCGAATGGGGAGATACACAATACCCATCGGGTAGGACGGGCCCAATCTGGGGTAACATGGCGAGTTTCACTGCCCACGATGGCTATGCATACGGCAACCTATCCGGGGTCGACCGAGCCTCGGTAGCGGGCAGCAATTTCTATGGATATTCTGTCGAAAAATTCCTTTTCACGAACATAGAGATAAGGCTAAGACTCGGTTCCGACAACAAACTCGAATCCGATTACGGTGGAGGGAACAGAAGATGGGGATTCAGGTCCGGTGAACCTGACTACGGCCTCACATTTCGTACCTCAGAGCCAGGCATCCTGACAGCAATGGACCAATGGAACCCTAAGGGACATCCGGGAATAGAGATGCTTGGTTTCGTGGTAACCTCCAAACTAGGACAATTTAATTTTTGGCAGCATGTCGAGGGAATCGACCTAACGGAGTGGCATACCTACAAAATACTGTGGGAACCCGAGATAGTGACCTTTTTGATCGATGATGCCGTGGTCGCCATAACCGACGTGGTTCCAGACCGGGCGGCGAGGGCATACCTGCGAATGGCCTCAGGCGAAAACCTCACTCTAAAGTGCCAGGACGAGGGAGGAGAAGAGGTCTGCGCCGACGAGTACATGCAGGTCGACTACATACGCCTGTTCACATCAAGAGAACAATTCGACGCCTGGTCCGAGGAGATGACCGTCTTATTCACAGCCGCCGATGAAGCAATGAGACAAGCAGGGACAAAGGGCATAGAAACCTCAAAGCTCAGAGAGGACCTCTACGATAAGGCCACCGAGTACTGGTACGAAGGCCACTACAACCACCTCTACGCAAAACCCTACCTGGAGACCTTGATCGATTACCTAAGACAATGGGACCAGGTAATGGACCTGTTCTCACAGGCCAGAGAAGACATCCAGGAAGCAGAACAACAAGGCATGGAGACCAGGACCATCAACATGATGAAAGGATACTACGGATCAGCCGAGAAAAGATGGGAAGAATACAACATCGAGGGCACAAAACAATTCCTGCAAAACATACCCGATATACCGGGAGGCTGGCTATTCTACGCGGTGACCATCCTCGGCCTACTCCTAAAAAAAACAACTTCTGAAAAGAACTAGGAGAGATGAAATCATGATATCCAAACGCCGAGGTGGGGCGCAGATAGAGAATAACCAATAATCCCAGAAGGGGGGGAGGTGATAATATGAAAAAGAAAGGACTAGTTCTACTGCTGTGCAGCGTGGCATTCGCATCCATACTGCTCACACCTACACTGATAGCAAAACACGATGACCAGGGCAGCGCGATATTCGCGTCAGGTAAATGGACATACGTACCCCTAGAAAAAGACACCAGGGTAATCGATGACTACACCTTCGTACTCGGATCCGAGGAAGGTACATGGACAGGAACCTTCACAGGAACCACCTACGACGCCTACATCGCGGTCAAGGACCCAGCAGGAGTGAGCCATCTCTACTACGGCCTGATAGAGTTTGACAGCATTGTCATCGACGGCAGAGAAGGCTCACTGATAATCAGCTTCGGACCCGGTGAAAAGATAGAGGGCCAGTGGTCAGGCGTATGGGAAATCGTAAGCGGAACAGGCGAACTGGAGAACCTCCACGGCAAGGGAACCTGGTGGGGCCCCAGCAAGAACCTGGACTACGAAGGACACCTACACTTCGACCAACGACCCTGAAAACTACCCCAAGCCCGATAAGAACCGATTTATACAGGCAAAGAAAAAAACTCGAATTTGGGGGGGTCCTCCTGACACCACCAGGAAAACCCCTTCCCTCTTTTTTTCCATATGATTATTACGAATTCAGTTAAGGGTTATGGTCCCCGGTGTGGTTTCAAGTTTATTAACACAGACGTTTCCCTGTTCCATGTGATCTCGCTGGTCGTGCCCACGTATAACGAGAGGGCTAATCTCAGAGAGCTGGTTGAGAGAATAAGTGCTCTAGGGATTTTGGAGCTTGAAATCATCGTCGTGGATGACGACTCAAAGGATGGGACAGGTGAGCTCGCTGAAACCCTGGCTGAATCCTATCCTGTGAGACTGGTGAGAAGAGGTGGGAAGTTCGGGCTTTCATCCGCAATCATGGATGGTATCGCTTCATCCCGAGGAGACATCGTGGGTTTTATGGATGCAGACCTTCAGCACCCCCCTGAAAAGATACCCCCCATGATAGATGCGCTAAAAGACTCTGACATCGTTATTGGAAGCCGGTACAGTCCGGGCGGCGGTATCTCGGACTGGCCTTTCCACAGAAGACTGGTGTCAGCCCTGGCATCCGCCATAGCTCGCCCCGTCACCAGAGTATCGGACCCCATGTCAGGCTTTATGTTTTTCAAAAAACCGGTAATTGAAAATATCGACCTGGATACAAGAGGGTTCAAGATCGGTTTCGAGATCCTGACCAAAGGAAGATACCAAAAAATAAGTGAAATACCCATCACCTTCAACCCTCGAAAATCAGGTACAAGCAAACTCGGGTTCGCCGAGTATACAGCCTACCTCCGGCAATGCTCCTCGATCTACTACTCGCTTCTAATACAAGCGGTGAGAAGGCCTTTCAAGTTCGCCGTTGTAGGCGGGATCGGCACCCTGCTGAACCTAGTAGTCATGTATACGCTAGTAGAAGGCATCGGGGCCTGGTACATGGCGGCCTCTGTGGTGGCGTTTCTCGTCGCGGTGTCCAACAACTACGTTTGGAACAAGGCCTGGACCTTTAGGGATAGAAAAACAGAAAAAAACCGGGTTACTTACCCACGGTTCCTGGCCACAAGCCTAACCGCCCTAACATTAAACCTCTCCCTCCTCCACATACTAGTTCGATACGCCGAGATACATTACCTAATCGCCCAACTCACCTCGATACTGGGCGCCTTCACCATCAACTATTTACTATCCAACCGATTCGTTTTCCAGAAAAACAAATTCTGAAAAACAAACTACACAACCTCAACTCCCTAACTACACACCCTCCTAACTATACAACTAGATAACTGCAAAGAGTGATAGGGGACCAATGCCTTACCGCCTTAACAAACTTGACGCATTAACCCATCCGAGTTTAGAAAGGAAAAAGACAACTAGAAAAACCGCACCACCTACCTAGGGGACATCTTTCAAGACCGGGGGAACCCATAAGGAATAGAGATGATCTTCACCCACACACCCGTAACACTGGCAGCATACGGAGCGGCATACAGGGAGGCCACCCGCCTTGACATACTCACCCTCGGATTCTTCTCCATGGCCCCCGACCTGGACCACTTCCTACCCACATCGCTGGACGCCTCCCGTGTCTACCTCCACAACCTCCCCTCCCTTCTCATACTCCTCGCCATCACAGTGTTTATCTCCCGCAAACTGTTCGCCCAGGCCTTGGCCGGGTACGGATCCCACATACTCATCGACCTCGCCGACCAGGGCGGGGTAGCCCTCCTCTACCCCCTCACACGGAAGATGTACGGCCTCGGGCTCTGGACGTCCACCGACCCCAACTACACCACCCTCAAAGGACTGCCCCTGGACCTGGCCCTCTCAGCCCTCTTCATCGCCCTGCTCATCTTCACCGCCTGGAGAACAAAGAGAAAACGGAAAACAGGGAGAGATGGGATAACGGGGAGAACGGGAAAAGACACTATTTCCCCTTGATTTTTCACCGAACCCGACCCAAACACCCTGTGACGGGTACTAGTTTGTAAGGCTCGATATCCCTGTGCCTAACGCTCAGAAACCCTTTCCCAGAGAAATAAACATGTATGATCCGGGGTGATCCGGGGTAATCCGGGGTGATCCGGGGTAATCCGAGGTGATCCGGGTTACAAAAACCTTGTTCGTTCCCGGGGGGAGAATCTTTTTTAACAAAGACCTTGGGGAAAGTCCTGAGGCGATTCTTATTGGATAGGAAAAAAACCTTGAAGGCAACCATGGCCGTAGCACTGCTGCTACTGGCAATGGTCGTGCCCCTAGCGACATCAGTGGCCAAGAAAAACAAGGCAAAGACAGTGAAGATCTCTGCCGAGATCGATATGTACAAAGCAGAGCTAGCGGAACCCCTCGACATAGAGGTCGAACCAATGGATGCTTTGCCAGAGCTCGAACCCTTCTGGGTAGACATGGTCGACTCAGGGGAGGTAGATGAGGACGGAGAAGGTGTCTACATAGCTGTACTGGACACAGGGCTACTATCAGACTGGGAATACTTCTTCTCAGAGGCAAACATCAGAGACGACCTGGGGAAAGGATTCACACACGACGTGTACTGGGACCCGGTCCTGGAAGACATAGCCTTCGACCCCCTCAGAGACGACAGAGGATTCATCACCGACGATTTCAAGGGTTCAGGACACGGAACACACGTCACATCCATAATAACCGGGTACAACTACGGCGACGCGGCGTGGATACAGGGAGTAGCACCCGAAGCATCAATCATACCCGTCCTCGTACTCGACGCATGGATAGTGACAACCCCCACAGGGCTGGTAGGCCTGACAGGCGGCACAGACGAGATGGTATCCGCCGGAATCAACTACATAGCCGACCTAGCACCGAGCCTGGACGGACCGGTGATAATATCCATGTCCCTGGGCGGACCAGACCCCAGCCCCATGATCAGAGACGCCATCGCATACGCAATAGAACAAGGAGTAATAGTAGTAGCATCAGCGGGAAACGAAGGATACGCCGGGATGGGATACCCCGGGGCATACCCCGAGGTAATATCCGTAGCCGCAGCCGGATGGACAGAGAACTGGGTACCCGCAACCTACGAAGAACCCGACTGGAACTACAACGGAGCGTTCTGGTTAGAGGACGTACCCGAGAAGCTCAACACACCCGACTACTGGGGCAACAACTGGCAGGTATACCTGGAGGACTTCAGCTCCAGGCCCAACAAAAAACTCAAACAAAAAGCCTACCAACTCGACGTCAGTACACCAGGAGCAGCCATCGTAGGGCCCTACAAACCCTACTTCTCCACCGACGTGGACTACTACTACGTCTGGGGAACCAGCCAGGCCGCGCCCCACGTATCCGGGATAGCCGCACTGGTGCTACAGGACAACCCCGGACTAGACCAAGGCCAGGTTGAAAAAACCCTCAAAAACGGTGCCAGAGGCCTACCACTACCAGCAGACGGCGCATGGGTATTCGACCCCTGGTACACCCTCTACCACTTCGAATGGATGGGGAGAGACTGGGGAGCAGGATTCCTAACAGCAGACGCAACCCTCAAATAAAAAAACACAGAAACACCCCCCAAACACAGAAAAACAGGAAACACAAAACTTAGAATTATTCAGCGGGAACCCTCCCGGGGGTTCCCCAAAACTTTTTTTCAATCCCAGCATCTGGATATTCAAAAAACACAAGCAGCCGAGGACACACCCCGCGGGCACGCTGTGAGCACCAGACATAAGCACAAAGCCCCCCCCCCCTCCCAGACCAAAACAGAAGGATTTGGGGCGTGCTTGGTGTTGTGGAAAATTATGGGCGTTTGTCAACGAAGTGCCGTGTCTTCCTCTTCCCGGTCAGCGAACCGGAATCCACAAAAACCACCTCAGGTGTTATGTTCGACACCCCTTTCACAACCAGGGCCAGCCTCTCAGCCAAACCCTCACCCCGATCCGTGGCCTCGACCCTCAGCACAAGCCTGTCAAGATCCCCCTCCTTCTCCACCTCGAAACGGAAGTTCAAAACCTCCCGAACCGCCATAACGGCCTCGGTCAGGGAGGATGGGTAGACCGACGTGCCCTTGACCTTGGTCATCTCCCCCAACCTACCCTCGGGAAATATACGGGGACTCGTCCTCCCGCAGGCACACTCATCGTACTCGATCCTGACCAAATCCCCGGTCCTGTACCTGATCAGAGGAGTTGCCTTTCGCTTAAGAGTTGTGAAAACCAGCTCCCCCCGACCATCGGTGGGCTCCCCCGACACCGGGTCAACCGTCTCGAACAAGAAATGATCCCACAACGCATGGTGACCGTCATGCTCAGAGCACTCCAAAAAACCAGTCGCTAACTCAACAGAACCGTAATCATCGAAAACCTCGGCCCCCCACAGACCCTCGATCCTACCCCTCATAGAAGGGGTTAAAGACTCTCCCAGAGTCACAATCCTCTCCAAACCCTCCAAACCCTCCAAAACCTCCAAACCACCCCGGCCAAACACACCCCCACCGCCGAGAAGAGACCCCAGGTGCAAAAGATAGGACGGAACACCGAAAAGAGTGGTGATACCCAGGTCCCTAGCCAACCCGACCTGGGCCGCGTCATTCCCCGGACCGGTGAGCACACTCATCGCACCCAAACCATGGAGCCCTTTCTGAAACAAAAAAGCCATCATTGGGTGAATCATCAACAAAGCACTATCCCCACTGCCCATACCCGAAACCGAAAAAGACCTGGCCAAACCCTCACCAATAGAATCCAGATCCCCACCCGTGAAATAAACAACCACAGGCCTACCCGTCGTACCCGATGTGCTGCAGAAATACAGAACCTCCTCCCGGGGAACAGCAAGAGCACCAAAAGGATAACACTCCCTCAAAGCCAGCTTTGAAGTGAAAGGAAGCCTCACCACATCGTCAAGAGAACTAACACCCAGATCCAGAGAAACATCCCTGTAAAGACCCGATCTCTGGGCCTGTCGAAGCGTCCACCTCAAACCCAGAAGCTGGGACCTCTCCATCTCCTCCCTGGACAACGACTCAACAGAGCTAAAAAAACCGGGAACCCCGGTCATTCCGTTCACCGACATCGAAACCACACAAAGACCTAGAACCCAGCCACATAAAAAACCAGATTTCTAACAAACCAGACACCGCCCAAAATATAGGATAAAAATCCATCAACACCTTACCAACAGACCTCACCTACAGCTTCCGGTTTTAACATTGAGGAGCCCAGCAGTGAAGAGAGAGCAAGATTAGCTGGGTATAACTGGATTAGCTGGATTAGCTGGGTATAACTGGATTAACACAAAGCACAGAGCAAGCAAAGTTCATCGAAACACATGAATAGAGGGATGATCACGCACCTTTCTTCATGGGGAGTAGAATCATCCTCATCTTTTTTCTCCTCACCTTACTCTCATTACTCTCCCTATACCCATCACCTTTCTCATCGGTCTTTGCCCAGGATCAATCCCAGGTAATCAGGGTGATTGGAACCGGGAAAGCAGTGGGCATGCCGATCTTGACCGCCTGGTTTACGACCGAGCCGTCAACCGATCCAACAATAATACCGACCAGGGAGACCAGCGACGTTATTGCCGGGGATATCATGCGCTTTATGAGGATCTACTATCCAAGGACCTACGAAGATCTGTTGGAATACGAGTTCTTCTTCCTGGCCCAGGTCGACATGACCTATTTCTCAGCCCGGCAACAGAAATGGCTCTACGACGCCCTAACCAATTTCCGGAAAGGTGGAGTTAATACCAGGAGCGCTATGAGTATAAACGCGAACTTCTACCAGCCATGGATCCAGAGCATGCTCTCCGATACATTCCCTAACGACGCGGACGCGGTCCTATCGGATTCTCAGAACTTCAATGCACCCAGCGGGCCTCTGATCGTTAAAGATGGGGCAGATCTGCCCGGTATCATGAAACCGTACAAGGCCATCATCGAAAAGATCTTCCCCTACTACACGAGCTACAAGCCTAACTTCCCACTCACCATACCCAAACAGGGTTCGACCATCCTCTCCTACACCAAAAACAATCAGGGCATCGGGTCACCCGTCCCGGGGCAGATACCCCAGGTTTTCTACTGGTCCTGGAACCAGTCAACCACCTTCACATTCAGGGGCATAGTGTACGATGATTTCTGGAGCTCGCTAGTAACCCGCAGCCACATATCGAATCCTTATTCCCTGGACATAATCACCAACATGGTCTGGTTCAGCACCGGGAGAAGGTTACCCGAAGATCCCTACAAGGTACACGAATTCAGACGCGATCTCTTCAACTTCGGTATCCAGCAAAACCTCCTCACCAGCCTACTCGACTTCGCAGAGATATTCGGAGCCAACCCCGTAAACGAGCACGCCCGGCTCAACGATATCCAGGGAACACGGATCCAAGCATCCAATCAATATCTTGACAGAGACTTCGACACTGCCTACGACACGATGAAGACCGCCCTACAGGGTCTAACCAGTCTCGAGGAGGACGCCGCTAAACTCAAAGACAGAGCCATGCTATGGGTATACATCGTGGAGTGGCTGGTCACAACCGCCGTATTCCTCGTCACCGGCTCCGTTCTATGGACACTGATGGTGAAACAAAAACTCTACCGCGATGTCACAACCACCACAATAAGATAAACAACTATCCCCCACAAAAATCTTTAAAGTGCCGCGGCGTCAAGTCGGAAAACCGCCCATCCACCGATCAG
>Ga0180434_10004266_pt1 | contig 17495 bp, 9 predicted proteins | sample SS_ome_7_FD_132453 | JGI IMG/M metagenome (GOLD analysis project Ga0180434, IMG submission 132453) | Hypersaline lake sediment archaeal communities from the Salton Sea, California, USA - SS_1_D_2 metaG | ecosystem: Environmental > Aquatic > Non-marine Saline and Alkaline > Hypersaline > Sediment...
CAATGCGGGGTGCACCAGGCCAGGTGGCCCCGTGCGACGCACACGTTGCCGGGGAATTGGGGGGATTCACCCTCCTGGGCAATCTTCCAGTAGAACCAGTGCGTTCCTTTCGGCAGCGCCTCGCTCCGGTAGACGGCCCGGAACTCCCGCCCGCCGGTTCCCGGAAAGGTCTTCAGCGTCTTCCCGTCGCCCACCAGCGCGGCGGACACGATGGGGCGCGTCCCGATCGCCAGCAGCTCGATCTCGGCGATCCCGTCGGGCGCCTCGACCTCTTGGCCGAACAACGCCCCGTTGGCCCGGGAGTCGAGCACGATCCAGGAGCCGTTGGTGGCGTAGAAGCGTCGGGCCCGCAGCGCCTCGATGATGTCCTCGGGCGTGAGCGCTTCGGCATAGATGGCCGTGAGTGCCCCGGCCAGGCCGGGATTGCGGCGGTGGGAGTCGCTGTTGCCGGCGAAGCCCATGCGGTGCCCGGCGCCCAGCACGCGGTGCAGCAGCCCGGCGTTGAAGCAGATGTGCCAGGCCGACGTGACCTCCGCGCCCACCTCGACCGGATGGCCGGTGATGTCCCAGCTTCCGTGATGCGGAAAAACCACCCCGCCGTGCTGCTGGACGACCTCGAACATCTTCTCGATGTTGTTGCCGATCTCGCTGTGGCGGAGGATCGGCCCGCCGGAGGCCGGGTAGATCACCGTGCGGTGGTTCGGGTGGCAGCGTCCAGGGAACCAGCGGAAGTCCCAGCATCGCGGGTCGGCCCGATCCACGTCGTCGGAATTGGGCACGTGCGAGGTCCATTCGTAGCCGGGCAGGCCCACGAACTTGCCCTCCTCGGTGAAACAACGAGCGAAGAAGGCCCCCAAGGCATATTCCGCTTCGGTGAGCGGATCGTCGAACACCTCGTCGTTGTCCGTAAGCGCCATGGCGTCGATCCGCGCACGATCGCGCCCGTAGTGGAACAGCTCGTCCGGCTCGCCGTGCGCATCGCAGGTCAGCCCGCTGTGATTGTGCAGGTCGACCCAGTACAGATGATAGGTCTTCCCGCCGGCCGAGATCTCGTGGCGCGGCTTCTCTTCGCCGGCCAGGGGAAGCTTCACGGGCTTGTAGCCGGTCCACGGGTCCTGGTGAAACGGCTTGTGCGTCCGGAGATCGCCCGGGTACTTGCGACAGATGCGTCGCTGCCCGCGCGGAAGCTGCGAGGCCAGGAACTCGAACCGGCCCTGTTCGGCGCGCGGGTCCGCGGTCAGATGGTAGTCGAGCGAGCCGCCGTGCAGGATCACCGGCGTTCCCCAGCGGCCTTCCTCGCACGGCCGGGCGGCCAGGTCGGCCACCGAGTGGGCCGGGTGGGCCGAATGGCGGGTCTTGCGCTCCCAGAGCAGCCAGATCCGCGGTCCGTCTTCCAGGAGCATGGGCATGCGCAGGCGGGCCATGTGCCCGAGCTTGGCCGCCGGCTTGGGCTCCATTCGGGCCGTCAGCCCGTGGACCAGCACCGCCGCCGTGGTCTCCTCCTCGGCGTCGCGCACCGGGCGCCAGGTGCCGTCCCGGCGCAGGGCCGCGTGCAGCGTGTGGATCTGGCCGACGGCACCCGCGTCGTTGGCCACGTCCATCGAGCGGACCCAGGCCACGGCCAGCCCCTGGCCGGTGTGCAAGGCGGCGGGCAACAGGCAGTTCTCGCCGGCCGGGGAGATCGGCTCGATCGGGCCCATCTCCGGCAGGACCTCCCGGCCCCGGATCGCGTAGTTGCCCTCCCGGTAGCTGTCCCAGACCACCCACGCACGGCCGTTTCCGTGCGCCGGGACAGCCGGCCGGTACGAGTCGTGCTCGTCCGAGGAGAGTGGAACGATCGGTTGCGCCGAGCCGCCGTCGAGGACGCGGCTGCAAATGCGGAACCGCCCGCCCTGGCGCGACGACCACGCGAGCAAAACCCGCCCGCCGTCCAGGTGGGCCGCTGCGGGCATCAGGGCGTCGGTCTCCGGGTCGGAAAGTGTCACGGGCGCCTGCCACGTGCCCTGCGCCAATCGTCGGCCGACCAGGCGCCAGCGCCCCTCGGCCATCGTCGACCAGAAGACCCACGCGCCGCCGTCTCCAGCGGGCACCAGCACGGGCGCGTCGTGGATCGTTCCAGGGCCGCTTAGCTGCTCGATGGGCCCCAAACCATCGGGTGCCACGCGCCGCACACAGATCCGATCGTGCCGGGGCGCGTAGGCGTGCCAGGCCAGCCAGGTAGTTCCGTCGGCCAGCACGGCCAGCGAGGGCTTCGAGTCGTTGGTCGGGCTGTCGCCGTTTAGCACCTGGCCCGGATCCTCAGGCCCGGCGGTTCTCGCCGGCGCGGGGTTCTCGACCGGGCGCTCGAAGGCCGAAAGCACCTCGCCGGACGGGGGCGCCGACGTGACGTCCTTCCAGCTCGCGCCGATACGGATCTCGTCGAGCCGAAACCCCTTGCCCGCGGCCAGCCGAAACCGGTCGGCCGTCCCCTCGACGTTGACCCGGCCCGAAACCACGGTCCAGTCGCCGGGACGCAGGGCTTCGTCAGTCGGGTGGACGGCGTCGTCCGGGCCGTACACCTTCAGCCACGCTTGTTCCGCCTCGCGCCCGAAGACGACCTTTCCGACGCAGAAGTACGTGGTCTCCGGCCGGCACTTTCCCGCGTCGTGCCGATGGTAGCGGCCCTGGTTGTCGACCAGCGTGACGCGGAACGGGTGGGCGCCGTACGAATCGGTAACGGCGCCGAAGAAGATCGCTTCGCTGGTGCCCCGGTAGAATGAGACCCCGCCCACGAAATCGTCGAAGGCCGACTTGTCGGCCCGCGCCAGGAAGCTGACGTAGATCGCGCCCGGCGCGTCGAGGCTGATCGGCCGGGCCAGCTTGCGCCAGCCGAAGCAGACGCCCCGGTTTGGCCCGACGGCAACGTATCCGCCGGCGGCGGTGTTTAGCGCCATGGGCGACGAGCCCGACAGCCCCGCGCTGCCCGACCAGCTCCCTTCCCAGCCGGTGCCGCCGGCCTGGCTGCCCAGGGGCGAGGTCGGGTAGCAGAACGGCTCAGAGGCCAGCGTCTCTGCGGCGCAGCGTGCCGCGGCCATCCCGCCCGAAATGCCCGTGGCCAAGGCGAGGAGCGTGAGCCAGACGGGGGCTCGGCGTTGTCGGTCCTTGTGCATCATGGGACCTCTGACCGGTTGGTGGCGAGGATTCAAATGTAGCGGCGTCGCGGCCACTTCCCATAAGGGCTGCCCCAGAAGATTATGCCCGGTCGCGGCGCCGTGGTCAAAACGGGCGCCGGGCCTCCCTGCGCGGAGAGGCCGCCATCGACGCGCCGCCTGATGTGGAGGGAGTGCCTGGGTACGGGCGCCCCCAGCCGGGAGGGGGAGGCGGGGCTCCGGGTGTTCTACAGGACCGGGTTTTCTGCTTATGCTAGCGGTAGTTGACGGGGTGGCCCCCGCAGTCGGTGCCGTCTCGGAAGTTTTCGGGAGTTTGCACTAGAAACGGAAGAGCCGAGAACCATGAAAAACCTGATGAGCATCTGTTTGACGGCGTGGGTGGTCGCCCTGTCGGTCAACGGTTCGCAAGCCGGCGACTGGCCGCAGTGGCGGTACGACGCGGGTCGCGGGGCCGTCTCGCCGGACGATCTGCCCGATGAGCTCTATCTGCAATGGACGCGCAGGTTGCCCCCGCCCCTGCCGGCCTGGCCGGAAAGCCAGCCGGCGCTGCGATTCGACGTCTCCTATTCGCCGGTGGCCGCCGGCAAGCTGCTGTTTGTCCCTTCGATGGTTACGGACACGGTTACCGCCTACGACACCGACAGCGGGGTGGAGCAGTGGCGGTTCTATACCGACGGGCCGGTGCGGTTGGCACCGATTGCAGACCAGGGCAAGGTGTACTTCGGCTCCGACGATGGATACCTGTATTGCGTCGATGCGAGCAAGGGCACGTTGGTTTGGAAGTTCCGCGGCGGTCCGTACGACCGGAAAGTGCTGGGCAACGGGCGGTTGATCTCCACCTGGCCGATCCGCGGCGGGCCCGTGCTGCTGGAGGGAACCATCTACTTCACCGCCAGCATCTGGCCGCTGATGGGCATCTTCGTTCATGCGGTTGACGCGGGGACCGGCCGGTCCGTTTGGACCAACAGCGGCGAAGGGTCCACGTACCAGATTCAGCCCCACAACAGCCCGGCCTTCAGCGGCTTCGTGCCGCGGGGCCACCTGGCGGCCACCCAGCACGGGGTCATCGCCCCAGGCGGCCGAACCCCACCCGGATGCTACAGCCTCGACACCGGCGAGCTGAAGCACTTCCCCTGGTCCAAGAAGGGCGACCGCGGCTGCCAGGTCACCGCCCGCGGACAGTGGTTCTTTTATCACGGGAAAATGCTCTCCATGGCCGACGCCAAGCCGGTCCGCAGCTTGCCCGCCGAACTGCACGACGATCGGGCCATTTACGGCATGTCCGGGGGTGCGATCTTCGGCCAGGCCCTGCAAGTTCAGCAGCGCATCAGCGAAAGAATCGACCGCAAGGGGCGAAAGGTTCAGCTCAAGCATTGGGCCCTCAAAGAGGCGTGGAAACTGCCGGTCGCCGGCGCCTCGATTTCCGACGTTCCGGGACGGCTGTTTCTGAAGGCCGGTTCGCGGTTTTACGCCGGCGGCGACGGTGTGGTCGCCGCCATCCAGGCCCATCCCGACGAAAAGACGGCCAAGGTCGGCTGGCGGGGCACCTTCGAAGGCACACCCTGGAACATGCTGGCCGCCGACGACAAGCTGTTTGTGGTTACCACCGAGGGGCGAATCTACTGCTTCGGCGAAAATCCGCCTGGAGGAGGCGGCTCCGGTCGCCGGTTGTTGCCAACCCGGCCCGGTCGGCGACAGGAGACGCCTCCTACAGACTCGAATCACTGGCAACGACAAGCTGAAGCGATTCTCAAGGTCGCCAATGTCACCGAAGGTCATTGTGTGATGTTCGGCCTGGGGACCGGCGGGTTGGCCGAAGCGCTGGTCCGCGGATCGAACCTGCATGTTATTGCCATCGATCCGGACGCGGAAAAAATCGACGCGTTTCGTCGGCGGATGCACGACGCCGGCCTGTACGGCACCCGGGTGGCCGCACACGTGGGCGATCCGCTGGGCTATCCGCTGCCGCCGTACCTGGCCGGGTTGATCGTTTCCGAAGATCTGCGTGCGGCCGGCATCGACCGCGGCGAGCGGTTTGTGAAGACCGTTTTCGCCGCCCTGCGGCCTTACGGCGGGGTGGCCTGCCTGCCAATGGATTGCGGGCGGCTCCGGGCGGCGGTCGAGCAGGCTCAACCGGCCGCTGCCCGAGTGAAACCGGCCGGCAAGAACTGGTCGCTGCTGGTGCGTGAAGGGGCGTTGCCTGGCGCGGCCGACTGGACCCACAACTACGGCGACGCGGCGCGCAGCGTGGTTTCAAAAGACAAGCGGGTCAAGTTGCCGCTGGGCCTGTTGTGGTTCGGCGGGCCGTCGAACGACGAGGTCCTGCCCCGCCACGGTCACGGCCCTTCGCCGCAAGTGGCCGCCGGGCGACTGTTCATCGAGGGGCGGAACATGCTGAGGGCATTGGATATCTACACCGGCCGGTTGCTGTGGCAGCGCGACCTGCCCGACCTGGGAAAGTTCTACGACAACACCAGCCATCAGCCGGGCGCCGGCGAGATCGGCAGCAATTACGTTTCGATGGAGGACGCGGTGTACGTGGTCCACGGTGCGGTGATTCTCCAACTGGACGCGGCCGGCGGCGAGACGAAAAGGGAGTTCAAGCTGCCGGCCGGCCCCGACGGCTCGCGGCCGAACTTCGGCGCGATCGCCGCCTGGGACGATCTGCTGATCACCACGTCCACGCCGGTTAAGGTGGAGCCCAAGTCCGCCCCGGCGTCCGTCGGCGACATGTTCACTGCGGTGCGTTACTCGTCGGCCAGCCGGCAATTGGTGGTCTTCAACCGCAAGACCGGTGAGAAGCTATGGGACCGCCGTTCGAAATACGGCTTCCGCCACAACAACATCGCCGTGGGGGCCGGGCGGCTGTTTTGCATCGACGGCGTGTCGCGCGCCAAGCAGGACGCGCTGAAGCGAGGCGGATTGGCCGCGGAAGATCACCGACCGCGGCTGATGGCTCTGGACGTCCGCACCGGCAAGGAAATCTGGAGCACCGGCGAAGACGTCTTCGGAACGTTCCTGAACTACTCGACCGAGCACGACGTGCTGCTGCAAGGCGGCAGTGCCGCCCGCGACCGGGCACGCGACGAGACGAAAACCGGCATGGTCGCCTACCGGGGTAAAGACGGCAAGGTGCTCTGGAAAGACCTGCGGCGGAGCTACGAAGGTCCGTGCATGTTGCACCACGAGACGGTCGTCACCCAGGGGTCCGCCTATTCGCTTTTGAGCGGCGAGCCCAAGACCCGCAAGCACCCCCTCAGCGGCGAGTCGATGCCCTGGCGGTTTACGCGGAACTACGGCTGTAACACGGCCACCGCCGGCGAGCACCTGATCCTGTTCCGCTCGGCGGCCGCCGGGTTCTACGATTTGGCGGGCGACGGCGGCACCGGAAACTTCGGCGGATTCAAGTCGGGGTGCACCTCGAACCTGATCGCCGCCGGCGGACTGCTCTGTGCGCCCGAGTATACCCGAACTTGCACCTGCAACTACCAGAACCAAACCTCGCTGGCGATGGTCCACGATCCGCAGGTGGAGGTCTGGACCTTCAACGCGTTTGAGTGGGACGGCAAGCCGGTCCGCCGAGTGGGGATCAACTTCGGTGCGCCGGGCGATCGCTTGGCCGACGTCGGGACCCTGTGGCTCGACTGGCCCAGCCGCGGCGGGCCCTCGCCCGATATCCCCGTCAACGTACAGCCCGACACGGCCGAATACTTCCGCTACCACAGCTCGCGCGTCCAAGCCGATCCCGGCAGCCGGGAACTCGACTGGGTGGCCGCCTCGGGTGTGAAGGGCCCGGCCGCCGTCACGCTCACTCTGGCCGAGGACGAGCAGCCGCGCAATTACACCGTCCGGCTGCACTTTGCCGAAGTGGAAGAGGTTGAGCCCGGCCGACGGGTGTTCGACGTTTCGCTGCAAGAGAACGAGGTGCTCCGCGACTTCGACGTGGCCCGAGAGGCGGGCGGCCCGAACCGCGCGGTGGTCAAGGAGTTTCGGGGCGTCGAGGCCTCGGGGCGACTGAGCGTTTCGCTCGTCCCGTGCGGCGAAGAGGGATTCCCCCCACCAGTCCTCGGTGGCATCGAAGTGGTATGCGAGAAAGAAGATCAGCGATGAAGAAGCGGCCATTCACGTGGATTATTCACGCATGCTGGTAGTGACCCGACTGATCGGGTCCGGGCCGCGTGAGTGCGTCAAAGACCGCATGAATGCGGTCACTACGAACGCTCCGGAGGGCCTTCAACTTGTGAGGTGAAAAGCGATGAACAGACTGTCGCGTTGGCAGCCGACCAGCCCGGTCGGTGTCCTGGTTGCCGGGGCCATCCTCTGCGCGGCGGCTGAAGGGCTCTGGGCAGGCGACTCGTCGCCGGGCGCCCGCGCGCCGCGCCTCGGCGCCAACTGCTGGAATCTGGACCTGCCGGAGCGCCCGGTCCCGCGACGGATCAGCCGGTCCTTCGGCTTCCGAGGCCCCGAGCCGGTGGTGCTCGGCGAGATGGAGGGGCCGGGCTGCATCCGTCGCTTGTGGATCACCGGAAACAACATCGGCCGCGACGTCGTGCTGCGGATCTACTTCGACGGGGAAGAAGTCCCCTACGTCGAGGCCCCGCTGAGCGATTTCTTCGGCGTGATGCACAACCTCTCCGAGCGCGGAGAGGCGTACCGCATCAACACCCCCTTCCTCGCGGTCAAGCCGAAGAACGCCATGACCGCCTACTTTCCCATGCCGTTCGCCGAGAAGGCACGGATCGAAGTAACCGGGAGTCAAAAGGAAAGCTACCTCTACACCATGATCGACTGGCACGAGTACCCGGGGCAACAGCTCGACGAGCCGCTGCGATTCTGCTGCCGCTGGCGGCGCGAATGCCCGACCGTCGCCTACGCCGACCAGTTCCTGATGCTCGACGCCGACGGGCCGGGCCGGCTGGCGGGCTTCGTCTACTCGGTCGACATGCTCCACAGCCGGCACGTCATGCGGTGGAGTCACGCCGGTGCCGACCAGATCTACGTCGACGGCGGCGGCGAGCACCCGGCGGTGCTCTTCGGCATCGGCGGCGAAGATTGCTTCGGTGCCAGCTACTCCGGCGGCGACTACGTGGCCCAGACGTCGCTGTTTTCCGACATGCCGTACTACGTTCAGAAAGACCCCCAGGGCGACCGGCAGAAGATGGTCGGCTACCGGTTCTTCCTGAACGACGCCGTCTGTTTCGACAAGTCGTTGTACATGCGGTTTGCCTGCCGCGAGCACGACATCGCCTCGACCGTCTACTGGTATTCGGCCGGGCCGGTCCGCCCGTTTGCGGCGATGCCGCCCCGCGAGGATCGTTTGCCCGGCGCCGTGATCGGGCGCAAGTACGACCTGCCGCTGCCGGACTTCGGGAGTTGGTGGATTTGCGGCGGATTTCCTGCCGGCTGCAGGCGCGAGCCGCCCACGGGCGCCGACTTCGATCCCGACGAGCCGCTGGACGGTCGGCCGTGGATCAAGTACTCGGCCAAGCGGGGATTCGTGGAGTTTAACGATCACTACGGCCCGCCGCCGAGCAACGGGATGCCCACGGCCAGCGGCGTCTGTTTCGCGCGGTGCGTGATCGACGCGCCGGCCGAGATGACCGCCCGGCTGCGGATCGGCTGGGACGAGGAGTTGGCCCTGCGGGTGGGCGACCATCCGACGCGCGCCCTGGGCGATCACCCTTACTTCCGCGCCGAGACGGTCCGGTTACCGCTTCGGCGGGGTGAGAACGTCGTGGCCATCCGGTTGAGCAACTCGGCCGCCTGGTCGCGGGGCGCATGGTGCTTCTCGTTTCGCCTGACGGCGCCGGATGGGAAGGTCCTGCTGCCCGGTGCGGGGCCGGCGTCATTGCCGTGAAAACCCCACCGTGGACGGGTCGGCTCATTGGCCATCCCCACCTTCGTGGGATATGCGCGGCTCAACCGATGGAAAGCTGGGCGATTTCTTCCCCTCGGCAGAGGTAATTTGGCGGAAAATCTCTTCGGGACTGTCAGGTTCGTCCTGTCTGAGGTGGAGTAACCGCAAAGAAGGTGAAGTACGCATTTGCCCGATCAGCCTGGCCCGCTTGGACGAGGTGCTTTCGCAAGCGGAACTGCGAACAACCGGGTCGGCGGACGACATCCGCCGCGGTGGTTCACAAGGTGCGAATCGTCTGATACGATGACTGCACCAGAATGCGGGGTTGGCTCCGGGCGTGCCTCCGGCGGCAAACGTCGGAAGAACGTGCCCGTGCTGGTCGAAGTCTCTTCGGCCGTCTTATCCGGTTAGAAGTCAGGAGCCAAAGCCATGTCCAGCAAGCGAGTCAACACCATTGTGTCCGTTGCGACGATCCTCGCGATCGGGGTCCTCTGCGCCAGCATTGCTCAGGCAGCCGTGGTCCCGCTGGCGTACTACCGGTTGGGCGACACGGACTCTGGCGCCGTCGTGGGTGGACCCGGCGCCGACCCGACGGCTGACATCATCGCGGGGCAGCACCTCTCCAAAATCGGCGCTCCCACGTACGCCAACAGCTCGCTCCCGGGAAGCGCGCTGGCGATGGACTTCGGGGGCGCGGGCAAGTACTACGAACGCGTCGGGCCGGTGACCACGGCGGTCGACAACTGGGGTGTCGAGGCCTGGGTGTACCCCTTCTCTGAAACCCCCGGCGACGGCGATGCCGGTCCTTATCTCAACTTCGCGTCGGTCGCGTACAACGGCAAGGAGGGCGCAGGAAGCGGCACCGGATTCGGGCTGGTTACGACCAACGGCGAGTGGCTGATCCTGATCGGCCAGTTGGAGTTTCACGACGTCAACGCCGACGTGGTGCCCAACAAGTGGACGCACCTGGCGGCGGTGCGCGACAGCGGACAACTCGCGTTGTACGTCGATGGCTCGCAGGTGGGTGGCACTACGGGCACAACGCCGAACACGCCCATCTCCAGCGATTTTGTGCACATCGGGGGCGAGAATATCTTCGGCGACCGCCTTCGCAGCTTCGACGGCCTGATCGACGAGGTGCGGTTCTTCTCATTCAGCCCGGGCCAGTTCGACCCGGCAACCGACCTCCTTTTGTCCGTTGTGGTGCCCGAGCCGTCGAGTGCCCTGGTGTGGATGACCTGTTGTTTGCTGGCCGGCGGGCTGGTCTATCATGTTCGACGCAGGAAGTGACGTTCAGGCGAGGCGCCAGCGGGAGCGCTTCGCGGCCTGTGTCTCCGCGGGCGCCTGGCAGGAAGCCCTGCGGCAGCCAATGTTGCGGCGCGGTTTTACACTCGTTGAGCTCCTGGTCGTCATCACGATCATCGGGATCCTGATCGGGCTGTTGTTGCCGGCGGTCCAGTCGGCCCGGGAGGCGGCCCGGCGGGCCCAGTGCTCGAACAACCTCAAGCAGCTCGGGCTGGCCGCCCTCGGCCATCACGAGGCCCAGGGTTTCTTTCCCACCGGCGGTTGGGGCTACTGTTGGGTCGGCGATCCGGACCGGGGGTTCGGCCGGTCGCAGCCGGGCGGCTGGGCCTACAGCGTGCTCCCTTACATCGAGCAGCAGGCGCTCCACCAGTTGGGCGCGGGCGAAACCAATGAAGATACGAAGAGGGCCCAGATCACCAAGGTGACGCAAACGCCGCTGGCGTTGTTCATCTGCCCGAGCCGGCGCCGCTGCAAGCTCTACCCCCACAACCCGGACACGCTCGAGGACGCCAAGCCGCGCAACGCCAACACCGCCGAGATGGTCAACCACACCGACTACGCGGCCAACGCCGGCGACTACCAGGTCTTCCCCATCGAGGGGCCCGAGGACTACGCCGACGCCGAGACCTACGACTGGCAGGAGGACGAGTTCGCCAAGTGCACGGGCGTGGCCCACGTCCGGAGCGAGGTCCAGATGGCCCACGTGCGCGACGGGGCCAGCAACACGCTGCTGATCGGCGAGAAGAACGTCAACCCGTACTTCTACGAGACGTGGGACCCGCCGGGCGACTGCCAGAGCCTCTTCGTGGGCTACGACATGGACGTGGTGCGTTGGGCGACGACCACTTGGCGCCCGGTGCAGGACACCCCGGGATCGAGTTTCACGAACCAGTTCGGCAGTGCCCACTCGGGCGGGTGCCACTTCGTGCTCTGCGACGGTTCGGTGCGGCAGATCAGCTACACGGTCGACGGCCAGACCTTCCACCGCCTGGGCGACCGCGAGGACGGCGAGCCGATCGACGCCAGCAAGCTGTGATGGGGTCAACCGCCTGGCGCCGTCAAGCAGGCCGGGCATCGCCTCCCCTTCGGCCCACGCGGTGACGCGCCGAACGGGAGGGCGACGCCCGTTCTATCCCGTCGCTGGCTCAGCGGACCAGCCACACCGGAGAGTAGACGAAGTCGCTGGTCTGCTCGCCGACGGCGACGATCCCGCCGAGCGTGACCACGTTGGCCGGCTGGACGATCACGCGTTTGCTCTTCATCTTGCCGGTCAGCTTCACGTCCATGATCCGGATGCCGGCGAAACGGACGATCGTGTACTGGGCGTTGTTGCCCGGCCCGGTGACCTGGCTGAAGATGGGGATGATCCGCGGCCGGCCCTTGATCGAGGCCAACTCGTCTTTCACTCCGGCGCTGATGCCGGTATCGCCGTTCAGTTCGAGCTGGCCGTTGGCGTCCAATTTCAGCTCGCCGCCGTGGTAGGCCAGGTCCTCGGCGCTGATGCCTTCGAGGATTTGGCGGGCGATATCGGCGGTGCTGTTGTTGCTGCTGCCGATGTCGACCGTGCCGCGGTTGCCGGGCGAGCCGGTGCCCTGGGGGAAGAGGTTGACTTCCAGGATTCCGTCCGAGCCGCTCTGGACTTCCCGGAGTTCGACGTTCCAGGACCAGTGGTCCTCGGCGTTGCCGGCGAGCAGCTCCAGCCAGGTCTCCAGGTCGAGGGCGAAGGGGAGCATCTCGACGTTGTCGCCGCTGGTCGAGCTGCGCCATCCGATGAAGTCCTTCAGCAGCACGGCCGTGGCCTGGGCCTGCGTGGCGGTGCCGTCGTATCCCAATGTGCGGGCGAAGAAGAACGGCACGGTACCGTTCTGGTCGGCCGTTTTTCGCACGCAGACCTGCACGGCGTTGGGTGAGCATTCGCTCTGGAAATCCACCTCCGCCGAGCGGTCGAAGGGATCCGCCAGGTAGCCCACGGCGACGTCCTGCTGCGCCAGCCCCATGCCGTCGCCCATGACGACGTTCCACGTGGCGTACTGCGATGCCAGCGTGCGGGCGTTGTCCTCCATGCAGTACGAGGAGTCGCCGCCCCTTAGAGCTTCTTCGTCAAGCAGTTCCCAGGCCGCCGCGATGGCTGCCGCGTCGGCGGTGCGCTGGAGTTCGGAGCGCACGACACTCAGGTAGCCGATGTCCACGGCGAAAGCCAGGAAGGCGAACATGGCCGCCATCAGGATGACGGCCAGCACCAGCACGTTTCCTTTCCGGTCGGTTCGATTGCGTTGGGATGACATGGTCGGGCCCTTTCGATCGGTTGCCCTGTGTGGGGAGGGGCTATGGTTGCTGGTGAACGACGCGCGCGGTGTGGTCTTCCAGGACTTCACCCGTCGAGAACGTCAGACGGACTCCCTTGAGTACGAGGGACTGCACGCGGTTGGCGGCGTAGCCCACGCCCGAGTTGGCCACCGACACGGCCGGGTCGTACTGGTCGAGGTTTTCGAGCCCGGTGCACACCGAGGCCTTGAGGTATCCCTGGCCGCCGAAGTTGCCCCAGCTCGTGGAGTGGCCCTCGCGGATCTCGAACGTGAGCTTTCCCTCGTCGAGCTTGATGGACTGGGTCCACTCGACGTGCTCGCCGGCCGCAGCCATCACGGCCGGGGCCGGGAACTGGCGGTAGGCCAGCGGCAGCTCGTTGTTCCAGAGCTGGAGCTGCAAGCCCCCGGGCGTGAACTCGGGCAGGCTGTGATGGTTCAGGTCCAACGCCGCGTACACCCCCGCCACGTCATCCACCGGCGAGATCACGGTGGTGACCTGGGGACCGGAGCTGTCCGGGTCGGGGGCGCCGACCACCAGCTCCCACCGTTCTTCCACTTGGACGACGTGCGGCGAGGTCTGCGCCACTGCCAGACCTACCGAGCCAAACACGATCAGACAGAAGAGCAGCACCTTCAGCCGCCACATCGTCGTTGCGGTGCGCGGACCGCTAGCGCAGACAGTCATGGCCACGGCCTCCTTCGAGGTAGGTTCAGAGAAGTGTGGATGGCCGATTAAACTGGCGGCTCCACCGGACGGCGGCGGTCGAGAAACGGCGCCGGAGCCGGCGACGAGCCGAGTCAGTCGCCGATGAGCGGCTTTTCAGGAGGAGCTTTCCACCCAATAGCAAAGATAGCTCATCTACCGCGAGAGTCAAATCTTGTCGACCGGGTGCGCGGTAGACGGCCGCTCGTCGCGGTCAAGGTGCGTCCACCCCTTCGTCGTAGACGAGCTTGGGCGGGGGCACGCGCGAGGCGATCTGGCGGAAAGCGGCGACCATCTCCTCCTCCATTTCGGCGATGGTCGTGCCCCCTTCGACCGCGATCCACACGCCGCTGCCGGCAAACGCGATGGCCTCCATCAGGTCCTCGTCGGCGTTCAGCCCCACGCTCATGGTGTGGATACTGATGCCCCGGCGGATGGCCTCCGTGGCCTGATAGAAGGCGTATTGCTTCTTGCGGTTGCTGGTCGTGTAGTCGGCGTATCCGTCGCCGTCGTAGTCGGTCCACTCGGCCCAGTCGAAGTCGGCCGGCAGCGACCAGCCGCCCGGGCAGACGTTGGCCAGCCCGTCGGTCATCAGTAGGATCGTGGGCCGGGCCCCGTAGCGGATGTGCTCCTGGAGCATTTCCCGGGCCTTCAGCAGTCCGTCGCCGATGGCCGTGGTGTTGGCGTAGTGCCCGGCTTGCTTGTGACGCTGGATCTGGTTGACCGACTCGTAGTCGGGGCTGATCGGATCGTCGCTTAGATCGATGTTGTAGCCGTCCTCGTACAGCTCGTCCTCCCACCGGGCGTAGGTGGCGTAGCTCACGATGCCCACCTGGTCGCCGAAGTCCATGTCGGTGAGGAAGTCGAAGAACAGGGTGGCCCCGTTCTTGACCGCGTTGAACGGGTAGTGCGGGGTTTTCCAGAGGTCGGGGGTACGGCTGTGCAGGTACTTGTTGCTCAGCAGGTAGTCGACCCATAGCACTCCGCCGAACTTATTGCGGCAGCCCACCTTGAGGATCTCGACGTCGTTCCGGCAGTGGTTGACGACGGCGTTCCAGCTACCCGAGGGATACGGATACGGGATCGAGTTCAAGCCGAAATACTGGAGGACCGCGGAATTGGTGAACTCGCAGTACTCCAGCGAGCCTCCGGTCAGGACGTAGGCCGCCTCGACGGTCCGCTCGTAGCGGTCGTCTTCCCAGCCCGGAGCGTCCTGCGGATCGGCGACTTCGGCGGAATAGCCGAAGCTGTCCCAGAAGACTTCCATGTTTGCGTCGCTGAACACGAGCGCTACGGCTTGGATCGTGGTGTCGGAGGTGACTTCGATGGCCCGGTTCTTGAACGTCACGCTGGCCTGGGAGCTTCCCCCGTTGAGAGGTTGCCCGGGGAGAGTCACGTACCGCGGCAGGGCGGTCATGCTGCCAGTGTTCGCGCCCAGCGCGTTGTAGCAGTCGACCAGGTTGGCCGCCAGCGCCTGGACGCCCAGCTTGTCGATCGTGTTCTGGCTGATCTCGCTGTCGTCGTTCATCGAGCCGGAGAAGTCCAGCACGACGACGATGTCGCGTGCCTCGACGAAGGCGCTGGCGGCGGCCTCGATCTCGACCGAGGGCTTGCCCACCGCCCAACCGAAGACCAGCGGGAAGCGTCCGTCGGGCTGCGACGTGTTGGGGTTGTCGCGCCGGGCACACACGCGGACCACGTTGTACGGCTCCGCGTCCCAGGTGATCGGCCACTCGCCGGTCTGCTCGTCGAACACCCGCTTGCCGAAGGTCACGTCGGAATCGGGGTCGATGTAGACGCCGTTGCGCTCGGCTACGTCGGCGGCGGTCTGGCGGGCACGGTCCACGGCGATCGAGTTGGCGTCCACCGTGGCGTCGCCCCCGGTCTCGGCCGCCTCCTCGAGCACTCCGGTGATCTCCTGCGAGGCGGCCAGGGCCGCGGCGTCGACTGCCATCTGGAGCTTGGTCCGCTCCAGCGAAATGCGGCCGCTGTCGACGGCCATGGCCACGAACGCGAAGATCACCGGCAGGCTCGCTACGGCCAGCACGGTGATCACGCCTCGCCGGCGGGGGTCGCGACGGCGATCGCTCGGGCGCGACGGCTTCCTCGGGTTTCGTCTTGGGTGCATGGCTCGGCTCCTAATTCAAGAGGTCGATCGATTCGTTGACCATCGATTTGTCGCGTCTGGTGTGTGCTGTTTCGTGTGTCGATCGGGTCGGGGCGATCACGTTGGACGGTTCCCTGCCGGGCCGACGCCCGGGCTGAGCCCGCTTACTCGACCAGGGCGGGGGCGCGGGCATTGCGGAAAACCACTTCCGACGAGAGGATCAGGTCGCTCATCCCCGGCGGCGCGGCCGGGTTCACCGCCACGTACGGCAGTTCGACCCGCAGCAGGAACAGCTCCAGGTCGTTCTCCGGGTCATCCAGGTCGAAGGGCAGGTCCGCGTTGTCGGCGTCGAGGATTTCGACGTTGACCTGGTCGCCAGGCAACCCGGCCGCGTCCATGTAGTTCTGCACGTCGTTGGTGATCTTGTCGTTCGTGGTCTGGCCTTCGGCAACCAGGTCGTTGCGGTCGAGGGCGGCCATGCGGGCTCCTTCGCGGGCGGCGCTGCTGAGCAGATTCTTGAGGTTCACCAACCGGCTGGCTTCGACCAGGCCGAAGAGGATCACCAAGAGCACGGGGGCCAGGAAGGCGAACTCCACGGCCACGGCCCCCCGTCGCGGCGGGCCCTGCCGGGCAGGTCTTCGTCGGGTTCTAGCGGCGTTTCTCATGGTTCTCACCGGTTCTCCGCGGCAGCGGCCTGCCGCGATGCGTGGTCCGAATCGGGTTATTCGTGCCGGGCGAAGGTCTGGGAAACCAGCTCGACATCATCCATGACCGTCAGCGGAATCAGGGCGATGTCGTTGTAACGGAGCGTCGCCCGCACCACGAACAGGTCGCCTGTCTCCGTGTCCTCGAGTTCGATGTCGGGCAGATTGCCGAAGTCGGCGGTGGTCTCGGGCAGGTCACCGCCGGTGTCGAATACGCTCGCGTCCTTCACCACCACGGCGACGTGGTTCTGGTCGAAGGCGGTTGCGAGGATGCCGCGGAGGTGCGTCTCGGCCTCGTCGGTGGTAATGCCGTCGGTGGCGCCCAGGCGGGCGGCGGCCAGGCACGCCCGCTCCATGACCCGCTGTACCATGTTGATATGCCCAACCTGCATCAGCCCGAACGCAAACACAAAGAAGATGGGCAGGATGAAGGCCGTCTCCACCAGCGTGGTGCCTTTGCGCCGGCGTTTTCGGCTGAGTTGGCGTCGCATGACTGATCGTGTCCGGTTGCCGGGGGGCGCGGGCGCGCCGGGGGCGCGCGTGCGCGAGGGGATCGTTTCTCAGGGGTCAGGACGGCTTGACCTCGACTGGCCAAGCCGCACGTCGTTCGAATCGGAGAAAAGAACGGAAGATATGCCGTTGGCCGAGGCGGGCGCCCCCAACAAGACCCGGGAGCATCTCGCATCCAGTGAACTCCGCCTCCAACTAGAATGTAGCTTTTTTTCGGGGTCGGCGCGGCTCAGGCGAGCGGCTTTTCGCGCTTTTCGCGGCCGGGGGCCGGGTGGAATCGCCCCCTACTGCACGAGCCGTACCTTCGGGCAGTTGATGATCTCCTCGAAGATCTCCACCAGGCGCTGCTCGTATTCGGCGGGGTTGCCGCTGCCGCGGGGACTCTCGCCGTCGTCGTCGGCCGTCTCGCCCAGCCGGGCCATGCGGTCCATGAAGTCGTAGTCGGTGCCCAGCCCCACGCCGACCGGATACACGTACCAGTCGTCGCCCTGCATCAGCGAGGTCTGCATCAGCGGGGCGTCTTTCCAGTACTCGCCGGTGTTGTAGAACTCGTCGCCCTGGTCGCTGTCGGCGATGAACTGGTCGATGTCCGCCTCACTGGAACTGTAGAGGTTCGGCACCCCGTCGGTCAAAAGCACCACGATCTTGTTGGTGCCCGTGCGGCCCTGGCCGCCGTCGGAGGCCGGACGAAGGTGCTCCCGGGCCGTCTTCAGCCCGTCCTCGGTCGAGGTGGTGGCCCCTTTGTCCCCCACGGCCTGAAGCCCCGTGCAGGCGAGCATGGCCGCGTCGTAGTCGCCCGTGAGCGGCTGCTCGATGACCGGCCCACCCCCCTTGAGCGTGTCGAACGCGATCAC
>Ga0180434_10004267_pt1 | contig 17493 bp, 17 predicted proteins | sample SS_ome_7_FD_132453 | JGI IMG/M metagenome (GOLD analysis project Ga0180434, IMG submission 132453) | Hypersaline lake sediment archaeal communities from the Salton Sea, California, USA - SS_1_D_2 metaG | ecosystem: Environmental > Aquatic > Non-marine Saline and Alkaline > Hypersaline >...
CCGAACGGTAATTCGTACTACGATTATGCGTCCGTGCGGAACACGTGGTCGTTCGCCGTTGTCCGCAACCCGTGGGCGAGAGTGGTCTCCGCCTGGCGGTTCTGCACGCTGCTCAAGAACAAGACGCTGCGACGCGTGCTGCAGGAACTGCCACACAAGAACCAGTTCGACGGGATCTACGCCGGCGCCGATCCGAGTGAGCTGAAGTCGGCGTGGTACCACATGACGCTGCCGCAGGTGCAATTTGTCAAGGACCGGGAGGGAATCATCCGGCCGAACCGGATCATCAAACTGGAGGAAATCGCCCACGGAATGGACCCGGTATGGGATCATTTGGGCCTTCCGAAGCAGGAAATGCCTCGTCTTAATGCATCCGGCCATCCACGGTATACTGAATACTACGACCAGAAAACACGTAAGATGGTCGACCGTATCTTCGCCGAGGACATCGAGACGTTCGGCTATGCATATGGCCTTTAGGAGAACATCCCATGGCAATGCCAAGAATCACATCGCGTAATACAGTCACTACGCCGTCGTCCTTGGAGAAGGAATATGGCGACTTCGAGATCGCTCTGTTCCGTGTGCGAGGCTTGCCAGGCAATGACAAGTCCGTGAAGTGCGTGCTGCGGCCGTACAATTGGGAAACCAAAGAGTTTGCATCCGGAGTAGAGGGCTTGACGCTCGACATTCCGAGCCTGAACGACGAGATGGATCGCTGTTCTGTGGTTCAGGACGTCGTCAATGAGCTCGGCGGGCTCCTCAACAAGCTCGTCATCGAGAAGCAGCTAGTCGCAGAGATCGCAGCGCTGGAAGAAGGAGAGGATCCAACGGGGCTACAGAACCAGCTCAATTCCGTGCGTTCACAACTCGGCGTCTCCTAAGGAGCACACCCATGGCACAATCTGACGCTCTGAACATCTACGCTCCCGTCATCTCGACAGCGTACGACGAGCTTCTCACCCACAAGAAGCGGGCTGTCATCATGCGCCAGGGTGTCTGCGGGTCGCTGCAGGCTACCATGCTCCGCGACGGTAAGCCCATCGACCTGAACGACCTCACCATCGCCACCGAGCCGGACTCCAACCGCACCGTTGGCGAGCAGGACTGGGAAGACTTCGGCTGGAACGACTGGGATACCTTCATGTTCATCGAAGGTCCGCTGATCCCGCCGGAGTGCAGCCACTCGAGTCACGAGTCAGAATCGTCCTGTGCTTTGACGCTGGCACAGATCTGCGTCCGCTGGCGAGAAGCCTCGCTGATGGACAAGACCATCTATCAGAACACAGGCGTGGTCTTCGACGCCGACAACGGCATCGTCCGTGTCGAGGTGCCGGAGCAGGTACGCAAGGCCACAGGTATCTACCTCGTGGAGTTCGGCATCTTCGCGCCGGACGACGAGGAACTGACCTGTCCGCTGTTCACCAACGAGCTCTTCTTCCTGGTGGAGCATAGCTCCTGGCACAATCCGCAGACGCATCCGCAGAAGGGGCCGCCGGTCGTCGGCGACATCCGACTCAGCCTGCGTGACGGCGATCCGGAGATGAACGAGCTGATCGACACCTACGACTTCGACCTGGCGGAGATCTGCTGGTGTGCTGTCCGGGTGATCCAGTTCTGGAATGATCAGCCACCGCTGATCAGGATCGCCAGGTTCTCGACCAAGAACTTCCCGTTCCGAGAGATCTGGCTCAAGGGCATCCACCTGTTCCTGTTCGAGCTGGCGGAGGAACACTACCGGCGTAACCGGCTGCCGTATTCGGCAGGCGGCGTGAACACCGACGACAAGGCCCGGGCGCGTGAGTACAACCAAGCCTGGAAGGAGCGGCACGCGTCGTTCCGCCAGATGGTCATGCACCAGAAGGCGCAGATCAACGCCAGTCAGTGCTGGTCGTCGCTGGGTTCCGGCTATGGTTACGGAGGTTCGTCAATGAGCACCCGTGGTTGGACACGATAATGCCAAGGACCAAAGATGAGTTCGGCGGTGCATTTGATAGGGTCTGGGTAGATTACGCTCTTACGGGCATCACCCGGGTCTCTTGGGAGCTGCGCTGGGACTTCCTCAAGCGTCCGCCGTTCTTGTTTCAGCTCCAGGCCAACCGCAATTGGGATGAGCCAGACGACTGGGAAGATGTCGGGCTGCCCGTCACGGACACGTACTTTGCCCTCGATGACCAGCAGCGGGAGTACGGCAAGGGCCAGCGGGTTGGCTACCGTGTCAAGATGACCGTCGACGGTGAGGAGTACATCTCCAAGCCGGCCCAGGTGTACGGCAATCTCAGCAAGCGTGAGTGGCTGCTGGCCCGCGCCATCATCCGGCGAGCCTTGCTGACGCCGCGGCAGCGATACGAGTTCAACGGCTCCCTGCTGAAACGTAAGATCCACGGGGAGATCTGCACAGACTGCGTGGATCCGATCACCGGCGGCATCATGAACTCCGATTGCCCGGAGTGCAACGGCACCGGACGCATCGACGGGTACTGGAACGCCCGAGAGCTCATCATCTACGACCTCGGACCCGAAGGCGACGATACCAAGCGTAGCCAGCGCGGCACGGTCAACGAGCAAATCACTGTCGGCCAGTGCGTCGGCATCCCGCCGATCATGCGGAACGACGTTTGGGTTGAAGACCAGGGCGATCGCCGCTACGTCGTCAACCGTGTTGTGACCAAGGCTGAAATGGGCCGCGTGCCTCTTATCGTGCAGGCAGAGCTGCGACTGGTAGAGTACGGCGACGTGCTGTATGATATCGATGTGGAGAGCCCATAATGGAAAAGCCAGACGACGACCAGAAGCTGATCGACAATCCGCTTGTGGATAGGGTCAGCATCACCAAATGGAAGCCAGACGATCGCATCTTTGTCGATCTTGATGCCTGGCTCGGCCGCCAAGGAGAAAGACATGCCGGAGGACTGGACATACCATCCAAATAGCTTGTGCTCGCTTGGCCCACAGCCACAGCTGATGACAGGCATGTTTGTTGCCTGGTTGCGAGAGCACTATGCCGATGCCAACAACATCGAGAACGAGGTCTTTCGGAATCGGCTCTACCAGAAGGTGCCGAACCCAGACGCCACCGGTATCCTCATCGAGGATTCCAACGTCTGGACACCGGGTCGCACCCAGAAACGTCCGGCGATCGTCGTGAAACGCAATGCCTGGGAGCATATGAAGCGATTCACGCTCGACAGCGTCTCCGGAGAGACCGAGGACGGCTGGCCGCAGTACACCAAGCTGTGGCGGGGCAGCCATACGATCTTCTGCATCTCGCCGGAAGGTGCCGAGTGCGAGACGCTCGTAGCAGAGACCTACCGCTTCCTCATGCACCTTGGCCCAGTATTCAGATCGCGTTTCAACCTGCTGAAGTTCGAGATGATGCAAGTCGGACCGCTTAGCATCCTCGAAGAGACCAGCAAGCATTGGACAGTACCGATTACGGTGGCATACGGATGGTCCGAGACCTGGTTCATCCGTAAGCACGTGCCGCCGCTTCAAGATATGAGGCTGTCCGATATCTTCAGTACGTATCTTGGAGAGCAGTAAAGGGAGAGATTATGACGTTTGTTTTGGACCGGGATACTGTCGCCCGCGAGGGCCGGCAGGCTGGCGCCGATGTCTTGCAGCATCTACAGGCCTGCATCATCGGCGGAAACGCACAGCAGTTCCGCTATGACGTACCGGAGGAGAAGGAAGTCATCTCCCTTGGAGAATACGACTCCGACGAGACCTCCCACTACGACTACCCGCACCAGCCGATGGACAGCGTCATCGACCTGAAGTCGGTGAGGCTCCGCGCCGACGAGGTCTGCCTCGAGTATTGTAACTGCGAGACGGTCAACCATACAGGTGACCACATCTTACTGCCGTACTGGCCTGCGGAGCATATGTCCGGCGATCGGATCCTGCTCGAGACCGAGGATGGCAGGCGGTTTATGACGCAGGCATTGAAGACCACGCCGGTTCTCCCGGGCGAAGGCGACGATGAATGCTGGGACGTCCAGCTGGCTCGCTACATTCCAGAGGATATCGCCAAGGAGAAGGTGCTGGCGGTGTTCTTCTTCGCGTTCTACAAGGACCTGGAGATCCCGCACGAGACCGAGGGACTGGCCAACTGGCACGCCGAGAGCCACGGGCTGACGATCAACCCGAACATCCAGCTCTACGACAAGTACCGCTGGCCGGACAAGCCCCTCCACATATGGGGCTGCAACCTGTACGTCGAATACACGGCATGGCGGGCGGAGTTCACCAAGACGGCGTACACGGCGACCGACGATCTCGATCTGATCGGCGGGGAGAATACGCCGGAGAATCCGCTGAAGTACGGTGTGGGGCTGGCCATGGAGAACGCCAACGGCAGTCCGATCCGGTTCATTGCCGTCAAAGATCCAAACGAGCTGGACTCCTGGAGAGAGGCCCTGGCACGTATCGGGCGGCACGATGTGTACGGATTGGTGCCTATGACGTCTGATGAGGCCGTCCTGGGCCTCTTTGAGGAGCACGTGAAGAAGTGGTCATCTGAGGAAGGAGGCCGCGAACGGGTCCTCTGGGCGTCCATATCGCCACCGTCGACCGCCAACGTCTGCCCAGGGCGTACGATGCGAGCGGTCGCCACGGAGGCGCCGGGCGGCGGGACGTACATTTTGCAGGTGAAAAACGGTGAATCAGCGTTCCTCACGGACGGTATCCGCCCGGGCGACCTGGTGCGGTTCAGCTTCCAGGTCGACGACAGCTACGAGGAGTACGTGGTCCACTCGGTGCTGAACGAGGAGGCCCTGGTGGTGCAGGCCCGCGGAGACGTACCCACAGGCAACCGCCATTTGGAGGTCTGGCGGCGGCTCCAGCCCTGCGACATGGCCCAGGTCATCGCCGATCGCGCCAAGGCGTACGGCTCGAAACGGGTACGGATGGTTTGGCCGGATCGTGTATCCAGCCAAAATGGCGTGATTTCTGGCGAGTTTCTGTGTGCGGCGCTCGCCGGCCTTCGATCCGGCTGCTCTCCGCAACAGACATTAACTGGTGTCGAGATAGCGGGTATACTGGATGTGACCCGTACAGATGAACTGTTCACTGACGAGCAGTTGGACATGATGGCTGATCTGGGTGTCTGGGTAGTTGCTAGCGTTGATGGCGTCGTTGTCACTCAGCGGGGCATCACAACAGCATCGGCATCCAGCGGTCCAGAGGCGTATGACGAGTCGGTGGTATCCAACTTGGATGCTATCATCAAAGAGTTAAGAGTGAACCTCGAAGAAGTCATGGGCACTGCGGTCAGCAAGCAACGGATTACAAATCTGGCCAATGCCCGGCTGCGTGGCGTGCTTAACGCACTGACCACGACACGAGTACGAAGACTTGGTAAGCGACTGCTCGACAGTGAGGTTAGAGCAATTCGGCAGCATGCCTACCTGAACAGACTCGTGTTGAGTGTTCGATTGGTGTTGCCGGTGCCGCCTGATCGCGGCGTCATCACCGACGATGTCGAGGTTGTTCAACAGATCATTGCGTAGGCCAACATGGAGGTTAAAGCCCAATGGCTACTGACATTTTCTCACGAGAGGTATCTTTCGGTGGTGCATTCTCCGCCGACGGTGCGTCCTTGACGTTCAGCAACTTCGGCCAAGGGCTGCTCGCGCAACAAGTCCAATGGCAGTACCAGCAAAACGTCACCCGGCTGTATGAAGTCGCGTCGCCTGACATCTGGCTCGTTGCCGGCCGTACACAGGGCCAAGCTACGGTCCAACGTGTCATGGGTCCGAGCTCGTTGGCAGCCAGCTTCTACGAGACATACGGCAACGTCTGTAACACTGCCAGTAACACCATCACGTTCACGTTCACTGCAGCGTGCGACGCTGCGGATACCGGCGGCGATACTGTCACCGTCACGCTGAACGGTGTTGTCATTGTCGGCGTGGGTGGTGCTGTCACCGCACAGGACATGGTGGTCAACGAATCCATCACCATGCTCTTCCTGTGGATGACATACGACGACGGACAAGGCGGTCCGTAAGAAAGATAGTGTAGGTATTAGGGCGGGGTTGCCGCCCTAGGGCCTTGAGCCCACAACCAGGTAAAGTGACATGTCTTTCTTGAAAATACTGAATACTGCGCTAGACGCCGTCTCGCGTACTAATCGCTACATCGACTTCATGACCACGCTGTCGCCGATGCTGGCAGGCCAAGGCCAATCGCCAGTAAAGGATCCAGCGGGGTCTCTCGTTGCGCACCAACATGATCTCTCCTCGGCCAACCGGCTCGAGTTCGGTGAGATCGTTGATGCCATTCCGAACACCAACGTCTACCGTGTGCAGCCGGAAGCCGGCGGACCGACTACAGACTGCACGCTCGGTATGCGCGGTGCCTCAACTCCCGTTGGTACCTGGGACGGGAGTTCTCTACCTGTTGGCACGCATGTCTGGTACATCCGGTCCAAGTCCACTATGGCCGGTGGTATCATCCTCTGCTCTTCGCCGATGTACATGACCGATCCGCGGGAGTACTTCGGCGACATCATCAGCCAGGGCTCGAACACCGGACTCCACGTCGAGTCCGGGTTCGACGGCCCGATGGGTCTTGGTGGCACGCAAGGCCCGATGAAGCTGTACGGCGGCATCACCGACTGGTCGGGTCGTGGTCCGTTCGACAGCATGGACATGGGTGAGTTCAACAAGTCGACCGAGACCGGGATCATGACGCACATGGACCCGTACATGACCTTCACGAGGGTCAACGAGTGGTCCGGGCTGTGGATGTTCTACTGGGACGGCTTGGTTCGGCTTGGCGCCCAGAACTACGTGCAGATGACAGGCTGCTGCGAACACGAGTCGAAGGACGACGAAGGCGAACACTTCTGGTACTACGGCACGGCCGTCTACCCGTGGGAGAATCTCGGACAGCTGAAGTCGTACTCCAGCTCCTGGGTCAAAGAGAACACCGTCAACGAGGTCCAGGAGGATTACCCGTGGTACGCTCGAAGGGAGCCGTCTGAGGACGACATACAGACCTTCCATCGACTGAAAGAGTACCGCGGCTATGTCGGGCAGGGCCAGTCGACGTGGATGACGAGCTACGCTCCGAGCGACGTATCCCTGCTTGAGTATGGCGACACCGACTACCAGTTCGTCGGGTTGCACCAGGACAGTATCAGCCTGGCAGGCCACCGGCATATGCGTGGTGCATTGGGCACAACGATCGCCAAGCGTGCCTGTATGCCGGTGCCGAAGCGACTCAAGGTGGTAGAGGACGAGGAAGGTGACAAGTCGCCGACGTACCGGGCATCCGGTGAGAGCTCGTGGGGCTCACCTGCCCACAAGGTGCAGCCGACACCTGACCCGTACAATACGGTCAACGATGAACAGCATGCGATGCACAAGATCTCTGCGGTGATGGATCTGCACGCACACATGTTCAACTGGGAGTCGACGCATCCGTTCCACTACCACACGAAGGACTACTACTACCCAGAAGAGTCGGACTACAGCCACGTCACGACCAACCAGGAGACCATCGATTGGGGCGAACTGACGGACGAGTACCAGTGGTACCTCGACACTCCATCGGCAACAGAGATCCAGATCGACCATCGTGAGGGTATGACAGCCGACATCTACCCGAACTACTCGTACTTCAGCTTGCTGGACGAGGGTGGCGTGGTGATCGGCGACGGCTTCGGCTCTGAGATCCGTATGGCCAGCGGCTGTGTGTGGATCACGGCGCCCGGCGACGTCTTCCTGGAAGCCGGCCGGAACGTCATTGGATGGGGCGGTCGCGACGTATGCCTCCGGGCAAAGGACCACGTCGACGTCTCGGCGAACGACGGTGACGTCCGGATCAAGGCTGAGTTCAACATGCAGTTGATCCAGAACAACACCGGACTGGGTGGTATCTTCCTGGACTGCCGTGCAGAGGGGCCTGACCGCTACGACTTCGATAAGGTCGGTGTGGATGCGATCCATACAGGTATCATCCTCAAGTGCCCGCACACTGAGATGATCACCTGGGCCAAGAACATCTACCTCCGTACGGGCATTCCCAGCGGAAAACACGATGGCGTTTCCGGAGGAGGCGGCGACCAGCCGAAGAAAGGCGACATCGTTCTCGATACAGATGCCAAGGCAGATGTCATCACACGCTCTATCTTTATGAAGCACTTCGTGAAGTGTGCTGTGGTGGACATCTTCCGGGACAAAGGCGGTCGCGCCGTCAACTTCTTCACCGAAGAAGGTGCGACGATGTGCGGCGACGTCTATAATGATGGCGACCACGTATCGTTCGGCTCGGTGCTGACGAAGAAGGACTTCCTCTCGGCTGAGGGGCACTTCTTCTCGCCGTCCGGCGGCTACGTCGGCGAACTGTCGGATAAGAGTGCAGGGACCGTGTCAGATGCTATCCAGCAGGGTCACAGCCACGAGATGGCACTGATCAAGTGGAGCGTCAAGCGGTACAACATCGACTTCAAGCGTATGTGGTACTCGGCGAAGCGGCCGGGCAACGAAGACATCATGAAGAGTGCGTGGCCGTCGATGCGGACCGAGAGCGACTACGGTACACAATCCTACTTCCACTGGGAAACTCGGTGGCAGCAGATGTACCGCACAGATGGCGGCAGTACGACGCTGGATACATGGACCGAGCGGTCGGTGGAGACGAACAAGGACGGCGATCCCGACACCGAGATCACCGACACCATGCCGTTCCCAGGCTGGAACAAGCTGGAAGACGAGGATGATATCTACTATCGTCAAGCACTCTCGCTTTACAGCCACAGTTCTGGTGAATCGGCTGCAAGAGGCGTGAACTACGAGTCAACAGTTGAATTGGATCCGTTTTCTAAGGTGAAGATGAACGGAAATTACCGGGTGGCCGCAGATCCACCTCCTCCATAGTAAAGGGAAAATCATGACACACAAACCTCCCGCAGCCATGGCTATCCCGTCGCCTGCCGACGAACCCATGATGCCCGTAAGGCCAGGCACTGTGCTTGGACGCGTTCCCGTGGACAAGATCCGCGGCGCTGAAGATCTGACAGACTCCGAAATTGATGTCCTACGGCAAGCAGGCTGGAAGGACGGCGATCCTGTTCCGGATCTTGGCGACACCAAGATCGGGCAGCAGTTGCGTCGTGACGCAGAGCGTATCCGCCAGGAAGCTGCTGACCTGCAGGGCGAGGCGCCGGTCAACCCGGCCACGCCTCCGCTGACGATGCCCGAAGCGGTACCGCTCGAGACGCTGTCGGTAGAGAAGCAGCACGAGACGCTGCAAGCGATGGACGACATGTCCGAGTTGAAAGCACAGCTTGAGGCAGCCAAGGCCGCCAAGGCGGCAGCGCAGGAAGTACCGACAGGTCCGGGAGGTTTCCGGATCATCGACGACCTGCCGAAGGACGAGGCACCGGCACCCGTGGCGATCCCGCCCGTGCAGGAGCCAGAGCCCGAAAATAGTTCTCAAGAACAAAATTCGGAGCCTGCCAAGATGGAAGGCGAGTGCCCGATGTGCGGACTGGATCTGGCCACCGAGCCGAACGAGCCAACCGTCCACGACAAGATGGCCTACATCGCCGTCGTGCTGGGAGACCTGCCACGATTCCGCAAGACTGTATCGCTGTACGGCGGGCGGCTGCAAATCGTGTTCCGGTCACTGCTCCCTCGCGAAGTCGATCTGGCGCTGAAGGAAGCAGACATCGCGCTGAACGCTGGCGACATCATGAACATCGGCCACTATGCCCGGGTCACCGAGGCGTACAAGATGTGCATGTCGATCGCAGAGGTGCGACGCCCGAACAAGCAGCCGATCCAGTTGCCGGAGATCGACAAGTTTGAACTGGAGGAAGGCGAGGAGACAGCCCTGCCGCGACTGAACGCGTACCTCGAGAACGAGGTGTTCACCGTGGAGAGTATCCGTCGGGCCGTGTTCTACCAGTACACCAAGTTCAACAACATGCTCAACAAACTGGAGGTTCGCGCAGACGACCCGGATTTTTTCGAAGGGATCGAGTTGCCGGCATAATGGTGCGGGCTGGCTGCGAGGGCATGATTGATTACTCAAAGGCCGACATACTCGATCCAAGATGGTGGAGGAAGATGATGGCCGTTTTCGACCACTGCTTCAACGGAGTGATTGGTCGACTGAACGAGTATAAGTTCCAACTAAACCTAGCGGTATTAAACTATAGCATGGACTTCGACGCCTTTAACACGCATTGGAACCAGGCAGACATGATTCGAAACTGTTTGATTAGCAATATCGCACCGTGGATCAAGACTGGTCCTAAGTCTACCAAGGAAATGATGGCTCAGATGCGTGAGCAGTACATCGCCACGTTCGGCGATCCGGAAGATCCGGAAAATAAGGCGGAGATGCAACGGCTGATAGACCACTGGGAGGAACGCACTGCCAAGCACAGGAGTGCCAGGGATGGTATTTAGCGCAGCACGCATGCCGGACAACGTGTACCGTAGCCCGTGGGTTGATCCTACGCCGCAATGGGGTACTCCGCACTCCATTCCAGGTCGCCCGTTCGCCAGCATGGGTGCCGAGTGGCTCGGCAACAAGATGGGCGGCGGCGACTTCGTCATGGGGCAGATGTTCCCGAACCAGAGCATGGGCGATACGCTCGAGGCTCGGCAGTTCCGGGACATGACGCAAGGCATCAGCCAGAAGATGCAGCCCTTGGCGCAGCAGGACGTGCAGGATCTGTTCTCCGGCATGAAGCAGTCCGGCATCTTCACCGGTGACATGACCAACCAGCAGCGGGACGAGATCGCCCAGAACATCTCTGGGTTCCTCCCCATGCTGAACATGGTCGCACCGGGCATGTCCGATGCTCTCGGTCCTGGGTTCGCTTCGCAGTCATACGCTGGCAGCTTGGCCATGGCCGGGCGTTCCCGTCTGCAGACGCCTGGGCAGCCAGGCACCGGTATCGGCATGACGGACATGCGAGATCGGATCTCCAGCCTGACAATGGGCTCGGAGGACATCCTGCAGAACGCTCCCGAAGGTTACGGCCAAGCCACTCGCGGTTTTGGGCGTGGTCGTCGTGGCGAGTTCGTGCGGCAGGCCATGCAGCAAGGTCTCGGGCCGGGTGGCGACATCTTCTCCGGCGATCTGGATGAGGATACGGCAAACCTGGCACAGTTCGAGCGTGGTGTCGTCAAGCCGATGTCGGCCATTCGCGATCTCGGCGGGCAGTTCCGCAACATGAACGCCGGCCAGATGTTCGAGGCACTCGACCAGATCACGCTGGGCGGTACCTCGCGTAAGGGCTTCGGCGAGCTTGAGGATCAGGTACGCACGTTCAAGCAGCTGACACGCTCGTCAGGCCTGTCGATCGACCAGGGTAAGTTCCTGCAGCAGATGGCAGGCGAGCGAGCCAAAGAGCTCGGCGGAGACTTCGGAGAGTCTGGCACCACAGCAGGCATGGGCGCCATGGCGTTTGGTGCCGCCGTTGGCGAACTCGGCGCCGAGTCGATGCGAGAGAGCCGGACTAGCAAGATGCGGCTCATGCAGATCGACGCAATCCTGACAGCCCAGGCAGGTGAGAGCCCGGTAGCCGACCAGATGGCTGCCCTCATGCGTATGGGCGAGGAAGGCATGCTGAAGAAGGGGTCGAAGGCGGAGCAGGCATTCCAGGCACTGAAAGCCGGGTCGTACAAGTACATGGACGAGGGCGAGTTCCGCGAGATGCTCTCCGACAGCGGTGTCGACCCGAGCCAGGCCGCCGTGATCCGCAACCAGCGAGAGCACAACCAGCTGAAGTACGGTGACAAGGTCACGAACCAGGCACGCGAGCAGCAGTGGGAGCTCGACATCGCCACGCACATGCAGCGTACCGTTGCCAACGACATGGCTACCGCGGCTGGCGGCAAGATCAACGCACGTCGTGCCATGCAGCTGGGCAAGATGGTCACCGATACCATCCGCGACACGGCGGGGCAGACACAAGACGAGGTCAAGAAGTCACTCGAAGAGAAGTTCATGGCTGCCGGTGCAACGGAAGAGGAAGCACGGCAGATGGCTTCGGTCGGCCTCGGTGCCGCCACCACAGCTGCGAAGCAGAAGGGCTTCGAGAGTTTCGGCGAGGCTGCAATTGCCGGCAGTCCGGAGATGCTGCGCAAGAAGCGAGAGGAGATGGAGCGAGCTGCATCGAAGGGTGAGGCGGAGAAGGCGGAAGCGCACAAGGGCCAGGAGACTATGGCCGAGCGACTCGTACGCGGGGCCAAAGAGGGTGTGACTACAGCAGCCGAAGGCCTTGCCCGACTATTCGGCGGTGTCAAGAAGAAGGAGGAAGACGCTGCCAAAGAAGCGTCGGCCGTCAGCGCCGAGAACTCGAAGAACGTCCGATCGGAAAGCAATACGAAGCAGGGCGCCGAGGACACAAACGGCGACGGCAAAGATGGCGACGAAGGCGGAGAACCGCTTGGAACCGAGAACAATCCGATGGTCATCAAGACACAGGACTCGGCGAACAGCGACGATGCCAACACAGCAACGAGCCCGAACCCGGGTGGTGCGCTTGCCGGCGACACCAACTCACCAGCATAGGAGACAATCATGGCTTACATCTTCCCGTCAGTCGTTGGTGTGCCGTCGGCAGTCACGGATCCGTTCTGTGTGCCAATGTCGTTCTCCCTTGGCGGCTGGCCAGGCTTCCCGGCTACGCATTGCCTGCTGACCGGCGTGTCCGGTACGACGCAGGGCAACTACCAGTTCTTGCTGACGCTGCGTAACTTCACGTACGTCTACGTGTTCGGCGAGAAGATGGGCGACTTCCATGTGTCTGGTATGGCCATGGCAGGCGAATACGGCCTCGGCTGCAACTACCTCGGGCCGAACGGTATGACTCAGGCGATCAACTATTACAATACGTATGCGATCTCGATTACCGGCACGCCGGTGGTCGTTACCCTGGCTGGCTGGGCAGCATGGGCGTTCCTCGTGAAGGCCACCTTCACGGCGATGAACCCTCGCTCGGTCATCGGACAGTTCAAGTTCCAGTTGAAGACGATTACGCAATGATAGATCACGTGCAGCAAACGCTTTGGAAGGCAGAGGGGCCGGCGTGGCTCCAACTGCTGGCAAACGGCCTTGTGCCAAACACAGACACGCTCCGGCAGATCATGCAGATGATCCACGCCACCGAGCTCGAGAAGTACGTGTACGCGAAGGACCCGCGAGTGACCTACTTGCCATTCGCTGAGTGGACGCACTGCGGCAACATCGTCGACACGTACCTCAGAATGTCGCGGCTGGTGACACCAGACGTGGAGACGCAGCTGTTCGGTATCGATCCTGTCGAGCCGTACGACGAGCTGATAGAGTATTGGAAGCACTCGGACAACATCGCTTACTCGCTGGGAGCACTGGCGCTGGCCATTGCATATCGGCTGGAGGACTGCTGATGGGTTATGCATCAATGAGGACCCGCCTCTGGGCGGTAATCGACGGACAAGAGATTGAGATCACTCAGTTTGCCTGTTCGTATGCGCTGAACACCATCCCGACCTGCACCGCGTCGCTCCCGGTCGGCTACTACGTGCTGCCTCCGCACCCTCCAGCACCGACGCACACGATCACCAATCAGGAGATGCTACAGATCCCACTGGAGGTCTACGTCGAGGTCACGTACATCAGCGGCGACAACACAGCGATCATTCCGGTCGGCACCTACCAGATCTTCTGCGGCTGGGTCACGGGTGTCGGCTACCGCCGTACCTACCAGGGCTATTCACAGACGATCGAGGGCACGCACTGGCTGTCCGCGCTGAACTTCTCGTCAGCGATGTGTGCCAGCAGCCACCCGAACAACCCGTCGCACTACACGTTCAACTCCCGTATCGTCCTTGGCGGCGGTGGCAACCTCGGGCACTTCTGCGGCCGGACTGCGGCACAGGCACACTTCACCAAGGCGAACATCACCAATGACATGTGGGGCGACGCCATCCTTCCGTGGTTCCTAGAGCTGGTACAGAGCGATCGCATCAACATCATCCAGTTCCAGGCCAAGGGTGGCAACGCCGGTAACGACGGCAACGGTGGTGAATGTGAGGCTGCACTCAATGCCTTCAGCGGAGACAGACTGGAGTTCGATGACACCGGTACGGATGGCGACATCGCTGCAGCGGCTATCGCCAATGACATGGGCGTGTCGACGCTGACGCCGTCTACTGCTGCGAATACGTTCACCGGTATGGCGAACACCACATTGTGGGACAAGCTGGTCGGCGAGCTGGCGCCGAAGTACATGTTCGCCATCGTTCCGTACCCGACTACAGCCAAAGTCGTTCCTTTCATCCCAGGCCTCGGTGATTTCTGGGATCCGTATGGTCTTGGCACAACAATCCTTGCCCGCGACCAGTCAGTACAGGACATGGACGCCAAACTTCCGCGTGCCATTCGTGCTGTGGGGCTGTTCGCCGGGCACGGATCGCGTGCTGGTGGCAACCTGCGGAAGAAGGACAACACGACCAACACGACGATCGGAGGGATGTTCGTGGGACGGGACGACGGCATTGTTATCATGCGAGAAGCACCTGCGTTCCTAGCACAGTACGTCGTGCCATCGGTATTCACCGGAGATTCGCAGGCCCGTGCCGCGGGGAAGGTCCGCGGCAACGCCTTCAACCACCCGAAGCGTGGTTCCGCTCCGGCGGAAGTTCCAAAGAATCCGAAGGAGATCAAGGAAGACGCACAGACGCTGCTCGATCGGCTGGCACACTCGATGTACGTCAACGAGATCCTGAAGCAGCGGTTCGGCGACCTCAAGGGCCCGGTCCGCTTCGACATCGCTCCCGGCAGCACCATCAGCATTCAGGGTACGGCAGGGCCATTCAACGGGACGCCAGAGTACAAGTTCGCATCTGTGCTGCGTACCAGCCACTTCTTCGACGCACAGAACCAGAACAACTACACGTCATACCGTCTGGCACACATCCGCACGGAGACTGAATTTGGAATGCCGGCGTATACCGTGCCCAAGCATCCGCTATACAACAACATATGGGTCGGCGACTATAACTTCCTGGAAGGTAGCTGTCCTGATATAGGAGGAGGAGGCTAATGCAGAACAACTTCCCGCTCAAACCACCGACGCCACCGGCATTCTACAAGATGCAGCCAGCCAAAGACGGCAGCCTGCTCGAGCCGGATTACTTTGAGCCGTACAATGCATGGGTTGCCGACCAGAGCAAGACGAACACCGGTGCCCTCCTCAAGGCGGTCGATCCGGTGATCAACTCCGCCATCCGTGCTTACGCAGGGCCGTCAGCAGGGAGTCCCACCATCCGCGCCGAAGCCCGGAAGATGGCGATCGAGGCGATGCACCAGTACGATCCGACCAAGGCCCCGCTCCAGTCACACCTGATGACACGGCTGCAGCGTATCCGCCGGATCGCAGCACAGCAGCGGCAGGTGATTCGGGTGCCGGAGCAGGTAGCACTCGACCAGATGCAGACGGAGGCTGCCTTCAAGGAGCTGGAGGACAAGCTGGGCCGGCCACCGTCGGATATGGAGCTTGCCGACTACACCGGGCTGTCCGTCAAACGGATCGAGTACATCCGCAACAGCCAGCGACCGACGGCCACCAGCACGATCACCCGCACAACCGATGAGGGTGGTGCCTACGACCCGTCAGTGAAGATGCTCGGCGAGTCACATGATTCCTGGCTCGAATTCGTGTATGATGACTTGGATGAAACGAACCAATTCATCATGGAGCGTGTGCTCGGCATGCACGGCCACGAGCCGCACAAGCCCAGCGAGGTTGCAGCCATGCTGAAGATCAGCCCGGCGGCAGTCAGCCATCGAATGGCACAGATTCAGGCCAAACTCGACAAACGTGACGAGTTAGACATGATGTAGGGTGTAACTCGCAAAGTATTACGACTTAGGACAATCCAATGGCATCACCAGACGCGTATTTCCAAACGTTGATGAACGACATGAAGGTCTTCAACAACAAGAATGCGGAGTACCTCGAAGGTACCGGTACGCAACGTCGCTGGATGATCCCGACGCAGTTCACAACCTTCAAGGTGTTCGACATCCAGAACCTGTCGACACCGTTCGACAGGACGCAGCTGAACGCCGACTACAAGGCGGAGTATGAAGGCACTGGCGACGACGAGATCCGTTCGGTGGCTGGGTACAGCACGCAGATCGCCTACTTGGCTATGATGGAGCGGGCGTTCCGCGAACGCTACAAGTCACTGCCGCGTATCGGTGCCCACACGATGGGCCGCGTAGAGGCACACGGTGAGGACGATGGCGTCCACGAAGGTTCGATCCTTCCATGGGTACAGGAGTTGTTTACAGCATAATGAGTACGTACGATCTGGAGGTTTGGACCATCGCTCCAGACGGTGAGATGATAGCTTCCGCAGGGACCGGTGGACGCGTAAAAGGAATCAAGAAGGTCGTTCAACGATACTTCATTGCCCTCCTGCAAGACCTCAACCCTGACAAGCCATCGTGTGGCCGTCGTCAGCCGTATGGCTCCGGCTTCTTACACACAATGCGAGCTGGCGAGATGCGTACCGAGATGGACGTGCTCTCGTCGTTCAACTTGGCCAAGGTCCAAGTACGTATGGCCCTGCAGGACGAGGAGACCGACGACGACCCGGACGACGAACGCTTCACCAACTCGAGCCTGAACAAGATCGAGATAACGCCAGGCATTATGAAGCTGCATATCCGCATAACGACGCGGACGGACAGCATCGACGTGATCTTTCCGATTAGCACGGAGTAACCGATGGACTTGTTTGAGAATCTGGACCCGGACGCCGTCGACGAGGCGTACGAGTTCATTGTTGAACTGCTGCAAGAGAAGCACCCGGACCTCGACGCCAGGCGGGGTGCGTTGAGTGAGTTGGTATGTAAACTGCATGCCATCTTGCTTGCCTCAAACCGCAGCGAGATTGAGAAGCTCCGGCGATCGCTCTCACTGTCGGAGCTGCTGACACACCCAGAAGATGCGGACGACGCAGCTGTGGACGCACTGGCATCCAACTACGGTATCCGCCGGCGCCCGGCGTCCTGTGCGTACGGGCCCGTGGCCGTATTCCTCGACAAGCCATACTCGATCTCGATCAATGAGGGCTCCAGCTTCCGGACAGAAGACGGCCGGGAGTTCCTCGCAGACAAGAAGGTACTGCTGACGAAGGACGATCTGGACAAGACCGCCAACGGCGAGTGGTACTTCATGCTCGACGTGCATGCTGTCGAGCCCGGCAGATTCGGGCAGCTGCTGGAAGATGCAGCCCTGACGCCGTCCTTCCGTATCCCTGGGTTCGTTCGCTGCAGTGCGGCCATCCCGTTCGAAGGCGGGCACGAAGCCGCGGACAACGAGGACATGGCGATCGCTATCACACAGACGTTCGCCGCGCCCGGCTACGGCAGCAAGGAGGGGTTGGAGCATCTGATCCTCCACAGCCGCGACGCCGACGGGCATTTCACAGGCATGCGTCCGATGCGGATCGTCGGCGCCGGAGAGCCCGA
>Ga0180434_10004270_pt1 | contig 17489 bp, 15 predicted proteins | sample SS_ome_7_FD_132453 | JGI IMG/M metagenome (GOLD analysis project Ga0180434, IMG submission 132453) | Hypersaline lake sediment archaeal communities from the Salton Sea, California, USA - SS_1_D_2 metaG | ecosystem: Environmental > Aquatic > Non-marine Saline and Alkaline > Hypersaline >...
AGATCGTCTTCGAGTACCACGATGTCCGCCAGGTCCCCGATGAGGTCGAAAATCCGCTCCCAGTAGGCGATCTTCGTGTCGACCAGTTGATCCATCAACGAGCAAGCCAGCGCAGGACGCGACGCGAGATCGAGGTAGAACTCGCGGTAGCCTCGCATGCGGAACCCCGATGCGAAGATCCCTCCTACCGGGTCTCCGAGCGCGATTGCGTACCGCTCTCGAAACGGTTGGAGTCGGTCTCGTACGGAGTCAAGCGCGGTCGCGGAAGGGGGCTCAGGCCATTCGCATGACGAGATCTGGGATGGATCGAAGAGATCGCGCAAGACCCGATGCTCTTCGCGTTGGTCGAAGTAGAAGCCGCCGCTCGGGCGAAACCACGGAGAGCCGTAGGCATCGATCAGAACATCTTCGTCTCCGCGACGCTTCACCACGTCGCTGAAATAGACGGAGCGGCCGGGGACGTCTCCGCGGACGTCGACCCCCATCTCTGAACACACCTCTTCATCGATCTCAACTACCCCTGTCGCGATGTCCATGAAGCGCTGAGCGCGTTCCACGCGAATGAGGTGGTCCTTCCCAAGAAGCTTGAGCAGATGGTGATAGGCGACGATGTGGATCCCCGTATCGATCGTTGCCCCGCAGTCGAGTGGAACGCGGTCCGGCTCTTCGTGCCGCAGAGCCGCCAGAACCCGTGCACGTGCTTGCATCATGGTCTTCTCCCTTCCGGACTCCGTGTACCAGGAGGATACACGGACGCGCGCCGGTTTCCATGGTATGTGAGACCGGCGAGGCGCAAAGACCGTTTCCAGAACAGCTTAGGGCAGGTCGGACACGGACATGCGCCTTGTTGTGTGCTGTGGGCATGCTGTATCATTCCCGCCGTCTCTCAAAACCTTAGGGAAGGGGTGCATCGGAATGAGAACACCGGCGGAACTGCAGGAAGTCCTCAGGGGAATCGTGGTCATTCAGTTCACACCGTTCAAGTCGGCGACTGAACTGGATGAGCCCGGGATCCGCAAGAACACAAGCTACTTGATCGACAGTGGTCTTGTCACCGGGCGGGGTGTCCTCGTCGCGGGGGGAAGCAACGGGCAATGCTTCAACATGTCCTCCGAGGAGCGGAAGCGGCTCCTCGAGATCGTCATCGACGAAGCGCGGGGAAGGGTCCCTGTTCTCGGCTGTCCCAACCACACCAGCACACATCTGGTCATTGACCTTGCGAAGCACGCAGAGCGCGCTGGTGCAGACGGTCTGATGGTGTTGCCCACGTACTACCAGACACCGGATGACACGTCGATCTACAAGCACTACGAAGCCATCACCAACGAGACGAAGCTGGGCATCATGGTCTACAACAACCAATGGGTAACCAGCCGTGACATGCCGATCCCGCTGCTGAAGAAGCTGGCCGACATCGAAAGCATCGTGGCGCTCAAGGACTGCACGCCGTCGTTCGAGAAGATGTGGGCAACGGGTGTCGAGCTTGCGGACAAGATCAACATCATCAGTTGCTTCGGCTTCACCCGCGGACCGTGTGACTACATCGCCGGTGCCGTCGGCGCGATCTGCCGCCTTGCGAACTTCGCTCCCAAGCTGAGTCTGGATTGGGACGAGGCAGCACGAGCGCGAGACATGGATCGATTGGGCGATCTCTACGCCAAGATGATGCCGTTCGAGGACCTCTTCGCTGAGGTTGGCGAGGATCAGGCTCAAGCGCTTGGCATGCGGGCCATGGAGATGGTCGGCTTGAGCGGCGGCCAGTTCTTGCGTCTTCCGCTGTATGAGCCTCCGCAGGAGCAGAAGGATCGGTTGCGGAAGGTCATGGCCAGCGCAGGGCTTCTGTAGCCCGGAGAGGACGGACCCGATGCCAAACAGCATGAAGGGTACACGCGTCATGACCTTCGGAGCTCACGGAGCCGATCACGTCAACCTGTGCGGCGGGACAATGGCCAAGTACGCGTCCGCGGGGGCCGAAGTGATGGCGGTGTCCTTGACCTACGGTGCGAAGTCACATAGCTTCCTGCTGGATGGGGGAAAGCCGATCACGCTCGAGGAGGTCAAGGAACTCAAGAAGGACGAGATCCGCCGGGCGTGCGAGATCCTCGGCGTGCAACATATCCAGAACCTCGACTTCGAGGACAGTCCGCTGGAGATCGACGCGCAGAAGATCGGGATGGTTGTGGACCTGATCCGGGAGTTCGAGCCGACGTTCATCCTCTCTCATCACCCCAACGACGTAGATTGGTGGGACCACCGGCAGGCGGGCAAGATCGTTCTGGCAGCCTATGAATCGTCCGAGGAAGCCGGACGGGAATCGAAGTACGAACCCTGGCGCGCAAACAACCTGTTCTTCTATCACGACTACAACTTCTGGAATGCGCAGTTCTACACGCTTACCCCCGTAGTTGAGCCCAACGTCTTCATCGACGTCTCCGACACGATCCAACTCAAGGAGAAGGCGATGATGCAGTTCGGCAGCCAGTTCACCGAGGAGGAGATGCGGAAGACGACGCCGCGCCATGAGGGGTTTTGGTGGCTGATCCATGGGATCGACTATGCCGAAGCCTTCCTCAGCATGCATCCGCCGGTTCTCGACTACTTCCAAGTCCGGGAAAAGGGCGGGCGGCTCTCGGCAAGAAAGCGAAAAACCCCGTCCAGCGGCGCCGGTGAAGAATAGACTGGAACAAGACTCGCACCCGTTCGCTCATCCCGGCGGGTGCTGGTCTTGGATGATTCGGCCGGTGTTCGGATTCGGACGATGACCGCTGAGCGCCCGGAAGAGCTGAAGGCGTGTAGGCCGGCCGTCTGTCTCGTTCTCACGGAGGTGGAAGAGCTCGCGGCGTATGAGCAGCGGCTGCCGAACGCATTCCCGATGGAGTCGGAGGTTCGGTTCCGCTTCGGTTCGGATCCAACCTGTGCTGCCGACCAAGCAGTCGACGTGGACGTGGTGATCTGCTCCCCCCCGCTGTTCACACGCGAGCTTCTCCTCGCAGCGAAGCAGCTGCGGTGGATTCACTCCAACGCGCATGGCGTGGAGCAGATCATGATCCCCGACGTCGTGCGATCCGCTGTGGATGTAACCTCGTCGAAGGGGGTGTTCACACAGCCTGTCTCCGAGCACGCGTTGGCGATGATTCTGGCTCTGGCCCGGACGCTTGTTCCGAGAAGAGGGGCACCGATAGAGCTCGAAGGGAAGACCCTGGGGTTGGTCGGCCTGGGAACGATTGGCTCGGCCATCGCTTGCAAAGCGCGCTGTCTGGGAATGAAGGTCGTCGCGGTGCGTCGGCACCCAAACCGAGCGAATCCATTGGTCGATGAGGTTTGGGGGCCGAGCGATCTGCCTCGGCTTCTCAGGATGGTCGACGTCGTTGTGCTCACTGCGGCTCGCACCCCGGAGACAGAGGGGCTCATCGGCGGTCCCGAGCTGGCACAAATGAAAGCGTCCTCCTTCCTAATCAACATTTCGCGGGGTGCGCTGGTTGACGAGCAAGCGCTTGCAACCGCCCTGCACGAAGGAACCATCGCTGGCGCGGCTCTCGACGTGACGTCATCCGATCCCTCGTTGGCCGAGAGCCCGTTACACGGAGCGCCGCATCTCTTGCTGACCCCCTACATCGCATACAGCTCGAAGGAAGCCATTGACCGTGGTGTGAGTCTCGCCGTGGACAACCTCGTTCGCTTCCTCTCCGGGCAGCCACTGCGGAACCTCGTCGATAAGGAACAAGGATACTAGGAGATCCCTATCCTCATTCATAGGATCGAGAGTCCCTGAGCAGCGGAGAGAAGGCCCGGCCATATGTTTATTGGTCTCGGTGGCCAGCATACGCGTTACCGAACGAGATGCTCTTTGAAGTAGGCGTCATCGAGTTCGATCCCGAGCCCTGGAGCATCCGGCACCGCGATCGTGCCGTCATCGACAAGGCGAATCGGAGCTCGATCGTACGCCCAACGCTCCACCTCCAGCGGAAGGAAGACCTCGACCATCAATCCGTTCGGGATTCCGGCGACACAATGCACGCTTGTCTTGTCCCCCACGTGGCTCGCTATGGGGATCCGCGCTGCCTCGGCCATGGCGGCGATCTTCTTCCACTGTGTAATTCCACCGCACATGCCGGTCGGGTCGCAGATGAGGATGTCAGCCGCCTGCTGGGTGATGAGGTCGCGGAACCCCCAGATGGTTTGCTCCATCTCCCCGGTAGCGATGGGAACATCGATCGCATCAGCAATCCGGCGCATTCCGGCGACGTCGTCCATGATCAGGGGGTCTTCGAACCAATACGGATGGAATTCCTCGAAGGCCCGCAGAAACTGGATCGCCCGTGCCGCGCCACCGCGATACGTCTGTGAAGTGTTGAGATCGAACAGGAGTTCGACGTCCGGGCCGAGGGTCTTTCGGACGAGCGCGACTCTCTTTCGATCCGCCGCCAGGTCCCGGCCGATCCTCATCTTGATAGCGCGGAACCCCATGTCGACGTAGCGAATCATCTCTTCTTCGAGCAACCGAAGCTCTTCGTCCAGCGACGTGAGGCTCTTGTAGTGCCCTCCACTGGCGTAGCACGGCACGCGCGTTCTGGCTCCTCCGAGCAATCGACATACGGAGACGTTTAGGCGTTTCCCGATGACGTCCCAAACGGCGCAGTCGACGGCGCTCATCGCAGTGATGACCTCGCCCTTCGTGATAGGGTGACGCCAGCTGGCTTGGTGGCCGAACATCTTTCCCCACAGGTGCTCATAGTCCATCGGGTCCTCTCCGACGATGAGCGGATTTAAGTGATCGGTGATCAGTCCCGCACTGAGATCGTCGAGGTAGTCGGTCACCAACAGACCGTCGATGCATTCGTCGGTCTTCATTCTCACTACGTAGGTCCTGAGCCGCGAGAACAAGGTGTCGACCATCGCGTTTGTGATTGGCTGTTTCAGACCGTACTCGAGCGTCGTCACCTCGATGTCTGTAATCCTCATGCGCTCCTCCGTTTGCTGTTAACCCTCAGTACCCGCGCTCTTTGCCGACTACATTGAGAAGCAGTTGACTCGAGGCATACCGCTTCAAGTTCTCCACGAAGATGTCGGTGGTCCGTCGGTTGTAGTTGGGGTTGTAGCGAGTCCCAGACACGTGAGGTGTCAGGAAGACGTGATCCCCCAGATCCCAGAACGGACTGTCGGCCGGCAGAGGCTCATGAACGTATGCGTCGAGTGCCGCCCCGGCGATCCAGCGTTTCCGAAGCGCTCGAACGAGTGCCTCTTCGTCGAACAATTCCCCCCGCGCGACGTTGAGCAGAAAGGAGGTCGATTTCATCGCCTTGAGCTGTCGTTCGCCCATCATACCTCGAGTCTCGGTGGTAATCGGTGCACAGCAGATCACGTAGTCACTCTTTCCGAGCATGGTGTCGAGTTCGGCTGGACCGTAGATGAGCTCCGGGATTCGGCCGTCCGGATCCCCGATCCCCGGCCACTGGAACTTGCCCGTCACGCGTCGCTTCGTTGGATCCCGCTTCAGGGCAAAGACATGCACTCCCACCCGGTCGAGGAGCTGTCCGATCGCTCGCCCGATCATCCCGTAGCCGACGAGGCACGCGGTCTTCCCTCGCAGGTCGTCCTCCACGCCGTGTGAGCGGTCGTAGGCTCGTCGCTCCTTGTCGCGTACGTGCGTGACGAAGTGGCGAGACAGCAGGATCATGCATCCTAGAACGTACTCCGCGATGGGCACGGCGTGGGCGCCACTCACATTGGTGATCAAGATGTCGCTTTTCCGCAAGAACCCGCTGAGGACCTCCTCCATCCCCGCAGAGTGAAACTGCAGCCACTTCAAGCTAGTGCACGCCCTGGGATCGGTGGGCGTTTCGCGTGTGAACAAGACCTCCGGTTGGTGGCTTTGAAGCGCACGGTCGAGACGGTGGCCTGTCGGACACGAGTCGTAGCTCACATCGGTATCCGATGAGACACTGGCGATCTCTCGAAGAAGAGCTGGCTCGGAGTCCATTTCAGGGATCGTGACGAGAACCTTCATCAGCTGCTCTCCTTCACCAAGTCCGCGAAATCACGCGAACTGCTTCCTGTTTCCTACCTCATCGTTGTTCGATACAGATTGCGCGTGCCCAGCAGCTTCCCAGGCCCTTCGCGCGAAATGGCAACGCCATCAAGAAGACGACCGGTTTGGTGATCTGGTGGAGGTCTCCTGGGTACTCGAGGATAGGGATCTCATTCTCGTGCAGCGTCGCCTCGAGCGCCAATCCCGATTCGATGTCCTTTCCCATCAGAACGGCTCCAAACACGATCATCTTGGGCCGCTTCGAGACGAGCCACTCGCCCGCGGGCGGCGTGAGGTACGGGAACTCACCCTCTTTGTGCAGCTCGAAGACGCTTGTCTCCTTGTTCCCCCGCAGGCGTTCGTTCCGCAGGATGAGGATGTCGCCGGTTCGGACCCGGTCGCCGGCGCCCCGTTCGAGGTGGGAGGCTTCGATCTTCAATTCATCGTCGGGAAGCCGGATCGGCAACACGACGGCCCTCCCCATGAATCCGTCCAGCGGGAAGTCCGAGAGGGGCTTCGCCTCCGGCCCGAAGAAGTGGCGCGCCGTCTCGATGTGAGTTCCGACGTGAGTGTGGGTGAACACGACTTCCTTGTCCTTTCCGTCCGGAAGCGTCGGAGAGATCTCCGTCAGAAAGGGGCGTTCACCGCTTCGGTCTTTCCCCGGCACCACCTCGTACGAGAGATCGACCACTCGGTATTTGCCGAAGTCGATCGCGAATACTTCATCGTTCATCTGGACTCCTTTCGCGTAGCTTCGTTGCCCGCGTTCCACGTTCGTAGCAAGCGAAGTCGTGGAACGCCTTGAACATCGCGGCGACGTTTTCTGGAGGAACGTCCGGTTGAATGTCCTGGACCTGACAGAACACGAACCCGCCGCCGGGTGCGAGGTCACGGATCCTCCGCTCGACTTCCGTGCGCACGTCGTCCCGGCGACCGAACGACAGCACCCGTTGAGTGTCACACCCGCCGCCCCAGAAGGTGATCCGATCGCCGAAGCGAGCCTTCAAGCGATCCGTATGCATGTTCTTCGCGGACACCTGAACCGGGTTGAGGACGTCGACGCCGATCTCGCTCAGATCCTCGATGACGTCCCAGACCGATCCGCACGTGTGCAGCATCAGCCGCGCGTGCGCCAGCTTCTTGATGCAGTGGAAGAGCTCGGCGTGAACCGGCTTGAGGATGGACCGGTACATCGCCGGCGAGATCATCAAGCCGTCTTGCTGGCCGATGTCGTCTCCGATCTTGACGACTTGAACGTGACCGGCGACGGCCGGGAGGTACGACCGATACAGCGCCTTCTGCGACGTGACGATCCGGTCGAGCAGCCGTTCGGCGAACGGCCGATCCAGACAGAGGTCGCGCATGAAGTTCGTGTAGCCGCGAAGGCAGATCGCCAGCTCGAACGGACCGAGCATCCCCGCTGAGGCGTCGACGACCGCGTAGTCCGTATTCGTGGACAGGTGGACCGCTCGCTCGATGACGTGCTGCCGCACCGCATCGTCCAGCGCTTCGGGCCAAGGGTAGTCGTCGAGTTCTCGCGTGTCCGCGGTGGCGAGCGGCGACGAGAACGAGCTCATCAGGTCGCCCGGTTTGCTCGTCCACTCGATCCCCCACTCGTCGGTGTACCGCGTGGGATTCTCGCTCTCCGGCGGCGGCAGCGCCCGGCGAGGTGGGAAGACCCAGCGGGTGTCGACCCGGAACTGTTCCAGGACGATCTCGGCGGGGTCGGCGACCAGCTCACGGTGCACCGTCGCTGGCGCGTACAGGCCGAGGTGTTCGACCAAACGGTTGTAACCCTCGATCGCGATCGACGTGTTCGAGCCGCCGAAATCGAGCGGGATGCGGTCGGCTTCTCTATGGCCGAGGGCAGCCTCGACGCGCTCTCTTGGCTTCATCGACTTCGCTCCTAACGCTTCTTCGTCCGATTCGTTCGTCCGCTCGAACCGGGAACGGCGGAACCCGATCCGCGCTTATAGAAGACGGTGTCGCTTCAGGATGCTTTCGACTCGAGCGAGCTCGTCGGCGGTCACACGGGCGAACGGGCGCGACAGGACGTCGGCACATACGCCGAGCAGCTGCAGAGCGGCCTTCGCCGCGGCGAAGAAGCCGCCGTCCCCTCCATTCTCACGAACCTCGAAGATCTCAAGCAGCGCGTTCGCCGTTTGTTGCGCTGCGAAGGCCCCCTCGATGTCCCTCTGGACCGCGTGCTCGTAGATGTCGACGAACACCCGAGGTGCGAGCGACGCTAGACCCAGGGTCCCGCCGTCACAGCCCGCCAGGAAGCTCGCGGCCGCCAACCGCTCGTCTCCTTGGAAAACCTTTGTCGGGGTCCCCCAGAGGGCCGCGAGGAGGTCCTGATGGAACGCGAAGTCACTGGTCGAGTCCTTGATTCCGACGACTTGCGGGTGCCCAGAGAGCGACTTGAGCGTCCCAATCTCAATCTTCGTCTGGGTGCTGAACGGGTTGTTGTAGATGAGGAGAGGAATCTCTGTTTCGTTCAGGATTGCGTCGAAGTGGGCGATGATCTCGGCCTGCGAGCTCCCGAAGTAGAACGGAGGCAGGACGACGGCCACGTCGGCCCCGCGTTCCGCCGCGAGGCTCGTGTGACGAATGGTCTGTCGCGTGGTTACGCCGGAGGTTCCCGCAAGGATGGGCGTCGCGCTCCCCGCCGCATCCCGGACGATGCTGATGATGTCCGCGCGTTCCTCGGCCGAGAACACGGGGAATTCCCCGCAGGATCCCAGCACGAACAGCCCTTGAACTCCCCCATCGAGCAGGTAGCTGACCAGCTTGCGGATTCCGTCTTCATCGAAGCGATCCGGCGCGCTCATCGGCGTGAACATCGCTGGGAATATGCCTGTAAGTGTCTGCATCATGTGTGGATCCTCCTTTGTTCCGTTTCAGGCGGGCGTTCGCGGACCTCCTTGTGATGGAATCGCTGATTCCGCCCTCCCTTGGTCCAATCGGTCAACTGCAGGCCCCCGGGACGCCCAGCCACATGTCGAACCTGCTAGCGAGCATGGTGTCCGTGCTCTCCGAAGGTATCAAGCGCCGCTCGCAGGTTGGTGATGGGGGTATCGTAGCCGCCCCCCGACAGGGGAACAGCGATATACCCACCGTCACGTTTCGCTAGGTGCTCGATCACCTGCTGTACATGTTCGACCACTTCGGCCTTCGTCCCGAAGGGCAAAATCCGTTGGTGGTCCAGACCCCCCATGAAGCAGACCCGTCCTCCGACACGCTGACCGAGCGACTCGATCCCGTTCAACGCAAGCTGGTTGACATTGAGAACGTCAATCCCGATTTCAACCAGATCCTCCACGATATCCATGACGTACCCGTCGGTATGGAACCAGACATGCGAGCCTGCGCGATGAACGGCATCGAACATCTGCTGGTAGCGCGGCTTGACGAAAGCCCTCCACATCGCTGGACGGACGATTAGTCGGTCTTGCATGCCAAGATCGTCTCCGAAGAACATCCCATCGACGCCGATTTCCCGCCAGGCATCGATGAGCTGGAGGAAGTAGTCGAGCAGACGGTCGGCAAGGACATGCAATTCGGGCGCATCTCGTGCCAGGTCGATCATCATGTTCTCGTATCCACGAAGCGACGCCATGTGCTGGAAGAAGCCGCCGAATGTCCCCACGTATACATACCGTTCGCCGCGGGACTCGTTGATTTCGTCTGCGATCCCGGGAGGTATGTAGAAGGCGGGGTTCGGGAAGACCAGGGAGTCCAGTGAACTCCAATCGAGCAGCGGATGAACCGACTCGATGCATCCTTGCTGCATGCGCGCCCATCCGATCCCCCACTTGTCGAATGCCACCTCGCCGATCCGCGGGGCGACCGCGCCTCCTCCGATCCACGGTGTGTCCGGATAGAACGCGTCGCATGGGTAGTCACACTGGAGGGCTTCGATCGCGGGGCGATGCATTTCGTGATCGCCGAATCGAAGCCACTCCCGGTAGCCCTCGGCTCGCCATGTGATGATCGGAATCCTGTCCGGGCCGTTGAATTCGATCGCTTTCATCAACCGGTCTCTCGGATTCATGGAGTCTCCTTGTTCCGGTGCCTCCAGCAGCAGCGAATCGCTATGGCGAGTGACCGCTACCTGCAGCCTTCTCCTGCCTGCTGATCTGTTCGTCTGCATAGGCTGCGAGCTCTCGCCTTCTCGCGTCGGACACGCAGTAGCACTCCCCCGCCAGCAGATCCTCAATCCGCGCGCAAGCGCGCGACCGCATGCTCGGGGCCTCCGCGTTCTGCATGTTCAGCAGCTGGCTGACGAAGTGCTCGCCCGAACGGCAGTGCTCGAGGGTATGGCGTGTCGTCAAGTACTCCCCGCCGGGTCCCACGTCCTCGATCACATCCGCTGCCAAGTGTTCCGTATCAACATCGATCCCGGCGAAGAAGCGCTCCGCAACAGCGATGATCTCGCTGTCGATGACCATCTGCTCTGCCGACAAGATCGTCCCGTTCCCTAGGCTGCCAGCGTTCTTCGAGAAGTTCACGCCCGAGCCCATCATGCAGAAGTACCCCAGCATCTTCTGAAGGCCGTTCTGGACGTCGATGAACGGCGATGTCGTATCGCACGTTGTGGATACAGGGAGCTCGTAGCGGTTGACCAGCGGGATCAGCGCGTCAGTCAGCAGTGAGTACTCCACGGCCCCGAGCGAGAAGACACCGCTGCGGAGGTCGGCGATTGTGGACGCTGCGTCGTAGATGATCGGTGTCCCTTCCCGAGCGAGTTGCGCCAGGACGATCGCCGCCAGCGTCTCCGCATTGTGTTGCAGCAGGGTACCGGCCAGGGTAACTGGAGAGGTCGCCCCGGCGGAGGCACAGGATCCCAGCAGCAGTACAGCACCTCGGCGAACCCCTTCCAATAGGATACGGGTCGGTTCCGCAGCGAGGGTCAGAGGCGAAGTCGGCGAGACGAACAGGAGGACCGAGGGCGCGGCGCCGTCCCGTGCCACGATGTCCGCCATGTCCAGCAGGGTCTGGGCTTCCAGAAGGTCCGGCGGTGCGAGGTAAAGCAGTTTCTCGGTGAAGGCGACGAGCGTCTCGAGGGCACGGATCTCGGACGCCGGGAACGGCAGATCCCGCGCCGAGACCATCAGGGTGATCGCATCGATGTGTTTGAGAGCGTTCGCCAAGCGCGTGAGCACCCGAGCGTCCTCAAGGGTGGAGGACCGCGTCTCTCCGGTCACGTGGTCGAGAACCGCCAGCCGATGGCATCCCGTGCTGTGGAGCATTTCTCCGTCGACGAGCCGGACCTCCGTGCCGTCGACACGACGGAGCGTGAGGGAGTGTGAGCAGGCGCTGAGCGCGATCTCCACCAGTTCGGGGGGGATTCGCACGCGATCGTTCGTCACCCGCGCGCCCGCCTTGGCCAACAGGTCTCGCGCCTCGCTCAACTGGACCCGGATGCCGACACGCTCCAACAAGCTGAGGGATTCTTGATGCAGCGTCTCCGCGTCCCGTGCGCTCGCCGTCCCCAAGTTCCGGACGCGGCTGTTCACTTGCGTCATGAGGCCTCCTCCCAGAGACAACGACCCGTTAACCTGAAAGCCATGCGAAGCGCACCAGCATCAAGGCCATCGCGCTCGAGAGGACCGCGGTCGTCAGCCCGAACGCGAACGTCCGAAGACCGAGTTTTGCGATCTCCCTGAATCGCACCTTTAGTCCGACGGCCGCGAACGCCCAAGCGAGCAGGAATTTGATCGGGGGAGAAAGGAAGGATTGAGCGAAGCTCGTCCAGACATCGCGGAACACGAGTTCAAGCCCCATGTTGACGAGCGACAAAACGATGAACACGACAGCAAACCATGGGATCACCAAGGATCTCGACCGTATACCGGCTGAAGGATCTGCGCGTCGGAAGAGGAAAGACACCAGAAGAACCATCGGCCCAATCATGAAGATCCGGATCGATTTCGCGAGCATGGCCATGTCCAACGCTCCGTTGACCTGCTCCGCCCCTGCCACGACCTGAGCCGTCTCGTGAATACCCATGCCAGTCCACATCCCAAACGCCCCAACAGAGTGGTTGAGAAACGGCCCGAGGGCGGTCGCTTGAAACAACCACGGGTAGCTGAACATCGCGGCCAAACCGAACAGCGTCACAACGGCAAGCGAGACGCCCACCTCCTCGCTCTTCGCCTCGATCGCCGGGGCCGTGACAGCGATGGCCGAGGCCCCACAGATCGCTGTTCCGATGGCGACGAGCAGGCCCATCCTTCGCTCCAGACGGAACACATACCGGCAGAGCACGAGCCCCAGCACGAACGTCAGGAAGAGGTTGGCGAGGACGCAAGCGAGCCCGATCCCGCCGAGCCGTGTCCAGGCCATCGCGCTGACCAGGATTCCCAGCAGTGCCACAGCACCTTTCAGCAGACGGGACGCAGCGAAATCGATGCCAGGTCCGTACGACTGTGGGATTGCGAAAACGTTCCCCCACACGATGCCGAAGATAAAGGACCACATCAGTGGGCTGATCGGCACCCACCGTTTCGTGAACCACCACAGCAGGAAGGCTCCTCCCGCAGCGGCCAACGACAAACACATCCCCCGGAACTGCCGTGATTGAGGAACCCAGCCGATTGCAGAACGGACCTTGATCATCAAGCGTCTCCCTTCGAACGAATCCCAAGCATCTTGACGCCGAAACCCGCGCAGCGTCGGATCGATCCCAATCCGCTGATAGGAGTGTATTCCAGAAACACGCAGCCGCACAACCCGTGACTCCAGAAGCGGTGTGCGAGCTCGGGGCAGCTTCGATCTGCGCCGGCGCGGCATAAACGGAAGGAGCTATGGGAGGAGCAACCGAGCGGCCGGGCCTTCTCCTGAGCCCGACGAGCCTGCCCGCCATGCGTGGGAAAAGATGGGCGCACTCTGCCATGCCGGCTTGGCAGAACGGGAACATCGCACCGAGAGGGCTGGCTCCATCACGATGGCGCTCACCTGTACAAGGAAGGGGTCGCTGGATAGACTAGAGATCTGCTCGTTGATTGCTGGCGAACCGCGGGAAGCTATCGAGAGGGGAGTGGATGACCAGGAAGAGGATCGAGATACGCGAGCTTCGTAGCGGCGTCGCTGCGACGGCCGTCTTGTTGGAGAGCGAGGCCCCCAAGACGTGCGCGGCTCTATGGGAATGCCTGGAAGAGCCGATCGAGACCGACGGCATTCAAGCAGCGTGGGTCGGCCCCGAGATCATGCTCGTCGTTCCGAAGCACAATCAACGGGTCGACGTCAGTGGGCTCCCGGAGGAGAACGCAACTGCGTTTCCCCAGCCTGGTGACGTGCTCTTCCGGTACTACCCACCGCACTGCGAGCAGCACTACGTCGGAGAACTGCACCAAGATGAGGCGATCTGGGATCTGTTCTTCATCTACAGCTGTGATCCAGTCACGGGCGGCGGATCGTTTCCGGTGTTCGCGCGGATCGAGGAGGGCCTCGAAGCATTGGCATCGGAGTGCCGGAAAGTACGACACAGCGGGAACGCGCCGTTTCGAGTCGCGCGGTTGCCGCACCGCGCAGTTTGAACGGAGAAGCATTCGTCAGGATCCTATTCTAAGTGAGGTGAGCAAGGGATGACAGCGTTGGGAAAGCAGATTCGGATGCGCAGGCTCATCCGCGAGGAGAGCAACTCAAGTGTCATCTGTGCGTTGGATCACGGGATGACGTCCCCCGTCTTTCTCGACGGGCTCTACGACACTCGTGAGAGGGCCCGCGAGGCGATCGACGGGGGAGCCAACGTGCTGATGCTGAGTCGCGGGTTCGCGAAGCGTTGTGCGAGCGAGTTAAGCCGAGAGACCTCGTTTGCGCTGATGCTGAGCGCGTCCGCGGCCGGCCGGCCCTCGGGACCGGTGATCACGGCCATCGGTTCGGTGGAAGAAGCGCTCCGTTTGGGTGCCGACGCCGTCGTGGTCTATACGGCCCTGAGTGGGGAGAACGAGGACTGGATGATTTCGTATCTGTCCGAGATCGGGGAGACGTGCGATGCGCTCGGGATGCCGCTGATCGCTGAGGCGGAGTGGCCGAACGCTTACCAGACACTTGAAGGGTTCGAGACCGAGCTGGGACCCGAGTACCTTAAGCGCAACGCGCGACTCTGCGCTGAGCTCGGAGCGGACATCGTCAAGGTCAACTGGAGCGGCGACGAGGACTCCTTTTCCGAGATCGTGCGAGCGTGCAACGCCCCGGTCGTGATCGCAGGAGGCACCGTGGTGTCCGATGAGGAGCTTCTCGTCCGGTTTGAGCACGCGCGCGATGTCGGAGCCATCGGTTGCTCTGTAGGACGGAACATCTTCCAGCACGAAGACTCTACCGCGATGACCCGAGCGATCGCGCGGGTCTTTCACGAGAAGTGGAGCGCGAGTGAGGCGCTCGAGGAGCTCGGCCGAGCCCTGGGAAACGGGTAGTACGTCCATGGGCGCTGTTCGCTCCGTGCGGATACACGTTCCCTGCTCCACGTCGAACCTGGGGCCGGGCTACGACTCGATCGGCCTCGCGCTGGGGCTTTCGAACGAGTTTGACTTCGAGAGGATCCCCTCCGGCGTCGAGATCGTCTTGCGAGGAACGGGAATCGACTCGCTGGAGAGCGGAGAGCAGAACCGAACCTATCGGGCGTTCCGCGCCGTCCACGAGCGAGCGGGCGAGCCACCGCCGGGCGTACGCATCGTTCAGCAGAACCGGGTACCGATCGCACGAGGCCTCGGAGGAAGCGCCACGGCCGTCCTCGCCGGAACGACGGCCGGCCTGCTGTTCGCCGGCGCGGACGCGAGCCCTTCCGTCGTCCTCGATCACTCGATCGCTATCGAGACGCATCCCGACAACCTCACGCCGTCCCTCGTCGGAGGCCTGACGGTGTCGTCGGTGGACGACGGGCACGTGACCTTCGTCAGGGTGACCCCTCCCAGCGAGCTGACGACGGTGACCCTGATTCCCGACCGGGTCCTCGAGACCGGTGCTGCACGCCGTGTCGTGCCGGAGACGTTCAGCCGGGACGATGTCGTCTTCAACATCCGCGGCGCCGCGATGCTCATGGCGGCGCTCGCGGTCGGAGATCTTGATCCTCTACGGCTCGCGATGCGGGACCGTCTGCATCAGCCGTATCGGGTGCCTCTCCTTCCGGGGATGGACGACATCTTCGCCGCGGCGCTCCGTGCCGGATCGCCGGGAGTCGCTCTGAGCGGGGCCGGATCCGGTATCTTCGCCTTCGCCTACCCGGACGCCGCCGAGGGGATCGGGGAGGCCATGCAGAGGGAAGCGCGGAAACACGGAATCGACTCGTACGCCTTGCACCTCCCCATCGACCATCGGGGACTGCAGATCGTATCGGTCGAGTGATCGGTGAACTCCTGGAGCGACCCACGCGTCCAGGGAGCCGGAGGGCAGGAGGAACGGGGTGAATCGATCGAAGGACAGGGAGAGACCGATCCTCGCCATCACCATGGGGGATGCCGCGGGCATCGGGCCCGAGATCGCGGTTCGGGCGCTGTCCCGGGACGAGACATATGAGACCTGCCGCCCGGTGCTGATCGGCGACGGCTCGGTCGTTCGCGCGACGATTTCCGGCATGGGCGTAGCCACGGCTGTCCGGTCCGTCTCGCGTGTCGCCGAGGCGGAGTTCACGCCGGGGCGAATCGATCTCATCGACCTGCACAACGTCGACCTCGGCGAGCTCGCTCCCGGAGCGATCGGCCCGATGACCGGGCGCGCAGCGTACGAGTTCATCGTTCACGGCATCCGGCTCGCTACAGCCAACGAGGTCGACGCCGTGGTGACGTGCCCGATTCACAAGGAATCCCTGAACGCGGCGGGAGTTCCCTTCCCGGGCCACACCGAAATCCTCGCGAAGGAGACGGGAACGACCGACTACGCGATGATGCTCATTGCGGAGCCCCTTCGGGTGATCCTGGTAACCATCCATCTTTCTCTCAAACGAGCCATTCAGCAAATCGACCCTCCAGGAATCTGTCGCGCCATTCGCCACAGCCAGGAGGCCGGCCGACTTCTGGGGATCGCGAGCCCGCGGATCGCCGTCGCCGGGCTCAATCCGCACGCCGGGGAAGGGGGGATGTTCGGCCGAGAGGAGATCGAGATCATCGCTCCCGCCGTCCATCAAGCGCAAGCTGAGGGCATCGACGTTCGCGGACCGTTGGCCGCGGACACCGTTTTCCATCGAGCGCGGCAGGGGCAGTTCGACGTCGTCGTCGCTATGTATCACGACCAGGGGTTGATCCCGATCAAGCTGATGGGGTTCGGGCGAGGGGTCAACGTCACGCTCGGCCTTCCGATCATCCGGACGTCCGTCGATCACGGCACAGCATTCGGCAAGGCGTGGCAGTATCGAGCGGACGAGGGGAGCCTTCTCGAAGCGCTTCGCGTGGCGGCCACGATGGCGCGCCGGAGGGCGGGACCGGGCCCGACGGCCCAGACTGATTCAAGCGACCTCCTGTGAAGGGCGGGGAGATTCGTTGGAGCCCATGTGGGAGGTGTAGGGACGAGTCGGTGTGTTCCCGCTGGGTGAACGGGGAGACGCTTCAGAGACCCCGCCGCGCGCGTTGGCGTACGCTCCCTCGAGCCGAGAAGCTGAGGAGAAAAGCGCTTGGCGTCACCGCCTCGCCAACGGGATGGCGGTGCTCCGCAGGCGGGTGCGGCACAGCGCATCTCGCCGTGCCGCGAGGCGACACAGGGGTGTCCCGTGTTGCCTCACGTAAGAATGTACTCGAGCGACCCTTCGTTGCCTCATGAAGGAATGTACTCCAAATCGACCTGGTGCTGAGCCTCGATCTTGGACGAAACGAGACCCGCCAGTTCGTCCTGCAGCTTGCCGATGTCGCGAATCAGCTTGGCCGGATTCAGCGTTGCGTAGATGCTTCGCAGCTCCCGCTTGGTCTGCCTGGGGATCCACTGCGATGTCATCACCCGGTGGTAGGGCGTCTTGGCCACATCGTAGATCTTCTTCACCTTGCTGCCGGTTCTCGTCTTCTCAACAAGCTTCATCGATGGCTGGAAGTAGTTGGTGTAGAGACGAAGGACCGCATACAGCTCGTTGAGCACTCTCAGTTCTGCCGGCGTATCATGCCGGCAGTAGCCCACCGTTCTGCGAACCACTGAGTAGTTCTTCTGTTCCACGAAGCAGTTGTCGTTCTTGCGGAATCGCCTGCTCCGGGTGAAGGTGATGTGGTTGTCGCAGCAGTAGCGGAACAGATGATGATTGATGAACTCGCCGCCGTTGTCCGAATCAATCCCCAGAATGTCAAACGGGAACCTCGTCATGGCAGCCTCCAGCCCGGCAAAGACGAAGTGTTGCGAGCGGTTCCTCACCGCCTCCGTCTCCGTCCATCCAGTGCACACGTCGGTGGCGTCCAAGGTGTACGCATACTCTCCGCGTGGATTGCCGCCTTCATGGCTGACCAGGTCGATCTCCAAGAACCCTGGACGTAGCTCGTCCCAG
>Ga0180434_10004271_pt1 | contig 17488 bp, 16 predicted proteins | sample SS_ome_7_FD_132453 | JGI IMG/M metagenome (GOLD analysis project Ga0180434, IMG submission 132453) | Hypersaline lake sediment archaeal communities from the Salton Sea, California, USA - SS_1_D_2 metaG | ecosystem: Environmental > Aquatic > Non-marine Saline and Alkaline > Hypersaline >...
CATAACGATTGGCAAGGAACTAGAGGATAGAATGGCTTCATTTGACAACTTGTTAGAACAATACTACTTGGATGAGATAGGCAATATAGCCCTGGGTTTAATTAGAAATTATCTAACAGAGCACTTGAAGAAAGAATATAGAATTGAACAAATGTCCGATATGTATCCAGGAATGGGAGACTTACAGGTTTGGCCCATAACACAACAAAAGCAGCTGTTTTCGCTCTTTGGCAATGTTGAAGCACTGATTGGTGTCAAGTTGACTCCCAGTTTCCTAATGATTCCCAGGAAATCGGAATCTGGGATATATTTCCCGGCAGAAGTCAAGTTTACTAGCTGTCAAATATGCTCCAGGGAAAGATGCGAGGGTAGGCAAGCTCCTTATGATAAAGACTTGGCCGAGAGTTATAGCAACAGGTAGTTGATTTCAGGAGTAGTCTTAGCGAAACAAATTCAATCTGCTACACTGAATTTAGGTTAATATCTGAAGAGGAGATTCTTGCTGCGGTAGCTGTGGCTTTTATAGTTTATAACTCAAGAGACAAGATGGGGGTGATGGTTTGGAGAAGAATCGGAGGATCCGGGAGCATCCTATTCTCGATTTTGAGAGAGGGAAAAGAGTAAGATTTCAATTTGAAGGGCAGTGGCTAGAAGGATACGAGAATGAAAGCATAGCGGCTGCCCTATTCGCATCCGGAGTTAAGATTTTCGGCCGCAGCAAGCGATATAACCACCCTACGGGGTGGTTTTGTGGTATTGGGAAATGTTCCTCCTGCTTAATGCGCGTCAACGGAATCCCAAACATCAGAGCTTGCATTACTCCGGTTAGAGAAGGGATGAGAGTAGCGCTTCAAGACAAAAAGGGAGCACTTCCTGATACACCGGATATAAAAGTAGCTAAAAAAGAGGAACATACTCAAGCTTTGATAATAGGTGGTGGTCCTGCTGGTTTAGAAGCGGGAATAACTTCTACAAGACTAGGTTTAAATATTTTGATAATAGATGAAAATCCAAGTGCTGGAGGGCAACTTATCAAACAGACACACAAGTTTTTTGGCTCTAAGAAGGAATATGCTGGGTTGAGAGGTTTTGAAATAGCTACGATAATGCTTGAAGAACTAAGAAAATATGGGGGACGATATTTAACGGAAACAAGTGGTATGGGATACTATGAAAAAAACGGCAAACATAAGTTCTTAGCTGTTAAGAAGAGAGCAGAGGATTACCAGCTACTGGAAATTACAGCTGACAATATAATAGTTACTTCAGGGGCGAGTGAGAATTACTTACCATTCCTTGGTAATTACTTGCCAGGCGTTTACGGAGCTGGTGGAGTGCAGACTCTGATGAATGTCTATGGGGTAAAACCAGGGAATAAAGCCTTAATTGTTGGAACTGGAAATGTGGGTTTAATTGTTGGATATCAATTATTACAAGCTGGAGTAAAAGTTGAAGCGTTAATTGAAACGATGCCACGTGTGGGGGGCTATCTTGTTCATGCTTCCAAGCTTGTGCGGCTCGGAGTTCCTATTCTTTTAAATCATACTATTAAAGAAGCAAAAGGGAAGAAATATGTCGAGGGCGCCACTATTGTGGCAGTTGATGAAAATAAGAAGCCAGTTGAAGGGACAGAGATCGAATTGGATGTAGAACTTATTTTGATAGCAGTTGGCCTCTCAGCGTCAACAAGAATTACTTCCCAGGCTGGATGTGAAAAGATGTTTGTGCCGGAATTCGGCGATTGGCTTCCTATCCACAATGCAAATATGGAAACTACTGTAGATGGGGTATACGTGGCTGGAGATGGTTCGGGTATAGCAGAAGCCAGCACAGCCATGTTAGAGGGAAGGATTGCTGGAGCAGCGATAGCAGAAAAGGAAAGCTATAATCCCAGGGAGGCTAGACGAATTAAAGAAGAGGCTATTAATGAGCTCAGCAAACTGCGAGAAAGTTCGTTTCTAAAAGCAGTTACTGCAGGGAAAAATAGATGTCAGCAAAAGTGGGATGAGGTAAATAGCCGTGAAAAATGAACCGAGAGAAATAGGATATCTGACGTACGATGTATTAAAGAAAACGATTGGCCTGCCCTCTGGAGAAAGACTAGCAAAGGGGCCGGTGGCAATTATCGAATGTATAGAGGATATACCGTGTGATCCGTGTGTGGAGGCTTGCAAGCTTGGAGCTATAAGCAAAGCAAGCCTAACAACACCTCCAGATATAGACTATGAGAAATGTACAGGCTGTGCTCTGTGTGTGGATGTTTGTCCTGGATTAGCTATTTTTGTAATAAACATGAATTATAAGGAGGGAAAAGCTCTGATTTCTATTCCTTACGAAATGCTTCCTTTGCTAAAAAGAGGAGAAAAGGTTGATGCGTTGGATCGTTCCGGAAAAAAGATTGGAGTGGGAGAAATCGTGAAAGTGCGGAAGGGCACAGGAGCAACATTTGTTGTCTCAGTAGCTGTTGGCAAAGACCTTGTTATGGAAGCTCGCTCGATTCAAATGCAGGGAGAAATAAATGAATAGAGAAGGTGAAACTATCGTATGTTTCTGTGAAGATATTGCTGAGGAGGAAATAGTAAAGGCGATCGGGGAAGGGTATACAACCCCTAAAGAAATCAAGCAGCACTTGAGGGTTGGCATGGGAGAATGTCAAGGCCGTGGATGTATACCGCAGATTATGAGATTGATTAGTCAAAAAACGGGAAAACCTCGGGAACTAATTTTACCACCTTCTGTTCGCCCTCCTATTGTACCTGTGCCGATTGGATTGCTGGGTAAGATAGTGAAGCGGAGTAAAAGGGAGAAATGAAAAGAAGCTCCGAAGTTGTCATCATTGGCGGAGGAATTAATGGCTGTACCATCGCCTATAATCTCTCCAAGGAAAATATAGATGTTGTGCTTCTTGAGAAGGGTAGCCTTGCCAATGGAGCAACTGGCCGCTGTGGCGGAATGATTTGGAGCAACCAATATGGCCTGGAATTAATCAAAGTTGCCATTAGCAGTGGAGAGAGGTTTGCGGAATTGGAACAAGAGCTGGAGGCCGAACTGGAATATGAACGGGCAGATGCCCTGACACTTGCCCTCCCGGGAGAGGAGGAAGATTTCAGAAAATCAATAGATTTACAAAAAAGTCTAGGCGTGAATGTTGAATGGTTGGAGCCACATGATATAAAAAAAGTAACTCCATATATTGATGTGGATAATATTTCAGTTGCAGGAGGCTATCACGTTTTTAACCACTCAGCCAATGCTTCTGTGAACCCTTTTTATACTGTTGAGGCGCTTGCTACCAATGCCAGGAGATCAGGAGTAGAGATTTATACCTACACTGAGGTAATGGGCATAAAAGTTAAAAACGGAAAAATAGAAAATGTGCTAACAACCCAAGGGGAAATAAAGACCCATATTGTAGTTAATGCGGCAGGAGGCTGGTCCAGTGATGTCGCACAGATGCCTGGTATTAAGATACCAACTATGCCCTACCCACATTCTGCTGCAGCTATAATTACCGAGCCACTAGAACCACTACCCTATTTCCCTGAGTCTAGTGAGATTTGGGGCCGCCAGACAAAAAGCGGGCAAATCATAGCAGGAAGAGCAGATTATATTGCACCGGAGACAGCACCGCCAACGCAGGAACCAGGGTACGATACAGAGGCAAGTTTAGATTATATCTTGCATGTCAGCGAAATTATACAGAGATACATCCCCAGGCTAAGCAATGTGAATATCTTGAGACATTAGGGAGGCTTCTTTGATGTGACTCCCGATGCATTGCCAATTCTAGGCGAAGTGGATGAGTTAGAAGGACTAATATTGGCTTGCGGTTGTAGTGCTCATGGGTTTTGCTTTTCACAGGCGATGGGTGAGTTCATTACTGCTCTAATAGTTGGGCGAGAAAAATCCAAAATAATGGAGAACTTCAATCTCAGCAGGTTTAAAAGAGAATACCGGGAATACCCTGGGCGTTGGTTTGTAGGCCGCTAACAAAATAGTGTCAAAGAGAGAATGGGCTTAACTCACTGCCTAATTAGACTTCATCTCTTTAGCTCTCCTCCATTGGCGATTTAAGCATTGACTCTTCCCTATGTAAGCTTTGAGGCGTATAACAATTATTCTATGCGAATATTCCTTAATATCTACAGCTGTCGTATGTTTCACTGCCCGGCTGCCCTGTTTTTGTTAGATCACTAGTGTGAACTTAATCCGCGTTACATTTTTCGGCTGAATACTCCTCCGAAGATCTCGAAAATCACTTTAAGGGCAGCCCAAGAAGTGATATTCGCGCAGTCAAGGGGAGGGTGAGATTTCCACGATATCTGCTGCTTTTACTGGCAGGTGATTCATGATCTGTTTAACCAATTCCATTAACTCTCTGGTGCTTAGTCCACCACCTTCTGGGGTGCCGGTGCCTGGGGCGAATGCGGGGTCAAGTACGTCGATATCAAGAGATAGATAAATAGACTGATAGCCCTGATAGCGCTCAATAATCGCTGCATAGGTGTGAGCCAGTCCCTTCTGGTAAATCTCTTTGGCACCGATTACCCGGATATCAGGGTGATTGGTAAGGAACTCTAATTCCCTCCTTGTATAAGAGCGGATTCCCACCAAGGTCAGTCCGGCAGGTTCCAGGTTGGGGAGTTCTAGGGCCCGTCGCTGGGTGCAGGCGTGGGACCAACGATGCCTATCGTATTCATCTTCGATATCACTGTGAGAATCGAGGTGGATTATACCGATCCTCTGGTTAGCATTGACTTCAGCAAAAGCCGCTTCCAGTGGGATAGAGACAGAGTGGTCACCACCGAGGAAAAGGCAAAATTTATTTGCGGCGATGAGGTTGTGTGCCTGAATCTTAACCTCGCTAAAGTATTTCTCCCAGTTCAGGTGGGCTGGAATATTACCATCATCCCATATCTTTAGGCTGCTAAGGATCATCCCCTCTTCGGTGACGGGTGGGAGTATCTGTGATAACTCACGCAAGCGATCAGGCGCAGCCGCTGCTCCTCTTCCTGCGCTAACCGCGCCATCGAATGGAATACCCATGACTATTAAGTCAGCTGTCTCAATGCTATCAACACAGAGGCCTCCCCAAACTGAGTTCTCTTTCATTAATATGCCTCCTATCTTAGGATGAATTCTCTATCTACTAGTAGAAATGGAATAGAGGAAAGGGGGATTTTATCTTCACCTTTCCCGATTTGATCGTGACTTTTGGCGTTGGCAATTTTATTACACGACAATATACGAGCTTGCTATAGATTTCATCCGGGTGTCAGAAGCTGCCTCTCCGAACAGGAGTATATGCTCAGTGTAATTACCCTGTCAAGCTATCCACCGTATTCCTTTTATCCGTGATTCTGGCGTAGATTTTCGTGATATCGCGTGCCTGGCAAACCAAAATTTATTTACTATCTGTATTGTCCGAGCCGATTAGTATATGCACTAAGTTGAATTCATTTAGAGGGGGATAGTGCATTATGAAACATTGGTTTTGGTTCCAGCTCGGTCGCAGTATCCTCATATGTTATAATTGCCTGCGAAAATAGAATCAAAGGAATTTAATGGCTGAAGCAAGAGTCGGTATTATTAGCGGAAGTGGACTTTTTAAGATAGAAGAGATGACGGATGTGGAACGGGTGAAGCTAAATACACCTTTTGGTGAGCCCAGTGATGTTATTGTCCTGGGCAATCTTGACGGAGTAAAGGTTGCCTTTCTTCCCAGACATAGTGAAGGACATCGAATAGGGCCCAGTGAACTACCGGCGAAAGCTAATATCTATGCCTTGAAATATCTGGGGGTGGAAAGAATCATATCTACAAGCGCTGTGGGCAGTCTAAAGGAAGAAATTAAACCTTTGGACATAGTTATTCCCGACCAACTCATAGACCGCACTAGAGGAAGAAGTAGTACCTTCTTCACTAATGGGATAGTGGCCCATGTTGCCTTCGCTGAACCTTTCTGTCCGCTTTTGAGTCAAATCTTGTTTGAGGTGAGCAAAAAAGTTGGAGCTAAGGTGCATAAGGGCGGAACTTATCTAGTCATAGAAGGGCCACAATTTTCCACTAGGGCTGAGTCACAGCTTTACCGCTCATGGGGTGCTGATGTTATTGGCATGACAGCTTTACCTGAAGCCAAGTTAGCCAGAGAAGCGGAGATATGCTATGCAACACTTGCTTTTGTAACAGATTATGATTGCTGGCGTCCGACTTATGAGTGGGTGACTACGGATATGATTTGGGCAAATATTCACAAAAGCATTGATACGGTCAAGAGAATTCTGAAGTTATTAATATCTTCCATACCTCAAATTAGAGACTGTATCTGTGCTAATGCCCTGAAAGGTGCTGTAGCTACTGAGACGAAATACATAACTAAAGAAAAAAGGAAAGAGCTGGAGATAATAATTGGCAAGTATTTGAGCGAGGAGAGAGATGTCAGCCGGGCTTGAATATGGGTGTTTGCCCACCGCTATTGGCAGTATGCCTCATACCAATGCTGATGAGGCTTTCTCCGTTGTCATGAACTATCTTTCTGATATTCCTGCTTGGCCACAGTTACCGAGGCGTTCTGCTGATGAAAACATGGTTATCCAATTCAGCGAAGGTTTTCCAGGAATGATAATAAATGGGGATAAGATTCATGTCGAGCCATCGGTCAGTTTTGAGAGTGAGCTAGAGCAAATCCACACTGATTGTGAGCAAGATAACGGCCAGAAATATGATATTTCGGCCGAATATGCTGCTGGGCTCCATGTTTTTCTCTCTAAGGCAACAGGCAGTGAAATAGTGAAGGGGCAGGTAACAGGCCCTGTCACCTGGGGATTGAGTGTTATCCGCCAGGATGGGCTGGGTATCCTCTACGACGACACTTTAGCTGAAACTGCGGCTAAGTTCCTGCGGTTAAAAGCTTCATGGCAAGAAAATGTTTTGAGGCAAATAACCCCTAATACCATTATCTTTGTTGACGAGCCTTATTTGGTTTCTTTGGGCTCGGTATTTACTCCTATTCCTGAGGAAAAAGTGCCTATTCTGTTGGAAGAGGTGTTCACGGGAATCAAAGGGATAAAAGGATTACATTGTTGCGGGAATAGTAACTGGTCGGTCCTTCTAGATACAAGAATTGATGTTCTCAGCTTTGATGCTTATAGCTATGCTTCCTCGCTAAGTACTCACTCCGATAAGGTGAAGTCTTTTCTTACCCGTGGTGGCAACATTGCCTGGGGAATAGTCCCCAATGATGAAGAAGCTTTAGCCAAGGAATCCTTATCCAGTCTCCGTGATCGTCTGGAAGAATCTATGGCTTTATTCACCAGAGATGGAATTGGATTCAAGCAGATTATAGCTCAAGGACTGATAACTCCTTCTTGTGGCTTGGCAAGCTTGTCATTAGAAGCGGCAAATCAGGCGTTGGAGTTAACAGCCAAGTTGTCCCATGAGTTAAGAAGTCGATATGTGGATTGACTCCGAATCCGTGTAATTCCCTGATTCATCAGGGAAAATTGCCCGATAAATTGGATCATTACGCTTTTAGTCATTCCCAATTTCTAGAGCTTTAATTTTATTCACTCTTTGTATATGTCTGCCGCCTTCAAAATCCGTGGCTAAGAAGGTTTTAACGATTTCTAAAGCTGATTTGGGGTCTATGTTCTCTGCTCTGAGGCATAAGACGTTGGCGTCGTTGTGTGCACGAGCTCGCTGTGCTGCGATCGCATTATGGCATAAAGCCGCCCTTACACTATTTATTTTGTTGGCAGCTATGCTCATGCCTATGCCAGTATGGCATATTAGAATACCTTGATTAAAATTGCCCGAAGCTACTGCCTTCCCGACTTTCTGAGCAATGTCAGGATAATCTACAGGAGCTGTGTTGTAGCAACCAAAATCTTGGTAGCTATGTCTCGCCTTTTGCAGAAAGGGCATAATCTGTTCCTTTAAAGCAAAGCCACGGTGGTCACAGCCTATAGCGATACGCTTCACTATTTAGCTCCAAGTATTCTTTATAAGCATTGTTAATATCGTACGAAGATATGATGCCCTGGCGCAAAATTGCTGGGGCGCCATGGGTAATATCTACTACTGTTGATTCCTTGCCACCAGGGCATTTACCGCCATTGAGAACAAAGTCGATTTTCCCTGCTAACTGCTGTCTAACTTCATCGAAAGTTAAGGCAGGTGGTTGCCCACTAATATTGGCGCTGGTTCCGATTATAGGATTCCCCAGGTTTTTAATTAGTGCTAGACAAACATGCTGATTGGGAATGCGTACTGCTATAGTGGCTCCTGAGGCTAGGTGAGCAGGCAACGCATCTGTTTTTGCTAAAACCAGAGTTAATCCGCCGGGCCAAAAATGTCTTGTTAAAAACCAGGCGATTCCTGATATTGGATTAGCTAGAGCGGTCAATTGTTCCACATCAGCGATAAGCAAAGGAAGTTGCTGATGCCTGGACCGGTTTTTTATCTTGTAAATCCTTTCTACGGCTGTGGCATTGAAAGCATCAGCACCTAGGCCGTAGACCGTATCGGTAGGGAAAGCAATTACTCCGCCCTTTCTAAGGATTGTAACTCCTTTATCGATTTCACGTGGCAAAATATCCATCTTTGTTAACGCTAGTATAGCACGGCACTTGCCTGGGGTAGAAATTCTCTTATTTCTATATTCGGCAGCCTGAGCAGGTTTTGTCCGGAAGTTAAGAAGTCTTGCCGGATGGAAGAAGGATTTAGCCTACCTTGGTTGATAATAGGTAAGAATAGTGATAAGCTAAGACATTCTCCGCGATAAATCTGGAATGAAAAAGAAGTTAGAAAGCCACAGAATTGCTGCCAGCGATGATATCGAAGTTTCAACTTACCTGGAGCTGGCCAAAGAGTTGCGTGGCGAGCAACCTGTAGTCGAACCTAAGCAGCCATCAGGCGAGCGTGAAACTATAATAGTACTCGACTTTGGTTCTCAGTATAGTATGCTCATTGCCAGACGGGTACGGGAATGTCAAGTCTATTGTGAGCTTGTGCCTCACGATACACCGTGGGAGAAAATAGCTCCTCTTAACCCACGAGGGTTTATCCTGTCAGGAGGGCCGGTCAGCGTTTATGATTCTGGTGCTCCCCTGCCTTTACCATATATTTATGAGAGCCATTTGCCAGTAATGGGGATTTGCTATGGAGTGATGGCCATCGTGTCACAACTGGGTGGGCAGGTGGCTCGGGGAGTAAAACATGAATATGGACATACAGTCTTACATATAAATGCTGAAGACTGCTCACTTTTCGCTGGGCTTCCTTCATCTCTCCCTGTGTGGATGAGCCATGGTGACCAAATAGTAGAGTTACCTCCGGGATTTAAAACCCTGGCTTATAGTGAAAATTCGCCATTTGCTGTTATTGGTAACCATGATTCCATTTACGGGCTCCAGTTCCATCCTGAAGTGGTTCACACAGCTCACGGGAAAACGATATTCCAGAATTTTATATTTAAAATATGCGGCTGTCAGGGCAACTGGACGCCAGCTAATTTCATATCTGAAAGTGTAGAGAAGATTAAAAAGAAAGTGGGGGAAGGAAGAGTGGTCTGTGCTCTTTCCGGAGGCGTCGATTCGGCAGTAGCTGCTACCCTGATTGACCGTGCTATTGGGAATAAGTTAACTTGCATCTTTATTAACAGCGGCTTATTGCGACGTGATGAGCCTGAAAGAGTGCTTAATACCTTCAAGCGTAACTTAAAAATGGATGTGGTATATATAGACGCTACTGATAGATTCTTAGAAAGACTTAAAGGGGTTAGCGAGCCAGAAGAGAAGCGACGCTTAATAGGAAACGAGTTTATCCAAGTCTTTGAGGAAGAAGCTGCCACGTTAGGCAAGATTGATTTCCTGGCCCAGGGCACTCTTTACCCCGATGTCATTGAAAGTACTTCTGCGGAAACCAAAGCTGCAGTTAAGATAAAGAGCCATCACAATGTCGGCGGCTTACCAGCTAAAATGAATTTCACTCTTATCGAACCCCTGAGATATTTGTTTAAGGACGAAGTTCGACAAGTAGGGTTAACTATAGGCCTGCCTGAAGATATGGTCTGGCGACAACCATTTCCCGGACCTGGATTGGCCATTCGCATCATTGGTGAAGTAACCAGGGAGAAGTTGGAGATACTGCGGGCCGCAGATTGGATTTTGATGAATGAAATCAAGAAAGCCAAACTTTATCGCCAACTATGGCAAAGCTTTGCTATTCTTACTGATATCAAGAGTGTTGGTGTCATGGGCGACTACAGAACTTATGGGTACTTAATGGCGATCAGAGCCGTAACCAGTGAGGATGCTATGACTGCTGATTGGGCACGTCTGCCCCACGACCTTATTGCCAGAATATCTGATCGCATAGTGAATGAAGTGTCCAATGTTAACAGGGTAGTTTATGATGTTACGAGTAAACCCCCAGCAACCATAGAATGGGAATAGCTGATCTCCAGGTGTCATTCTGAGGACAGCGAGGAATATCATTTGGCCCAGGCTGGAGTCAAGGAGCTGAGCACCTGTGAATAAAGTTGAGATTAGAGAAGGAAGGGGAAAAGATGAGCCATTCTTTTGAAGAAGATTATGACGAACAGCTAGCAATACAGGATGACCTGGACATGCTCCGTGAAGATTTGATAGGCGAATTGCAAGCCATTAATCAGTATCATGATCATATATTAAACCTGGAGAATGAAGAAGCTGTGATTGCACTGGAACGTATTATTGAAAAAGAGAAAGAACATGTCGCAGAGTTGCTCAGACTAATTCACAATCTCGACCCCGTTCAGGCAGACAAATTTAAGGAGATTTTATAATGCCATGGAACACTAAGTGAAATTAAAAGGGGTAAAGAGGAATAGAAGAAAGCGCAAAAAAGAGATAGCTATTATTTGGTATTATGTGAAAACACAATCGGGAATGCTGGGTTTATGAAATTGGGCGTCGTCATGTAGTTTTTTCTGCCAGTGAATGGGAGTCATTTCGGAGTGCAATTTGAAAATACTGGTTGTTGGTGGTGGGGGTAGGGAACATACCTTAGCCTGGAAGATTGCTCAAAGCCCCAGGGTGGGGAGAATTTTCGTTGCCCCAGGGAATGCAGGCACAGCGGGTATTGCGGAAAATCTAAATCTGCATCCCACTAATGTAGAGGGTCTAGCCAAGATAGCTGAAGAGAAAGGCATTGACCTTGCTGTGGTCGGTCCCGAGGTTCCGCTAGCTTCGGGCATAGTGGACTATTTTGATAGCCTGGGTATTCCTATTTTCGGCCCGACTAAAGCAGCTGCCCAAGTAGAATCAAGCAAGGTTTTTGCCAGAAAATTAATGGAAAAATATGGCATTCCCTCCCCCAAGGGTGCCATTTTCTCTTCTTATCATGAGGCTCGTGAATTTCTCAAAGAGCAGCGTCCTCCTGTTGTTATAAAGGCAGATGGGCTAGCTGCTGGCAAAGGTGTGATTATCGCCAGTTCTTTATCAGAAGCGCACAAAGCACTGAGTGACATCATGAAAGTAAAAATTTTCAAATCCGCTGGAGATAGGGTAATAGTTGATGAATATATGAGTGGTAGGGAGGTAAGCCTTATAGCATTTACCGACGGCAAGACAGTCTCACCGATGGTGCCAGCTTGTGACTATAAGAAAATTGGAGATAATGATCAGGGTTCTAATACTGGTGGTATGGGAAGCTACAGTCCACCGGGTTTTTTCTCCGCTGGTATGATAGAAAAAGTAACCAAGAATATTTTAGTGCCGGCTGTGAAAGCCATAGCGAAAGAAGGCATGACTTATAAGGGGGTGCTATATGCGGGGTTAATGATTGTCGATGGAGAGCCTATGGTGCTGGAATTCAATGCTCGCTTTGGGGACCCAGAAACTCAGATCATTTTGCCTCTTCTCAAAACCGACCTTGTAGATATACTTATGGCAGTAGTCCAAAGACGACTAGACCGGGTAAAAATAGACTGGAGTTCCGAGGCGTCCGTTGGAGTAGTTGTGACTTCGGCTGGCTATCCCGGAAGCTATAAAACTGGCTTTCCCATACAAGGGATAGAAAATGTAGATAAAGATGTGCTGGTTTTTCACGCTGGAACTACATTTGGAAATGATGGCACAATCTACACTGACGGCGGACGAGTGCTCACCGTAGTAGGTTTAGGCAAAGACATGGCTGAAGCTCGAGAAAAGGTTTATCGCAACGTTTCCAATATTTACTTTGAAGGTTGCCACTATCGTAAGGATATTGCATTAAGGGAGATGGATAGGATAAAATCTCAACTTTAATCACCAAAACCTAAACTTTTTGGGATTATGATTTAGGATTATATGAAGATGGCGTTAGTGGGCGTAGTAATAGGCAGCAAGACAGATGCAGAACTTATACAGCCGACCTTGGACATGCTTAAACAATTGGGCATTGATTATGAACTTTCTGTTATCTCAGCTCATAGAAATCCAGAAAAAGTAAGGGAATATGGCTTGGAGGTGGAGAAGAAAGGACTCAAAGTTATCATTGCCGCTGCTGGTTATGCTGCGCATCTTCCAGGTGTCTTAGCTAGCTGGACAGCTTTGCCTGTAATCGGTGTTCCTCTGCCCACGAGCGGGCTTAAGGGTATAGATTCTTTACTCTCCATAAGCCAGATGCCCGGGGGAGTCCCAGTAGCTTGTATGGGTATTGGGGTGAGTGGAGCGAAGAATGCAGCCTTGCTGGCTGCACAGGTTTTGGGAAGCCAGCATAAAGAGATAAGAGAAGCCTATCTTAGATATAAACAAGAATTGGCAAAGGGGTAATATGATTGAACGGTATTCCAGACCGCAGATGAAGAAAATCTGGTCTGAGGAAAACAAATTTGACCAATGGCTTAAGGTAGAGATAGTTGCTTGTGAAGCCTGGGCTAAACTGGGCGAAATCCCCGGGGAAGATATAGTTAAGCTAAAAAAAGCAAGCTACAACTTGAATCGCGTTGCCCAGTTTCTGAAGGTGACCCACCATGACATGACGGCTTTTCTTAATTCGGTGGCTGAAAGCTTAGGCGAAGAATCACGTTTCATACATCTTGGCCTCACTTCTTCGGACATTATGGATACAGCTCTCAGTTTGCAGTTGACCCAGGCGGCAGATATACTGGCACAGGATATATCCGAGCTTATATCTGCGCTGGAGAGTAAAGCCATAGAGCACAAATACACCCTTATGATGGGACGTACCCATGGTGTTCATGCTGAGCCCATTACATTTGGCTTAAAAATGGCCCTGTGGACCGAAGAAATGAGGCGTAATGCCCTGAGGCTGGCTGAAGCTAAGCGGAACATCTCTGTGGGAAAAATATCCGGTGCAGTAGGCACTTATGCTACAGTACCTCCTCAAATTGAGGAAATAGCCTGCGCCAAGTTAGGGCTCTCGCCAGCTCCCATATCAAGCCAGATAGTCCAGCGTGACCGCCATGCCCAATTTCTAACCACTTTGGCTATTATCGCCGGCTCACTGGAGAAATTTGCTACCGAGATTAGAGGCCTACAACGAACGGAAGTCAGGGAAGTTGAAGAGCCTTTTGAAGAGGGACAAACGGGCTCTTCGGCGATGCCCCATAAAAGAAATCCCGAGCTTTGCGAGCGTATCTGTGGGCTGGCTAGACTAATAAGAGGTTATGCTTTAACCTCTCTGGAGAACATCGCTTTATGGCACGAACGCGACATCAGCCACTCGTCGGCAGAGCGAATTATTCTACCTGATTCCTGTCTGGCGCTGGATTATATGCTATCTATATTCACTTCAATAATGAAAGGACTCAGGGTTTATCTGGAAAACATGCGGCATAACATTGAGCTGAGCCATGGTCTGGGCTTCTCTCAAAGAGTACTCATTGCTTTAATAAATAAAGGGCTGACGCGTGAAGAAGCTTATAAATTAGTCCAAGATAATGCTATGAAAGCCTGGCAAGAAAAGCAAAGCTTTCTGAGTTTGCTTGAAGTAGACAGGCGAATAACAGCCCATTTGAGCAAGAAAGAGCTGGATTATTTATTTGATTATGAGTATTATTTGAAACATGTAGACGAGATCTTTGAGCGGCTGGGGTTGACCATGGCAAATAAGATGAAAAAAGCTGGGGCGGAAAGCTTGGCCCCGCGCAGTATCTAACCGGGAGTGAATATGTCTATATTATTAGAGACCAATTTATCTCTACCTTTATTTCGGTGTGGCAAAGTAAGAGATGTTTACGATTTGGGGGATAAACTCCTCATCGTGTCCACTGATCGAATCTCTGCCTTCGATGTTGTCCTGCCCTGTGGCATCCCTGACAAAGGAAAGGTTCTTAGCCAGCTCTCTGCCTTCTGGTTTGATAAAACAGCCCATATCTTGCCTAATCATTTTATCAGGGTAATTGATAGTGCAGATACAGTTAGGGATATCATCGCGAGGGCTGAAAGCCCGAAGCAATCTCAAGGAAAGAGAGATTCCTCGCTTACACCTGGAACAAGCCTTGGCGGCCGCTCTATGCTTGTGGCCAAGGCTGAGCGTGTCCCCATAGAATGCGTTGTGAGGGGTTATCTCTCTGGTTCAGCGTGGGCTGAATATACAGGGACTGGAAAAGTTGGGGATGTTCGGCTGCCCTCCGGAATAAAGGAAAGCCAGGAATTGGCTCAACCTATTTTCACTCCCACTACTAAGAGCGATACGGAGCACGATCGCCTTTTAACCCATAAGGACGTAAAAGACCTTGGTATTGAAGGTATTTTCGAGGAATTAGAACAAAAAAGCCTGCTTATCTACAGCTACGCTCGGGATTATGCCAAGCAGCGGGGCATAATAATTGCCGATACCAAGTTCGAGTTTGGTTTCATCAATGGTCAATTAACCCTTATTGATGAGTTACTAACACCAGACTCAAGTCGCTTCTGGGATGCTAGCCAATATGCGATTAGCCATTCGCAGCCCAGCTTTGATAAACAGCCAGTCCGTGATTGGCTTTCGGCTTCCGGATGGGATAAAAAACCGCCAGCGCCCATGTTGCCAACAGAGGTAATAGAGAGGACCTCCATAAGATATCGTGAGGTGTACAGCAGGTTGACCGGACGAGGACTCTGAGAAAAGTGGGGTGGAGATTGTTAAAAGAAACAGGGCTAATATAGATAGGGTACTTTCTAAAGTAGTACCTAGTGTCCAGTTGAGGTTCGTGTTATCTCAGTTTTAGGTAAACATAATGATTCTTAGGTCTAGAATAGAGGGGGGTATAAAACTTGGGTTTTACTGTGGTACCAAGCGATCATGATGGAGAATACAAGGAAGAAATTCAAGTAAAAAGGACTGTAGTAACTTAGTCAGCATCGTTATGGGTATATTGATGCTTATTGCACTATATTTGGCTCTCCGCAAAATTTAGAAAGAGGGACTACTTATAATAGAGTAAATACCGACACTTATGGGTAATAGGAATAGAGGCAGTGATAAAGAGAAGATAGGACTGAGCCGTTCATCTGTGTAAAAATCAGAAGGAATTATTGAGCTAAACGACAGAAAGTTAGATTTGGTAAATGCCACGAGCATTGAGAGCCAGTATGTGGTGCACTACTTCTTGGATTACTTGATAAAGACTCCATGCATAATGGAGGAGCGAAAGCTCAAGAAGAGCAGGTTGATTAACAGGAGAAGTCCACCACTATGGGGTAAAGTGGTAGCCATTGCATGGAAGGAAGATGACTCTCTGGCACAGACCCTAAATCTTGACTACAATCTGGAAGGCAAGGTGATAAGAGCTGATAGGAACGTTTGTAAAGGGAATATCGGGATTTGTTCTTAGCCTAGACATGGATATGTTCGTATGCGGACCCAATATTCCCTTTAAGTCATGGTGAAGTGAAATTCTTAATTTTGCATGCCAGAACGCATAAAGATGCCACAATAAGCTAAAATCAGTGCTAGGCGGCTTAATATGGATTTTCAGAGTGTAGGCAAGATTCTAATCCTCGGCGGAGCTTTTCTCGCCTTACTCGGTTTGCTGTTGTTATTCTGGCAGCGAATTCCTTTTTTAGGCAAACTTCCCGGTGATATATTTCTACAAAAGGGGAGCTTTCAGTTTTTATTTCCGATAGTGACATGCATTATAATTAGCATTGTTCTTACCATCATTCTAAACCTTGCCTTCCGTCTAATCAGGTAAATACCAGATCAGCATAATAAATAATAAGAAGAGCGAGCCCAAGCTTTTGAGCTCGCTCCCGAATATCGCTATTCAGTTTTAAATCACCCCTACTCTTCCACTTCAACTTACGGTTGAACTTCCGTCACCCCTTCTTGGGAGTCTTGCCATGCAGACGAAGAGCTCGGGGCTTCCATCTGCTCTCCAGCAACTCATTCTACGCTGCCGAAGAGCTCCGATTGGGAAATACCCATCGGCACAACCAAGCTTCTCTCCGTGTCATGCCCACCTCCTTGCTAGGCATGGACTATTTTTGCCTAGCGTTTTATTTTAACATAATACAAGAGGCTATGTCAAAATGAAAGGTGAAAAATTTAGATGACAACTTGTAGTAGTAAAGTGTATTACGGAGCTTTAGCCTCGTGCTGGGGCATGATTGCATGATCTTAAAAGGTCGCACTACAATTGTATTTAAGATTTGGTTTATGAGATTGGCATGAGAAATTTAATCTCAGCAAAGGTAAGATTCTTCGCCTTTGGCTCAGAATGACAGAAAGCGAAGAGCTAGCAACTTCATTGTAGAGTCATTGATCAAGCTAATGTTACTATAGGTATAAAAGGAGCCGCCAGTATGGACATTTGTGAGGAGTTAAGGGGCAAGTTTAGGGAAGCTGTGGAAAAGAACAGAGTCGATGGCATACTCCTATCAGGAGGGCTCGATTCCAGTATTCTGGCTTTTATAGCCAGGCCGAGTACATGCTTCACAGTAGCATTGCGAGACTACCCGGCATCTGACTTGAGTTATTCGGAAAAAATTTCTAGGTTCTTGGGAATACAGCATAAAAAAGTGGAATTCACTACGGAAGAAGCGCTTGCTACCCTTCCTGAGGTTGTAGGAATACTGGAAACCTTTGACCCGGCCTTGCCCAATGACCTTTCCATATATTATGCCCTTAAATTTGCTAGGGAAAATAGGATTAGTTGTGTCATGACCGGTGACGGATCTGATGAACTCTTCGCCGGCTATTCTTATATGACGGAGCTTCCCGCTGAAGATTTGGACAGATACATAACTAGGCTCTCACAAAACTGGCATTTCTCGGCCAATGAGCTTGGCAGAGCTCTGGGCGTTGAAATAAAGCAACCATTCCTCGATGAGGACTTCATTCGCTTTGCACTGGAAATAAAGCCGGAGCTCAAGGTCAAAGATGGGGTGGGGAAGTATATACTTAGGAAAAGTTATGAGGATTTGATTCCGGCAGAGATAGTGTGGAGAAAAAAGGAGCCCATAGAGTATGGCTCAGGCTCTGCCAAGCTTCACGAAATAACAAACAATATGGTCACAGA
>Ga0180434_10004272_pt1 | contig 17487 bp, 13 predicted proteins | sample SS_ome_7_FD_132453 | JGI IMG/M metagenome (GOLD analysis project Ga0180434, IMG submission 132453) | Hypersaline lake sediment archaeal communities from the Salton Sea, California, USA - SS_1_D_2 metaG | ecosystem: Environmental > Aquatic > Non-marine Saline and Alkaline > Hypersaline >...
ACCTGAAATCATGAAAATACGCACCATTTCAGCGGCGGGGGGCCAATTCCGAGGGGATCGCGAAAACGCGAAAGGGCGAAAACGCGAAACAACTGGAAGATTGTGATGGTCTCGCTTGCCCAGATACATTCTTCGGATACTACCTGATTTTTCTTTCCTTTCGCGTTTTCGCGATTGCTTCCGGTATAGCGGTCGCCCACGAGGGCCGTAGTGTGCGCTGCGCGACCCCAGGGCTGGGGAGTATCACGCGTTTGGCGTATCCGATCGCGACAGCCCGCCGGGTGTTCGTGCTCTTCGTGTCCTCCGTGGTGGTCTTCGACCGCCTATTTTCGAGGCAGGCGGGAATCCAGAGGCCCTCGGCAAACGGCTGGGTTCCCGCCTTCGCGGCAGTGACGCGGCGGAAGGGGCGTCTCTCGCCAGTAAAGTCGCGATAGCCGACATAATCCTCAAAGTCGGGCGGCCCGGACGGCCGATCTACTGATCTGTCGCCCGCGGAAATGTCGAAAAGGCGTGGCGACGAGGACCAGACATTCTAGCGGGGTCCGGTTGGGACCGGCCTGCCTCGAAGATCCAACAGTTTTCCGTCATTCCCGCCTTCGCGGGAATGACGGAGGGGCGAATTTTCAACATTCCAGGTGCCGCTTGCGCGGCATGACAGCCTCTGCGGCAATCGATCAAAAGCGCATGTTCCCAGGGGGGGAAAACAGTCCGGTGCCGGCCCAGCGGGGCCGCCCGGACTGTTGTATTTCTTGCGGCGCCGTGCGGAGGTGGCAATCAATGGCCACCCGCTGCGCCAAATGCATCATCCCTCGGCCGCTGCGTCGGCGCAAACAACAAGCCGCGGAGTTTGCCCCCGCGGCTCGCGTAGGATTTTGCGACAGGTCCGCTTGCCGCTACCAGGCGACATGAACGCCCGGGGCGACTACATGACCGTGCCGGCCGCCATAGACGCCGACCCCCCAGCCGCGATAGACAGCCCGGGGATGGACGTAGGCCGGCGGCCCATAGTAGTGGCGCGGGGCCACATAGTGAGGATGGCCGAGAACGGCCCGGGCCGGAGCCGTTGCGACGCGGGCCACCGGACGCCGAAACACCCTGGGATGGGCATCGGCCGATTGTGTCGAACTCAGGATCCAGCCCGTGGCCATTAAGGCCGGTACCAGCAACCATCGGATCATGCGTTTCATGGTTCTCGTCCCTTTGCGCTGAGTGATAGAAAGTGCCTGGCGCCCCCCGTGGGCAATCCGGCATTCCACGGCGTCGCTCCCGCCGGCAGTTGCATGCTCCAAGCAAGGGGGCCGTCCAAAATAGCAGACGACCGTCATTCCCTGGCATGACGAACACGCACAATCGTGAACGTTTTCACCGAGTTGTGCCCCTGCCTTTGAGCGGAAGCTTGCACTGGTTGGCGACCCTGCCATCCTGTAGCAACCTATACGGCGGGCTGCGGCAAGGCAAGAGTCTAGTTGCCGCCAGGGGGCATATCTTGCGAGATTTTCCCAAATGTTCTCAGCAAGGGCCAGGCACAGCGGCTGGGGGCCGTGCCTCGCCCTCGCCTCGCACTTTACCACCACCAGCCCCCATACCCCGCGTAATAGGGGCGTGCGTAGTACCCCCGGTAGTAAACCCTGGGGGCACCATAGTACCAGGCGGGATACCGCGACACGTAAGCTCTCCGCGGCGCGGCCCAGTACGATACGCCGTAGGTCGGATAGGCGGCGCCGTAGTAGCAGCCTCCATCGTAGCAGGCTCCGCAAGAGACGCCGTAACCGCCCCCCCAACCGCAGTCGCCGCATCCCCAGGCTGCCGCCTTCTCAGGCGTCGCCAACATCAGCCCCAGCACGACCACTGCCGGGACAACCATCCACATCAAGCACCGCTTCATCACTCTTCCTCCTAAAAAAGGGGGAACAGGGACGGGAAAGACGCCAGCCGGCTCCGTGCCAGCGGCACCACATCGAGCAATGAAATTATAGATGCCGGTCTATCCGGGAATGAACGTAGCAAAGCAACGGGGGGTCTCCCAAAGCACGACCTCGACCACCGGATATCCCTGGCCGACTGCGTAATCGAAGATCATCCGAGCGATGTTTTCGGCCGTCGGGTTGACATCCATCAGCACCAGCGGCTCGCCCAACTCGCTTAGCGACGGCACGGCCGGATCGTCGCGTCGCAAAATCATCCGGTGGTCGAGCGCCTCGTCGATCCAGCGGCTGACGGTCTGCTTGATCTCGCTGAAGTCGAGCACCATACCCTTGTTGTCGAGTTCGCTCGCCTCGATGGTGATTATTACCTTGCCGTTGTGGCCGTGCAAATGGCGACACTTGCCCGAGTAGTCCAGCAGGCGGTGGCCGTAACAGAAGTCGATCTCGCGGGAAACGCGGAACATGGGGTTTTCTTCCTGGGTTAGGCACGCAGGCTCATCGAGGGGGCGGTATAGACGGTTGGGTCGTCCCGCCCGGTCGCCCGAAAGGCCGCCTGCCGCTCAGCGCACTTGTTGCATTGCCCGCAGTGCAGGCCGTCGACCGGCGCGATGCAGGAGAACGTCAGGTGCAGCGGCAAATCGCGTCCCCATTGCATGATTTGCGTTTTGGAGCAGTCGGTCAAGGGGCAAAGAATCCGAACGCGGCCACTGGTCGCCTCATCAAGAACGGCCTCGAATCCCTGGAAGAACGTCTCGGTTGCGTCGGGGAACGGATTCGCCGCCGAGACGGCCAAGGCCAACGCCTCGACGCCGTGCAGGCGGCACCAGAGCGTGGCCTTGATCATCAGCAGCGCGTTTCGGCCCGGCAGGTAGACGGCGTCGTCGAGGCTGGCCGCGTCGGGGACCCGCTTGCCGGTGATGCTCCAATGGTCGCCGTAGAGATCGTCCAGCGGCAGGTCGAGCAGGACCAATTCCCGCACCTGGGGTGAAGCCACCGTGGCGAGCAATTGCCGCAGGGCCTGCAATTCGGCGGTCTCCCAGTACAAGCCCGACCGGATATAGAACGGCTGGACCGAATGCCCTTGCTTCAGCAGGTAGCCCAGCAGGATCGAGCTATCCAGCCCGCCGCTTAACAGCAGTCCGATCGGAGGGGGAGGGTGGTTCAGATGCATCATCGCCATTGGGGCTGGGGGCCGGCACGGACAAAGTCCTCATTTTAGGTCTTTCCCGGCAATTAGGAAAGCGGAACCGGGGGGCCATCGTCGGAAGGGATAGCCAAATTTGTGGGGGGCTTGCCAGACACGCGGTTTTGTGTCCGCGAAGCCGCAATCGGCGACAATCAACCCTGCATGGGGGGCATTGCCTTGCCTGGGGTGGCTGTCATCTGGCCTTGCCGTGGCGGTGGGCGACCGCTAAACTCGCCGCGAAAACTTGGACGTTCTGCATAGCTTTACCTTGAAACCCGGGTTGGGCCCTTTTACAATGAAATTGGGTCCCAACCCATCCTTCTTTGCAAAGCTGAGGTTTTGTGATGAGAACCATGGTGTTGGGCGCCCTGTTGGGCGCGGGCTTGGCCGTTGTTGCCCTTGGGGTTTGGGAGACGCAAAACGAAGCCTTTGCCCAAAAGCTCGTCGCGTACCCCCAACGCGACGTCGAAGGAAGTCCGCTGGTCGTCGTGCCAATGGCTGGGCAGCCGGAAAGTGGGTTGCTGACCGTTATCGACCCGAACCGTCGGGTCATGGGCGTGTATCACGTCGATCCGGCAAGCGGCAAGATCGGGCTTCGTAGCGTCCGCAATATGAGTTGGGACCTGCACATTACCTATTTGAACAACGAGGAACCCCTGCCCAGGGATATCCAGTTGATGTTGGAACAGAGGTAGCGCGTGCTCGCCGTCGGAGGGGTGCAGCGCTGCTGGATGGTTACTTTTCGCGTTCGCGCTGCAACGGGAGGTCGCAATGACCCAGAAGCGTTATTACAACGTCAAAGAGACGGCCGAGAAGCTTGGCATCACCGAAGACGAAGTCAAGCAGATGCTCGAACGCCGGGAACTCCACGGCTACCGCGACGGGGCTGACTGGAAGTTCAAGGTCGAGGACATCGACAGCCGTGTCCAAGACGAGTCGATGGAGGTGATCGAGGAGGACGATTCCACCGGAGACCAGTCTTCGGCCGATGTGCTTTTGAGCGAACTGGAACTTGGCGAGTCAGATATCGCCACCTCCGGCACCGTGATCGGTATGGAGAGCAAGGAAGCCTCGACGATGAGCGACATCCAGCTGGCCGGCAGCGACGTTGGTCTTGCTGAGGAGTCGCCTTCGTCGTTGCTAAAGGACGCCGGAGATGCCCAGACCGAGTCGCAGGTGGGAGAACTCGATCTGACGCTCGACGAGGACCTGACCCTCGAAGACAGCCAGTTGGGGTCGAGTTCCCCACAGCCGCCGAGTCGATCGGTCGGCGATTCGGGGCTGGATCTAGGGGGCGAAAATGACGACGACCTGGTGCTCGGCGGCAGCGGCACCGGCAGCGACGTGACCATCGGTGGCGACAGCGGGATTTCGCTGGTCGACCCGACTGACAGCGGCCTTTCGCTGGATGAGCCGCTGGAACTCGGCGGCAGCATCACCGAGTCGCTCGAACTGGGCGAGGACGACATGATCACGCTCGGCGAGGAAGCCGATACGGGCGCGCCGACCCAATTGAAAAGCGATGACGATTTCCTGCTCACTCCGATGGACGCCGACGAGGACGACGAGCCGAGCAGCGCTTCCCAGGTCATTGCCCTCGACGGCGAGGGCGCCGACGAGGATTCGGCAACCATGATCGCCGAGGGCGATTCCGGCATGGGCTTGGCTGTCGAGGAAGACGCCGGCCACCTCGCCGGAGGCGGATTCCCCGCCGTCGGCGGCCAGGCCGCCATGCCCCAGAGCATGGGCATGGCCTATGGCGATGCCGCACTGCCCGAAGCGCCCTACTCGATCTGGAATATCCTCAGCCTTTCGCTCTGCGCCATCCTGCTGGTGTTTTGCGGGATGTTCATGGTCGATCTGCTGCGGAACATGTGGAGTTGGAGCGAGCCGTTCGAGTACAACAGCGCGATGATGGAAACCGTGCTGAGCTGGTTCGAAAGCTAGTCAACAGAAACGGATGTGCCTGTGGCGCGACGCCGCTTCCGCTCCCCCGACCAACCGTTGCCCCTGCGCGGAGCACTGGCGACGGTCGATTTTTGTGCCTCGCTCGAATTGGCCGTCGTGCTGATTGCGCTGGTGTCGATCGTGCTCGCCTGGGCTACCTTCGTCGAAAGCCGCTACGGCACCGAAGCGGTCCAGTTCGGCGTCTATGGCACGCAGTGGTTCGCCGGCTTGATGGGCCTTCTGGGGCTGAATATCCTGGCCGCCGCCCTGGTGCGCCTACCGTGGAAAAGGCGGCACGTCGGATTTCTGGTCACCCATCTCGGCCTGTTGATCTTGCTTGTGGGCTGCCTGTTCAGCCGGCAAGGCGGGATCGACGCCTCGCTGCCGGTCTTCGAGGGCAACAGCAGCCACCGGGCCTTCGAGACGTCCCAACACTTCGCCTTGACGGTCATGCCCGAGGCAAACGCCGAGAGCCGTACCGGCGATCCGCCGCCAACCGACGGTGAGACCATCGAAGTGCCGTTCGCCGCGGGACCCTTCAACTGGGCGGATTACCGTCGCCTATTCCCCTTCCCCTGGCGACTGGCTCGTCGTGACACCGGCTTGCTATACGACCGCGACGGCGTCCAGCTCGAGGTGCTCGACTACTACGCCGATTCCCGGCGCGTGCCGGCGCCGCGGCTGGAGCTTCGTGTGCTGTCGCCCGAGGGGCCGCGGACCCACGGCGGGCTTGGCCGGGCATGGGTGCCGCTGGCGCTGGACGTGCGGGGTTCCGAAAATGTCCACGGCATGCAGCGCCGCTATGGCATGGGTAGCCGCGATCAGGTTGGCCCGGTCCGCTTCGCCTTCTGGATGACCGGCAGCGAAGCCGAGACGGCCGCCTTCCGCGATAGCCAACCCACCGGGCCGCTTGGCGAGCAAGGCCGCGTCGTGTTGCACGCCGCCGACGAGCGGTTCGAGTTCGCCGTCGACCAACTGCGGCAGCAGCCTCGGCGGCCGCTGGGTGAGACGGGCTTGGAGTTGGAATTCGTCGACTTCCGGGCGGAGTTTCTCGGCGTCCAATTGCGGATCCATCAGGCCGACCAGCCGCCGGGGGCCGTTGTGCTATTCGCCGATCTGCCGGAGTTCAACCGCTACGACTACGAGCAGGAGGTGTTCGGCAGCTATTGGTGCGAGGCGCCGGCCGACGAGGCTTCGCAGCGGCAGGGCATGGCCCGAAATGCCCACCGCCCCCGGATCGACCTGCTGCAAGGGGCCGACCAAAAGCTCTATTACCGGGCTTGGGCCGATGGCAAGCTGTCGGCGATCGGCCGGCTGCCCCGCGACGGCGCGGAAGTCGAGGCGTTCGCCGGGACGGACCAGGCGGTGACGTTCTACGTCGGGCAGTTTCTTCCGATGGCGGAGCCGGGCAGCGTCGTGCAGCCGGTGCCGTTCGACAAGAACGCGAAGAACAAGCAGCGGCAAGCCCGAGTGCGGCTGACCGTCGACGGCCGCGGCGAGGAGTTCTGGCTCGAGGGATTGCCGGCCGACGCGCTGAACAATCCGCCGCCGCCGGAGGGTCGCCGCGCGGTCGAGGGCGCCGATCGCCGGGTGGCCATCACCATGCCCCGCGATGAGGTCGATCTGGGCTTTGGGGTTTTGCTTCGGGATTTCACTCGGAAGCTCGACCCCGGCACCAGCCAGGCTTCGCACTATTCGAGCCTGGTCGACTTCATCGACCGGCACGACGAGAACCGCCGGCTGGCACGCGAGGTATTGATTTCCATGAATGCGCCGGTCGATTTTTCCGATCCGGCCAGCGGCCGTTCGTATCGACTGTTCCAGGCGAGTTTCGGCGGACCATGGAAGCCGGGCGACCCGCTCTTCCACGAGGTGGTCGATCGTGGCAGCGACCGCGACCAGTTGTACCTATCGTGGCTGACGGTGAACTACGATCCCGGCCGAGGGCTGAAATACGCCGGCAGTCTGCTGATCTGCGTCGGCATTGCCATGGTGTTTTACAGCAAGGGCCGCCGTCTTCGCGGCAGCCGGGAGGGCATGCCGTCGCCAACAACCGAAACCGCATGAGAATGGGGAGGGCAAAGCTCCTGCCGAGCCGCAAGTCTTGGACGGATATTGAATCCGTCCTACGGGATCAAGAGCCACGCCTTCTTGCCTCCCCCAACCGACTTTCCCACCGAAAGACCTCCATATGCCGTTACGAATCAAAGCTCTTTGCCTCGCTCTTGTCTTTGCGGCAAGCGGAATGCTCGGCTCGACCGCCGCGGCAGACGAGCCGAGTGCCCAATTGAGCTTCGGGGCCTGGAAGCGTCTGCCCACGTTCGACCGCGGGCGGATGATGCCGGTCGATACGTTCGCCCGCGGCGTAGTGGAGCAGATTTGCGGCCGGACCAGTCCGCGGCTGCACGTCGACGAAGGCACGCGGGACGAGCCGCGGAAGTTCTCGGCGGCCGAGCTGCTCTTCAGTTGGATGGTCGAGCCTAAGCGGTGGGAGCGTGTGCCGTTTCTGCACGCCGAACACGAACGGCTTCGGAGCGAACTGCTCGGCCTACCGCTTGGCGGCGAGCATGGCCGGCTGAAGCATGTTTCGCCGCACCAACTGCTCAGCGCGACGAAGTTCCGGCTCCACTTGGGCGATATGGCGCGGCGGCAACGCGAGGCGGAAAAGCAGAACCAGCCCTTCACGCCGACCGAGTTGGACAAGCAGGCCAACCAATTGGCCGAGGCGTATCAACTCTTCCGCATGCTGACGTACGATCCCGACGCGGCCCTGGACGGGCAGAGCCGCTTCTCGCGGAAGCTGACCGCCGCGGTCCACGCCTGGGCACGCATGCAGGCCGACCTGACGCGGTGGACGCAAGTAGCTGATGAACCCGAGTTCGGCCAATGTCTCGACCGTGCCCGGCAGGCGATCGAAAAACTGCAAGCCTGGTCGCGACGGGCCGACGGCGATGCGGAAGATATCGAGCCGCTAGTTGCCGAGTTCCGCGAGGCGTCCGATGCACTTGCCAGATCCTTTGTCGCGCCCGGCGCTGCGCCGCGGCCGGATACGCCCGAGCTGAGCCAACAGCAACGCACGAATCTTGACACCTCGGCGAAGGTGCTCGCCGGAAAGACCCGGGAACTGGCCTCGCTAACGGCCGACGCGCACCGCGCGCTGTACCAGACGGACGGCTCGTTGCGGATCGTGCCGGCGCTGAACCCGGCGGCGCTGGAGGCCGACCGCGACACGTCGGACGACGCCCATCCGTGGCTGGCTCTGAGCACGCTGCTTCACGGTTCGCCGTCAGTGTTGGCGGCGTATCCGCGGGAGGAAGTCCAAGAGGTCCGCGAGGCCTTCAATAAGGCGGAAGGGGCCTACCTCGACCGCGAGAGCCCAGATCGGGCCGAGCGGTTTGCCGCCGCCATGGATCGCTTTGCCGCGGCGGTGCGTACGTTCGGCGAAAAGATCGAGCCGCTGCGGCAGCAATTGCCCATCGACGATCGTGACGAGCAACTGATCGCTCTGACCGCCTATCCGCCGCCGGGCAGCACGGAATTGGAGGTCCATTACAACGCGTCGAACCCGTTCTTGTGGTCCTGGATTATCAGCCTCGGCGCGTTGATCTGCTTCGCGCTGGCGTTTGGAGTGCTGCGAAAGCCGATGTTCTGGCTCGGCGTCGTCGTGCTGACAATTGCGATGGGCTGGATCGTCTACGGCTTCGCGATGCGGACGTATATCACCGGATGGGCGCCGGTGACGAATATGTTCGAGACGGTCGTCTTTGTCGCGCTAGTGGTCGGACTGTTGGGCCTCTGGTTTGCACTGCTGCCGCTGCTCTGGCCGGGTACCAGCGCCGCCTGGCAGGCCACGGCCTTCCCCTTTAGCCGGCGCGGCTTGGCTTCCGACGAAAGGGGACAATCCCATTTTCGCGGCGAAGAAGCGTCCTCCGAGGACGACGATCGCTCCGCCACGAAGATCGGGACCGTCCCCAACGATCGCCGGCTCCGCTGGGCCATGCTGTTGCCGCGGATTGGCCTGATGGTGGCCGTCTTCTATATTCTCGGAGTGATGGAGTACGGATCGGCCGGGGAATATGGGGCCGTGATCAGCCTGACGCCGAAGACCGACGTCGGCTCGTCGGTCCCCAACGCGAACAACCTGCTGACCTGGTCGGTCGGGCTGGGCGTGCTGGGGCTTTCGGTCTGGTATGTGCCGCGGTTTATCCTAGTGCTGGTTCTCAGCCCGGTGATGATCCCTTGGACGCTTGCCCGACAGGGCTTAGCGCCGCCCGTGGGCGAGGTGATGCAGCGGACGCCGTTTCTTTGGGCCGGCACGTCGGTCGCCTTTCTGGCCTCGCTGGTGGCCTATTACGCGCCAATCTTCCACAGCGACCTCGGACCGCTGATGCCCGTGCTGCGGAACAACTTCTGGCTCACCCTCCACGTGCTGACCATTACGGCCAGCTACGGAGCGGGCGCCTTGGCTTGGGGGCTGGGCAATATCGCCTTGGGCTACTACCTGCTGGGCCGCTATCCCGCGCGTCCCGTCGCGACGGGCGAGGACCTTAGCGACGACGAGCCCGGGGCGAATACCCCGTCTCCCCACCGTGAGCCGGAAGTGTGCGCCACCCTGGCGCGGTTCAACTACAAGGCGATGCAGGTGGCCGTCTTGTTCCTGGCAATCGGCACAATTCTCGGCGGTCTGTGGGCGGATGTCTCCTGGGGCCGCTTCTGGGGTTGGGATCCGAAGGAGGTTTGGGCGCTGATCTCGCTGCTGATCTACATGGCCCTGTTGCACGGCCGCTATGTCGGCTGGTTCCGGCATTTCGGCTTGGCGGTCGGGGCGGTCTTCGGTGCCACGGCCATTTTGATGGCCTGGTACGGCGTGAACTACGTCCTGCCCGCCGGGTTGCACAGCTACGGCAGCGGCGCCGGCGGCCAGCTCGAAGTCGGCATCCTAGTCGCCTGCAACTGGCTCTTTGTCTTTGCCGCCGCCGGCCGGTACAATCTCGAAAACCGCGAGCCGGTCGCGGAGCCGTCGGTCGAATAGGGCGTGAGCAGAGGAGCCTGAGGCAACGCTACCCCGAAACGAAGGGGATGAGCCAAAGGGGGCATGTCCGCTCAGCACCCGATCCGACAGCCAGACCAACACGGGAGGATCTGCTCGATCAGGACCGGCGTTGCCAACCGAAGCATCGGCCGTAGAACTCCTGGCGACTGCGCAAGCCTCGATGGATGCGGGGCCAAGGCAAAACAGGCGCTCTTGGATTGCAATCCGACGGGACGTGGATTTCCACGCAACGGCCTTCGGAGAGCGATTGGGTACGGAGCCGCCCGGGGTAGTGTGTTCGATTGTGCTACATGTGTTCAATAATGCTGTAGCAAAATAAAGCAGGCGGGCGAGGTTCCTCGGGCAAGAACCCCGCCCGCCACTATTGCCAGGAACTCTCGTCCCTGCTACACGTTGGGCTTATCGGCCTCAGTTGCGGAGGGGACATTCGCAACCCAAGCCTCCCAACGGCAAACCGCAAACAGCTAGGGCCTCTTCACCTCTCTGTTCCGGTCTACCAACGGCTTCCCAGGCGGCCTTCGGTCTGCCCCAAAAAAAACGCCCGGGATGCGTCCTCTTCTCTGTTCCGGCCCGCTGCCAAGTTTGGCTCTGGCCAAAACCTGTCAACGCTCTACCGGCATTTTGTGTCTACTGCAAAATGCGTGCCAATGGGAGAGCCGGCGTTAGCCGCCGGGCTGCCTTGCCCAGAGATTCCGCATGCCCAGGGCGAGGATAATCCGCAATGCCTGCCAAGCCTCCTTCGAGTCGATCTTCGAGTTGCCTTTGCAGCGGTCGACGAAGACGATCGGCGTTTCGCCGAACCGGGCCCCCAGCCGCTTCAAATGCCAGAGAACCTCCTCCTGAAAGGAATAGCCTCGGCTGCGGATTGCGTCGAAGTCGAGTCGGGCCAACAGCGAGGTCCGGTAGCAACGGAACGCCCCGCTGCAGTCGGCCGGCCCCAGCCCCAGCAGCCATCGGGCGTAGCAGTTCACACCCCGACTCATCAGGTGACGCCGTAGCGGCCAGCCCTCGACCCCCCCGCCGGGAATGTACCGCGAGCCGATCATCACGTCGACCTCCGGGCCGTCGGCCGGCTCCATTCCGGCGATCAGCCCGGGCAGGTACTTCGGCTGATGGCTGAAATCGGCGTCCATGTTCAGCACGTACTTGTAGCCATGCTCCACCGCATAGCGCATCCCGGCGATCGTGGCCGTGCCCAGGCCCAGCTTCCCTTCGCGATGCAAACAGTGCGCTCGGGGGTCTTTCGCCGCCAACTCGTCGCACCAGCGGCCGGTCCCATCGGGCGAGTTGTCGTCGATTACCAGAAGATCGACCCGCGGGACGACACCGAAGATCTCGTCGACCAGCGCCGGCAGATTTTCGATCTCGTTGTACGTGGCCACCGTGATCAGGGTCTTTTCCGCGTTGGACATTGGTTTCTCGCTCAGCATGGAGGTTGGTCGGGTGCAGGGCCTTCGGTGGGGTGTGCCGCCCCATCGATGCTGCGGGCAACAGTCATTGGACTCAGGGTGTACAATAGGAGACTCGGCAGGCCACCCATGCCCGTCCCCCATAATAGCCTACATTCGCGTTTGCCACCCAGGGCGATTCTGTGCCGATGATTTGTCGCGATTTCGCCTCCGACGCCGACGGTCGCCGCATGGAGGCCGCCATGCATGCGCCGGAAGATCGCGCGAAACCCTACGGCCCGCCGTTTTGGTTCGCCTATGCGGCCAATACCCTGGCGATGGTGGCCATCGCCCTGCTGTTCCGCTACGCCGATTTCGTGATGGTGCTCGGTGGCACCGAACTGCACCTGGGCTGGATCGTCGGCGTCGGCATGTTCGGCAGCCTCGCGATGCGGCTGGCGATGGGTGTGGGGATCGACCGCTACGGCCCCCCGAGGGTGTGGCTGGCGTCGATCCTCACCCTCGCCCTGGTCTGTTTTGCCCACCTGGCCGTCACCGACTACGCCAACCCGCCGATCTACCTGCTGCGGATTCTTTATTGTTGCGCCATCGCGGGCATCTTCGGCGCCTCGATTACGTTCATTTCCGACGGTGTCCCCCCGGAGCGAATCGCCGAAATGATCGGCATGCTAGGCACCTCCGGCTTCCTCGGCCAAGTGCTCGGCACGCAAGTAGGCGATCTGCTGCTCGGCGGTGAAACGATCGGTCGCGATCAGGTCGACCAGATGTTCCTCGTTGCCGGGCTATTGGCGCTGTGCTCGGCCGTGTTCGTCTTCCTTGCCACACGGACGCACCGGCACGACCCCCACGAGCAGCCGCCCGCCGTGCTGACGCTCTTGCGGCAATATCAACCCGGCGCCGTGCTGATCACCGGCGTGGCGATGGGGATCGGCATCGGGCTGCCGATGGTCTTCCTGCGGACCTACGCCGCCGAATTGGGCCTGCCTCGGATCGGCCTGTTCTACGGGGCCTACGCCCCCGCGGCCCTGCTGACCCGCTTGCTCACGCGTCGATGGCCGCAGCGCTACGGCACCAAGCTGATGATCCTGCTGGGATTGGGGCTAATGGCCTTCAGCCAGCTTTTGTTCCTGGTAGTCAGGACCGAGTGGAGCCTGATCGTGCCGGCAATCGGCTATGGTTGCGGGCATGCCGTGCTGTTCCCCTCGGTTATTGCGGCCGGCAATGCCAGCTTCCCGCGGGCGCATCGCGGGCTGGGCACCGCACTGATGCTGGGCACCTTCGACCTGGGGCAATTGGTCGGCGCGCCGCTGGCCGGCGTCATCCTGCACCAGAGCGGCCGGATCGGCTGGCCATCCTATCCGACCCTATTTGTCTCGATGGCCGTGCTTCTCGGCGGGATCGCGGCAGTTTACGCGATCGCAACACGCCGCGCGAACCCACCGATCGACCCTGACCGACCGAAGCGGCAGCAGCCGGCCGACCCGATGGCCGACCCGATGGCGCTTGCCCGATGATGCCTTTCGGGCAAGCTGGCGGCGTTGTTCCGCAAAGCCTCGCAAGGGCGAGTCTGTGTGATGCAAAGACCTTGCGGCCGAAGGATTTGCAGCCCGGTGAAATTTTTTTCCCGCCACAATTCTTTGGCGAGTTTGGAGTTACTTTCTTCGGCCCGGTTGGGGCGAGAGATTTTTCGCGGATACCCTTTGACTTCGGCAACGGATCGTGTATAAGATGATGGTAGTGGACGGCGACCTTTCGACTTGCCGACACTGAAAGTTGTGCTTTGGGTGTTTGTGGTCCTTTTCCAAACAGGAGGAGCGTTTTCGAACGTTTGTCGTGAACCTTTTCCTCGACCCTTAACCCCCGTAGATAGGAGCCTGCTTTCCAAATCTTCTCAGAAGTCTTTGCCGACGCGTCTGCCGCTTAGGGACGTCTGCTTATCCGAGGGTCTCATACCCATGCAGGTATGGCCCGGAAAACGTGCTGCTGCACGTCGCATGTCCAAGTCGCAGACGCGTTGGTCGTTCTTGCCGCAAAGTGTGACCGATGTCTTGGCGTTGTTGGCTGATCGGACTGCTGCTGATCGGAGGGCTCGCCATCGGGGCCTGGGCTTATGGAAATCGTCAGCCGCTTCGGCGCCAATGGGCCGTCTACCAGGTCGGCGCGGCCAAGTCGTACGAGACGGCCCAAGAGCGGCTCGCATGGTTCGATGAGGGCCCCGACCCCGACGCGCGGCTCGGCGAGCTGGTCGGCAAATGGGGGACCGGCAATCGGCAGTTCGATCTCTACTTGGCCCGCTACCTTGGCGACCCGGCCGCCAGCCGGCGGCTGCGGCAGGCGTTTTCCGAGCACTTGAGCCGATGGCCCGTGTTGCTGTCGCATTGGGCCCATTATTGGGCCTACCGAGCCCCGATGGGGCCGGACGAACAACTCGCCTCGGTTGTCGACTACTTCGACACGCTCTACACCGAGGCTCCGGACCGACGGATCACCTGGCGCGAGGTGCTCGACCTGCAAGCCGTCTTCTATTGGGTGGAATCTTCCCCGCGGGCAGTCGGGCTCTCGCCGGAGAATTGGCGCGAGCACTATCGCGTCTGGCTTGAGACGCGGCCGGATGAGTTGCCCTCGGTGGCTCGGCCCGAGACGGCGCTGCCAGACTTGGAACTACGGAAGTCGCTCGACCCTTAGCCCGCTCACTCGGACGGCTTGCGGTACTGCTGGATGCCGACCTCGGTGAATGTCCGCATCCATTTCTGCGTTTGGGCAATGCGGTTTTGATCGGCGGACGTCAGATGCGCATGGAACTGGTGCCGGCTGCGTAGCACCAGAGCCTCGCCTTGCTTCGGACGTTGGGTGAGCCGGACCTCGGCCGCCAGCGCGCCCCGCTGGGCCAAGGCCGCGTTGACCCGAAGCCGCGAGTAGGGCAGCGAGCTGCGGCCCGGATTCAACAGGGCGCTGATCTGGACCGACCAGTCGGAGAACTCCCGGTATTGCGTCACGACGCTCGGATCGTCCGGCTCAAGCAGGCGGAGTCGATACGTCAACCAACGGCTCGATAGCGTCAGCTCCCGCTCGGCCGCCGCGAATTGTTCCTTGAACGTCGGTTGGGCAAGAAATCGGATGAACGGGTCTTCCTGGCCGGCGGCCGCCCGTTGGAGGCTTTCGGTGAACGCCGCCACCTGCCGGGTTGCCAAGCTGGTGCGAAGTTGCCGCGAGACGTCCAGCAATACGGCTCGGCCCGCTTGCCGCTCGAAAATGACGACCTCGACCGGATCGGTCAGGAAGTCGTAGACAGCTTTCTGGTGGAAAAGCGTGGTTGTCTGGCTGACCGGCTTGGGCTGGTCGCCCACGTAGACGGCGTTGTCGATGCGGAAATCGGCCGCTTCGCCGAAGGGCCCCGCCACCGCAAGGGTCATCAAGACCACCACGCCGACCGCGAAAGCCAGCCGCCTTCGTCCGCAACGCAACATTGCTTTCTCCCCACGTGTGAGGTTGTTTTTTTGGAGAACGCCCGCGAGTCGGACATATAGCGGGATGGCCAGCCTGTGTAAAGCGGAATCGTGGCTGATGTGCTGTCGAGCCACCCATGGGCGGCGTCTTTCGCCGGGCCAACGTAGCCCTCTGTCGGCTGCTGGGAAAATGCGATACGTTAAGGGGAGAAGCTTGGCCGCCGGTTGCGAAGCGAATTGCGGCGTTCGAACTCCCTAATCTCCACGATGACGCTACTTTACGACGATACGATATTCCTGAAGCACGAGACGGGCCGGCATCCCGAGCGAGCCGAGCGTATCCGCGATCTGTCGGCACGGCTGGACGAAGCCGGCTTGCGGCCGTTATGCGAGCGTCCGGAGTTCCAGCCGGTTGCTCCCAATCGCCTGGCCCGCATCCACGCACCCGACTACGTGACCGAGGTCTGGTCGCTGGCCAAATCGGGCGGGGGTGACCTCGATCCGGACACGGTTGTCAGCCCGGCTTCCTACGATGTGGCCCTGATGGCCGCCGGCAGCGCCTGCGATGCGACCGAGCGGGTGTTGCGCGGCGAGGACACCCAGGCGCTCTGCCTGGTGCGCCCCCCGGGCCACCACGCGATGCTGAACCACGCCATGGGCTTCTGCCTGTTCAACAACGTGGCCATTGCCGCCCGCGTGGCGACCGAGGATTTCGAGCTGGATCGCGTGCTCATCGTCGATTGGGACATCCACCACGGCAACGGCACGCAAGCCGCCTTCTGGGATGATCCGAAGGTGGGCTTCTACTCGATCCACCGCTGGCCGTTCTATCCCGGCACCGGGGCGGCCGAGGAAACGGGCGTGGCTGCCGGCGCGGGAACGATCCTCAATATGCCGGTCCGCTTCGGCATCTCGCGGCGAGAGTATCTCGACCGATTCCGCCAAGGACTGGAACAATTGGCTGAGAAGATCCGTCCGCAACTGATCCTGCTCAGCGCCGGGTTCGACGCCCATCGCGCCGATCCGGTCGGCAATTTGGGCCTGGAGGCCGAGGACTTCGGTACAATGACCGAAGCACTGCTCGACGTGGCCGACACACACGCCCAAGGGCGGATTGTCGGAGTTCTCGAAGGCGGCTATAACCCCGACGCCCTGGCCACCTGTGTCGAGTGCCATCTCCGCGAAATGCTGCGGCATCAGGGCAAACTGCCGGGATAGATCGGCCGGAACCCGCCCGCCCGAGCTCCCGGTTGCCTTTCGGCGACCCGCTTACTAAAATGAGCGTCTTTCGCGTCCAGGTATTTCGGCAACCGGTAGCAAGAGGGGGAAGCATGCGTAATCTGGTCGTGGCACAAAGCGGCGGACCGACGCCGGTGATCAATAGCACCCTGCGGGGGATTATCGAGGCGGCTCGGGAGTTCGACGCGGTTGGCACGGTCTACGGCGCCCGGCACGGCATCGAAGGCGTTTTGCAGGAAGAGCTGCTCGACCTTTCGGCCCAATCGGCCGAGGAGGTGGCCCTGCTGCGGTATACCCCGGCGGCCGGCTCGATCGGCACCTGCCGGTATAAGCTCAAGGCAGGGCAGGACGAGGACTTCGATCGGGTGATCGACGTCTTTCGTGCCCATGATGTGGGCTATTTCCTCTACATCGGCGGCAACGACTCGATGGACACGGCCAACAAGGTCGCCCAGTTGGCCCACCAGAAGGGGCTCGACCTGACGGCCGTCGGCGTGCCGAAGACGATCGACAATGACGTCGGCGACAGCGAATTTCGGCTGATCGACCACACGCCCGGCTACGGGTCGGTCGCGCGGTACTGGATGCAGATGGTCCAGAACGCGAACGAGGAGAACGGCGGCTCGTGCCCGGCCGATCCGGTGCTGGTCCTGCAGGCGATGGGCCGGAAGATCGGGTTCATTCCGGCGGCGGCCCGGCTGGCCGATCCCGACCGGGAGATGCCCTTGCAGATCTACCTGGCCGAGTCGCATTGCCCGCTTCAGCAGCTTGCCGATCAGGTCAACGACCAGCTCCGGCGCGACGGCCGCTGCGTGGTGGTTGTCAGCGAGGGGTTCGACGTCGGCGACCTGGGCGAGCGGAAGGATTCGTTCGGCCATACCGAGTTCGGCGCCAGTCAAATGACGGTCGCCGGCACGGTGGTCAACTACCTGAACCAGGTCGGGCTGCCGGTGAAGGGTTCGGCCCGGGGCAATGTGCCGGGCACCGACCAGCGGCATGCGATGGCCTACGCCTCGCCGGTCGACCTGGACGAGGCGTACGGCGTTGGCCGGGTGGCGTTGCAGTTGGCCGCGACCGGCCAGAGCGGCTATATGGCCACAATCCTCCGCAACGACGGGCCGGCCTACGGCGTTCGCTACGACAAAGTGCCGCTGGAGCAGGTGGCCAACAGCGAGCGGACCTTCCCGAAGGCCTGGATCGCCGAGAGCGGCTGGGATGTGACCGACGATTTCGTCCGCTACGCGAAGCCGCTGTTGGGCAACGATATGGTTAGCCTGCCGAT
>Ga0180434_10004273_pt1 | contig 17481 bp, 9 predicted proteins | sample SS_ome_7_FD_132453 | JGI IMG/M metagenome (GOLD analysis project Ga0180434, IMG submission 132453) | Hypersaline lake sediment archaeal communities from the Salton Sea, California, USA - SS_1_D_2 metaG | ecosystem: Environmental > Aquatic > Non-marine Saline and Alkaline > Hypersaline > Sediment...
AGAAGAAATTCGGTCTTCAAGTTTCGTACAGATCGTCAGGGCTTCATCCTTCACATCAGTAATGCTGGTTTCGAGAATTGATTCAATAGCAGATACTACATTGCCAAGGACATGTGAGGGATAATCGGATGTTGCTATCCTGGCCAACAATTCAACTGCTAAGGGATCGCCTATCTTGCCCAAAGCTTCTGAGACGAGCTTTAGATTGTTTTCGAAACCTTGGTCGATGCCCGGCCACTGTGTGGCAAAAGACAAAGAAGGACAGGACCTGAATTTTTCTTCCCACGAACAGAGAAGTTCTCTTATGGGTGCTGCTGCGGCCTTTTCTTGGAAATCCCCCAGGGCAGAAGCAGCTGAGATTCTATCCGATTCCTTATGCCTTGGATTACGCAGAAACTTCAGAATCGGGGCTACTGCGCGACGGTCACCTATTCGGAGTAAAGCATGAAGAACGCAAAAGTGTTTTATGGCACTGGTGCTATGAGGATTTTCATATGCCTTAATCAAGTAGGGTACAGCAGGAGGCCCAAACAAGGCCAGATCATAATCAAAATTCCCCGGACATCTGGTGTTTTGTGAGAGTAGCGTATCAAGTGTGTCGATATTGCCAATTCTTGCCAAGGCCTCTACGGATGCGTCCTGCAGATCATCAAATGTGTCTGGCTCCTTTTTTGCGTGAAGAATAGTAATGAGTGGCTGGATGGCACGTTCATCACCAAGTTTACCCAATGCTAGTGCAATTCTTGCTCGGGCGTAACACCGTTTGTCCTGCAATGCTCGTATCAGCGGTTCCACAGCTTCACTGCAACCCATATCGGCCAAGACTGTAGCGATTGCTCCAGTTGTCAATTTATGTTCAAATTTCGGAAATATATGATCAAAAACACGAAGCAAAACAGTGGCGGCCCTGCTATCGCCGATTGCACAAAGCACTTTAGAAATATTCGATGCATACTGGTCATTTGAATCTGTTATTTCGATATTCTCTAGCTCTTTGATAAGAGGTTCAAGAGATAAGGCCTTCATTTTGATAAGAGCATCATGTATTTCTGAGTACGGGCGTTTTGATTTAAGTGCATTCATTAGCATATGCACAGATCGACTATCGCCAATTTCACCAAGGTCAAAGGCCGTATCTCTACTACGCTCTAGAGCATAGGCAATAGCTTCATGCCCAATAGGACCTGTTTCAATTAGGGCACGGATAATTCGTTGTCGATGAGCCACAGCTTTCGGCCAATCTGTTCGTACTCGTCCAAGCATCCGCCATAAAAGTCTCTTCGCGGCTTTTCTTTTGATCTCGTCTCTCGTTGCTCTTAGACACTGTAGGTACCAATAGTCTCGAATCTGGCTCATAAGCATATGCTTATTTTCTCCACGATACTGCACTCGGGCTGATAGAATAGCTGTATGGCGTCAGCAGAAATCAGATGAATATAGCTTCATATCAGGAAGCAATTTCGACTGCTTAGCAAACCAGTAAACGTCAAGTAAATCAACTGCAAATGAACGCGCTCGAACCGCATTATCTCTTTAAAAACAATACGTTTAACCGCGACTTCCCATGTGGCGTCATAGTCGACACTCCTACACGCCACACAGTCAATAATACCACATTCGGGGCCTCGATTTCAACCGGTCTGGTCACCAACATGGCCAGAACGCTTCCCAGAGAGGTCTGCCCAAAATGCAAGTTCGCCGAAAAACCAGCATTTTGGCGTGTCTTCGACGCAGCTCGATCGGCGATTTCCTCTGAGCAGTATGGATCCTCGCTATATAGCCGGTCATCCTGTCCTCACAAGCTCCGGGCCGGAGCGTCTGCTTGCCGCGTCTCTGCCCTACCGCCGTACAGCCCGGCAATGCGGCTGAAGCAGTCAACAAGGCGGTCAAACAGCCGGCCGTTTTTAGAAACGGTCTCCTTGTTTGACCACGCATGTCCTGTCCTCGAATCCCTACGACAGACGCTTCACGTAGACGTAGTAGGCCCCGCGTGACGCGCCGTCGGCATCGACAAACCAGGTTTGCAGCCGCGTTTTGCCGGCTTTGAGCTGCGCCCTAAATGCCACGGAATGTGCATCGCTGGGAATGGGCATCGTCGTGTCAACGTCGGCAATCTTTAGCCTGGCTCGCACGGCGTTGATCGCTTTACCGCCGGGGATGCCGGCGTTGATGGGTTTGTCTAATTCTTTCGGCCAGCGTCGCAACTCGAACTCATATACGCCGTCGCGGGCCACCTGAACGGCCCAGAAGCCGTTCGCTTTGGCGGCGTTGCGCACAGCACCTTGACTCCACGGCGGATTCGGACAATGCCAATCGTGGGACATCAATCGGGTGGGATTCTGTTCGTCCGAGCCAATGACAATCTCGCAATACTCGTCAAAACGCTGTGAAATGTCACTCCACCACCGGTCATAAGCGGCGCGGAGTTCTGCAACAACGTCGCAATGCTTGTCGGCGATGTCCTTCTTCTGGCCGGGGTCGGCTTGTATGTCGTAGAGCTCTTTGCCGTTGACCAGCCGCCAACGCTCGGTCATGACCGCGCTTTTGCGCCACTTCTGTGGATGCTCAATCCGCTGGGAATGAACAAACAGAGTACGGTCGGGCCAACCGGCGGCCGGGTCTTTCAGCAAAGGCGCAAGACTGTCGCCATCAAGCTTGGCGCCCTGCGGCCGTTTGAGCCCGCACAGTTCGGTCAAAGTGGGCAATAAATCGATATGTCCGGTGAGCCGGTCGATGTCCTTTGCTTTGGCAAGTCCGCCGCCCGGCCAACGGATAAAACACGGCACGCGGTGCCCGCCATCATACTCCGAGCCTTTCTTGCCCCGCATCCCGGCGCTGTCCCCCGCCGAAGTACCATTGTCGGTCATGAAAACCACGATTGTATCCTGATGCAGACCCAGGCGTTTCAGGTGGTACATCAACCGGCCCATATTTTCATCGATATTGGTTATCATGCCGTAGAATCGAGCCCGATTTTCGGGCACGCCTTCGTCGAGATACCGCTTGCTGTACTTTTCAGCAACGTTGTAGGGACCGTGCGGCGCATTGGTAGGCAGATAGCAGAAGAAAGGCCTGTCCTTATTGGCTTCGATAAATTTCATCGCCTCACGGAACCATACATCGGTGCAGTAGCCGTCAAACTTTTCCAGCTTTCCGTCACGTAGGTACGTGTCGTCGAAGTAGTCGTTGCCCCAATAATCGGGCCCTTGTCCGACCCCTCCGCCACGGTGAATCAATACTTCACGAAAGCCTCTGTCTTGCGGCCGGAACGGATAGTTGTCACCGAGATGCCACTTGCCGAAGATGCCGCAGCGATAGCCGCTGCGCGAGAAGACGTCCGCCATTGTCACTTCGTCCGCTCGCAGCAGGGATCTGCCCATGATGGTATGCCATACGCCCGTTCGTGAAGAGTATCGTCCTGTCATCAGAGCCGAACGGGTGGGCGAGCACGTCGGATCAACGTGGAAATTCGTGAGCCGCGTGCTTTGCGCATGAAGTCGGTCGAGATTCGGCGTGCGGATAATCGGATTGCCGTGACAGCCCAGGTCACCGTAGCCCTGGTCATCGGTTATGACCAGCACGACATTCGGTCGCCTCGGCTCCGCGGCAATGAGCTGCGCGATACCGGCAGCACTTGGTAACACTGCTGCGGAGCCCATGGTCTTTAAGAACTGTCTTCTTGTTTGCCTGCCCATATATGTCCCTCCCAAAGTTATCGTGTGCGAAAGGCACTATTTCGTCGGCTTTTCCGGGCCGATTGCGAACTGCGTGAAATCGCCGAGGTCAAGCTCCGCAATCAGCGAGTGAATGTCCTCGGTGGTGACGGCATTTATGGAGTCGATGTCCTCCTCGACCGTACGGTACTGCTGCAAATACTGCCAGTTGGCTCCGAGACGCATGAGTCGGCCGTGTGACAGCTCGTTTTCGATAACAAGTGTACTCAGGGTTTTGTTCTTTGCCTTTTGCAGCTCATCCTCTTTCACGCCGCCCTCAGCGAGGTCCGCGAAAATGCTCGTGACGGTATCCAGGACCTTCGGCACGTTCTCTGTGCTGCATCGAATGTACGTGCAGAACACGCCGGTGCCGTCCATCGGGCCAAATTGCAGCGATGCCGTCTCGGCCAGCGCCTTGTCGATGAGCTCCCAGTAATATCGCGAGCCTACGCTGTCCCCGACAATCGTGGCCAAAAGGTACGCGGCAAATCTCCGTTCGTCCTGTGCCGGGACCGCCGGACTCATCAAACACAAATGCTCGTAGGTCAGGTTCGACTTCTCGATTCGTTCCTTCTTCTTGCTGCCCCGGCAGGGCTGCACTTCTCTGCCGGCCGGCTGTCGCTGCCACGTGCTGCACGTTTTCTCCAAGGCAGCGCAAATCGCCTGCCAATCGAAATTGCCTGCGCAAGCGAACAGAAGATTGTTCGGCCCATAGCGTCGCGTAAAATACTCCCGCATCTGTTCGGCGGTTAGACCGTCGATGCCTTGCTCTGTGCCCAGAATGCTGTTGCCACAAGGATGCGTGCCAAAGTGCAGCTTTCTGCACCGGTCAAGGACGTCAAAGGCGGGCGTATCCTTGTACATAGCAATTTCTTCTTTGATGACCTGCTTTTCCATATTAAAGTCGTCATCACGAAGGGCCGGCCGCATCAACTCTATCCATATCTTTGTCACGTCCACCGCGTACTCCGGCAGGACCGCCGCGTGGAAGATCGTGTTCTCCCAGCTCGTGCCGGCGTTATATTCGGCGCCGAGCTTGTCAAAGGCCTCATTCACCGCCGTAGCGCTATACTTGTCCGTCCCCTTGAAGAGCATGTGCTCCAAGAAATGGGACACGCCGTTGATCTGCTCGGTTTCGTCTCTGGAGCCGGTCTTGACGAAGAACCCGACCGCGACAGACTTGGCGGAAGGGTTCAACTCGCCGATTACATCCATGCCGTTGTCTAAAGTTTGTTTCTTGAATTCCATAACGCTCTCTACGTGACGGCTATCTCCTTCGGCCCGATGGTCACGACCGTGAAATCGCCGAACTTGTGGTGCTGCAAGAAGCTCACCACAGAATCCACCGTGGCCTGTTCGATTCTATCTTTGATTTCATCCAGGCTCCGGACCCGTCCCAACAGATAATAGTCACTTCCAATTCCTCCCGCCCGGGTGCTGGTAGACTCGCTGTGCAGAATCAACGAGCTTTTCAGCCCGACTTTGGCTCTGTGCATTTCTTCTTCGCCGATGCCGTCGCCGAGCCGATTGAATTCGCGCATAATAACGTCCAGTGTCTCCTGGGCCTTATCCGGCGTCGTACCGGCGTAACACATGATGCCCGCGACGTCCTTGAGTCCGTGGTACCGCGCGCCGATAGCGTAGCACAATCCTCTTTTCTCGCGCACCTCGGTGAACAATCTAGCACTCATTCCTCCCGAAAGTACGGACACCGCCACTCTGGCATTGTAATAGTCCTTCTCCGGTGGTGGCACCGTCCCGGTCATCACGCCGATATGCACCTGCGCGGATTCATTCGTGATATGCGTATACCGGGCCGGTCGCGGCCCAACCGCCAACGGTTCGAGAGCCTCTTCATTATCGGTGTCGAACAACTTTTCCATCTGCCGGCACACCGCATCAAAGTCGAACTTGCCGGCGACGGCAAAAATCGTCTGCGACAAGTCGAAGCTCATCCCAACGATGTCTCTCGCCCGTTTAGCGGAGAGGGACATTAACTCGTCGACCCTGCCCAAAGTGCTTCGCCCCAACGGAGGCGGATAGAATTGTTGCCGCAGTTGCAGCATCACTTTCTGCCGGGGGTCATCATCCAGCGCCTGCACTCTATGGACAGCCAGTTGCCTGGCCAATTCAAATTGGTCCGGCTCGAGGTTGGCTCGAAGGATAACATCCGCGTACAGGTCCAGGGCCTGCCGCAGGTGCGTCGCCTCCAAAGCCGCCCCCACGACGGTATGTGTGGTGCCGACCGAATGGGTCCGATGCAGGCCCAATCCGTCCATCGCGTCACTAAGCTGGCGCGAGTTTTTGCCGCCCGCCCCTCTGAAGATCCAATCGGAAATGACGTTCGCCGCCCCGCAACAACCTTCCGGTAATAAAGCCGCTCCAGCCGGCAGCAGAAAGCCAAACGCCACCGACTCGACGTCATCCATGCGCTCGCCGAGGAGCACCATGCCGTTTTTCAACACGTGCTGAAACTGCTGCTCTGCCATAGTCCACTCTGTCAAACACCTGCATAAAAAGAACGCGGATTCTATCAGCAAGCAGGAACGTTTGCAACCGTTGAATTCAAAAGAAATTGGCAGGGCTTCCTACTCCGGCGCGCCCTCCGCCGAGAGGATTGCCCCAGCATGATGATACGGATATTACGTTGCCTTATGCCCAGTTATGGCTGGGGCAAACCTGAAAGACGTTTGCCGTGCAACCCTACCTGGTGTAGCTGACGGCAGCCGGCATGATGCAATACCCACGAGGCTGGACGCTTATGCAACCGCGGCGGCTTCCTCCTCTACGCCGAACTGGTCGAAGCGGACGCTGATCTTTTTGCTTACGCCCTGGGTCTGCATGGTTATTCCGACCAGCTCATCGGCAATGCTCATCGTGCGCTTGGCGTGCGTAATAATGATAAACTGCGAGTCCTTCTGGAACTCTCGCAGCAGCAGATTGAAACGCTCGTTGTTTGCCTCGTCCAGGGCCGCATCGATTTCATCGAGAAAGCAGAACGGCGAAGGCTTCGCTTTGAAAATGGCAAAAAGAAGTGCGATGGCCGTCATGGACTTCTCGCCGCCGCTGAGCAACGATATGCTTCGGGTCTCTTTGCCGGGCGGCCGGGCAATGACCTCGATTCCCGCCTCCAGGATATCTTCCGCTTCTTCGAGAACGATGTCTGCTTTGCCCCCGCCGAACAACTTGCGGAAAATCTGCTGGAAGTGAACCCTGATTTCCTCGAAGGTCTGCTCGAATCTCTCTCTGCTCTTTTTGTTTAGCCGGGCGATGAGCTGCTGCAACTGCGCCTTGCTCTCGTTCAGGTCCTGGACCTGGCTGCTCAAGAAGCTATTTCGCTCTTCAAGGCTCTCCTGCTCAGCGATAGCATCGACGTTTACGTTGCCGAGCCTTTCGATTTTGGCGCGCAGATCGCTTATTTCCTCTCGCACGCCTTCCCAATCGACCTCATCGTCGGTATACGTTTTGTATGCTTCGGCCAGGTCGATTTGCAGTTCTTCCTGGACCCGCTCGGTGAGAGTCTGTCGTTTCACATCCACCTGGCTCAGCTCAATTTTCAATTCATTCGCTTTTTCCTCCAACTCGCCCTTCTCTGCGAGCTGTTGCCGAAGTGTTTGCTCGATTTCATTTTGTCGCCGGCCGAGTTGCTCCAGTTCCCCGCACAAAGCGTGGTTGTTTCTCTGCTTGTCTTCCTTTTCGGCAAACAATTCCGATACGGCTGCCTCACAATGAAGGATGTCCCTGGCGGCACGCTGCATCTCGGCGGCGGAATTCTGGATTTCTGTTTCTGCGGTCCGGGCGGCGGCGCTGCTGCCATCCACCTGATTCTGCGCGTTCAGAATCATCTGTTCCAAGGCCTTGCTCTGCTCGGCGGCCTGGCCCAGAGCGACTTTTAATTCCGTGAGCCGGTCCATCTGTGCCTGCTGTTCGGCCTTGCGCTCGGCGTATTTTGTCTCCAGCTCCTCGATACGTGCGGAGCGCTGCTTGTTGACAACCTCGATCTCCTCCAACTGTTGTTTCGATTCGTACTCCTTCTGCACGGACTCGGCGATTTGTTCCTCCAGCATATCCATTTCGCCCGCTATCAGCGGCTCTTCCTTTTTCAGTTGCTGGACGTTTTGCTCTATCATGTCGAGCTTGGAGTCTATCTGCATCTTTTGCGTGTTAGCCTCGTACACGGCCGTTCGCAAATCCTTGCAGAGCTTTTCCAGGTGGGCTTTCGAATGATTGTTGCTCTCGATTTGTTCCTGCAATGCGTCGATTTCCGACGTGATGCTCTCGATGGTCCCTGTCAACTGGTGCATCCGGCTTTTGCGCGATATCAAACCCGCCGTCTTTCCCAAGGGACCGAGCCCGATGGCCCCATCGTGACCGAGGCACTTGCCGTCCATGGTCACAAACTGATAGCCGCGCTTGACGCTTTCCGGTAACTTCTCAGCCGCATCGATCCTGTCCACTATGATGGTCTTGCCGAGCAAGCGCCAGACGAGAGGCGCGTATCGGGGATCGCAATTTACAAATTCGGCCAGCCTTCCCTGTGCCCACTGCAGAGCGGAAAAATCACCCGTGTCGGCAAAGGGCGCAACGCAATCCAAACAGATAAAATGGACCCGTCCCTCCAGTTTCTCAAGCGTATTGGTATCGGCAAGCAATCTGCTTCTGTCATCGACCACCACGGCATCCGTTTTGCCTTCCAGAGCGGCCTCGACGGCATTGGCATACTTGTATTCGGTGGACAGGATTTCCGCCAGCACACCTCGAACATAGTCCGGCCTCTCGGTCGTATTCGATGTATTGCCCAGGAGTTTTTGTACGCCGCTGTTCAGGCCTTCTCGCCTCTTTTCCATGTCCTCGAGTATGGCCAGCTCGCCGTTGAGTGTACTTCGCGTCTCTCGGCTATGGGCCAGCCGCTCTCTGTCCCTGGTCAGTATCTCATCGACCTGCTCGATCTTCTTTCGCTTGGCCTCCAGGCTGTCGTGCAACTCGCCCAGCACTTTTCCCACATCGTCCCAGCGAGCCTTGTGCTGCGCTTTTTCGGTGAGCAGCTTTTCCAGCTCCGCCTTGGCCACTTCAGCACGGCCCGAGAGGCGGTCCTTCTGACTGGCCAAGTTATTGCGATAGACCGAAATGCTCTGGATCTCATTGTGCAATTGGGCCGTTCGGCGGACAATGTCGATGATACCGGATTTGTCATCCTCCAACTCTGCCTCCAGTGATGCGCACTGCTTGCTTATCTCCTGGATATCGCTTTGCAGCTTCTCGACAGCTTCGGTCTTGGCCTTAAGGTTGTTCTCGCAGTCCACATGCTGGCTCTTATACTGAGCCAGGCTCCGCTCCAGGCGAGCCCTTTGTTCCTTCAGCTCATCGATCCGCCGGGTGGCTGTGTCCCTTCGCTCTTGCAACTCTTTGATTCTGGCCTGCAGAAATTCGATCCGCTGAAGCTGCTGCTCGATCTTACTCTGGATCGAAACCAGCGTATTGCCGGTCGCACTGAGTTCGTGCTCCTTTGTTATTTTCTGCTCGCCCAGTTGGCTGACCAGCGCATCGTTTTTCGCTATTTCCGTTGTGACCTGCTCCAGTTGCTGCTGTAATTCACTCAGATCATTTTGCTTCGTGTTCCACTGGCTGTCATAGTTTGCGTATTCGGCCAGCGAGTAATTGACCTGCAGCTCTTTGAGCCGTTCGGTGTACTGCAGGTAGCTGCGGGCCTTGCCGGCCTGCAACTTCACGCTGCGCAGTTGCCTTTGCACCTCACCGAGAACATCGGCAAGTCGAAGCAGATTTTGCTCGGTTCTTTCCAGCTTGCGCAGGGCCTCCTTTTTGTGCGCTTTGTACTTGCTGACCCCAGCCGCCTCCTCGAAAACGACCCTCCTATCCGTTTTCGAAGCGCTGACCAGCCGCTCAATTTGTCCTTGCTCGATGATCGAGTAGGCCCTGGTGCCCACACCTGTGTCGAAAAACAGCTCACGAATGTCCTTCAAGCGACAAACCTTGTTGTTTATACGGTACTCGCTCTCGCCGCTTTTGAAGATCCGCCGCGATATCTGGACCTCGTCGGCCTCAATCGGCAATCGCGCCCCGTCGCCGTTGTTGGACAAGAACAAGCTGACTTCCGCTGAGCCCATCGGCCTTCTGCTGCCGCTTCCGCTGAATATCACATCGGCCATCTGGTCACTTCGCAGGCTCTTGGAACTCTGCTCGCCCAGGACCCACTTGACCGCGTCAACAATATTGCTCTTACCGCAGCCGTTGGGACCCACCACGGCGGTAACGGACGAATCGAACGTGAACTCGGTCTTGTCGGCGAAGCTCTTGAAACCATTGACTATGATCTTTTGCAGTCTCATCGTTTTCCTTACGTGGTTGGCAGCAAGTTCTGCATCCTCACGGTCTGCTGTGTACGTACACTACGACACATAGGCGCAATATGCACTATTATTGTCGGCTAACGGTTTGCGATTTCTTGACAATTACCTGGTTTCCGGCAGAGGTCCCGCGCGGAACTGCGCTTCGACGGCACCTTTTGCAGACATCTGCTGCAAAAGGGCGACCATATCCGCGTAGGAAACGCCCAGGCCCCCACGCTCTCCTCGCTCCTTAAGGGGTTCGTCACAAAGCACTTGAATGATGTCGCTCAGATTGAAAGAGGTCCGCAACGGTCCCACCAATGCGGGCCGTGCGGGGTGTTTACGCATCACGGAAACGTACTTCTGACCGGCCGCAGAGTTGACCATAATACTGCCGTCGGAAGATTCCACGAAAACTTCATCGCGGCAGTAAAGTGGTGCACCGAATAGCACGATTCGCGGCTGGCCACGGCGGGCAACGAAAATCGCCTTCTGCGGCGTCTGTGCGATTTGCTCAAGATAGAAACGACGCCCAACGAGCCTCTGGGCAATAGCGATATCGTTTAGCCGCCGCAATTCTTCGTACGCAGCCAGCGCTATCTCAAAGTCATCGTCGCGCAGCAGCTTCCGCGCGATAGCGGCTGCATCATCCCGTTCGGCCGTCAGCACAATCGCCTGCAGGGCCTGCACCCGGTAGGCCGAGGTCCTGTCTTCGGCGATCCTTCGCAATACCTGCAAACCACGCTCGCTATCCAGCTTCAACATGCACCGGCCGGCTCGCAGACGCACCTCTTCGTTGGACGAGTTCAGCAGAACCGGCAACGCCCGCAGGCTCTCGTGCCCGATGGCCTCCAGCGCAGCCTCGGCCGCGGCCTTGTCATCGGCGACAGCAAGCTCCCTGATGTGTGCCTCGATTCTCCGCGCGATCAGGACCGGGTCCTGTCGCAGATACATCGCCTGCACGACCGAAAGGAACCACTGCTGTTGTTTTCTGTACTGATTGGGCACTTTCAGCTCCACTTGGCTGGCCGTGACCGCCGTGGCAACATCAGGACCGAACGGCTCGTTGATGCGATTGCGAATATCGCTGGCCGTTTGAAAGTCGGGCTTGGAAAGAATCAGACTAACGCTGTAGTCTTTGAGCACATCCGCACCGGCCAGAACGTATCCGGCTGTTCTGTTCACCCTGCCCGGACCCAGCTTATCAATGTACACCGGCCCCCCGGCCTTGGCCACCGTCGCTGTCGCTACGCCCAGAGTGCCGACGGGCCTTAGGTCCGCCGTGTACAACCAGCCGTTCTCCAGTGAGGTCGTCCGCGTGCCTGTCAAAGCAGCGACTCGCACGTCGAATTCCTGGTTCTTCGACGCCCCTTCCGGCAGCGTCGCCTCCAGCCGCACCACCGCCGTATCCCGACTTCGCATCAGTTTCTCGATATCCAGGCCGCTGTCGCGCATTTGGGCCTTGATGTATCTCTCCAGGTACGCCGTGACGTCCGGCGGCGCCATGATCGAGCCGGTTCCCGTCAGCCCGCCGACCAAGCCGTAGCCTTCCAGGGCAACGGCTCCGGGCTGCACGACCTGCACTAAGGAGCCGATGGTCGTGCCCAGACCCTCCACGTCGGCCGGTTGCTCGGCGCTCGGCCCGCCACAGCCGGCTAAGAACAGTGCAGTTAATGCGGTGATTATCGGAACGACAAGTTTTTCGCGGCTCAACATCATCAGGTTTATTCCCAAAAGGCACAACCTGTCCTTGTACAAAGGGATTTGCGCTTCAATCTGCCGCACCATACTACGCGCCCACACGGCTTCTGTCAAGCGATTGCCGGCCGAGCCAAGCCAGAACACGCGACTTGCCTTCACGGAATCCGCACCGCGAGATACGGGTCACGACGGAATATGGTTCATGCCGAGCTTTTGGCCGAAATTCAGGGCTGACTTCATCGAAGCATCTGGCCCTCGGGCACTTGCCCGAGCCACAGACCCCAACAAGACAAAAGCTCTTATCCCGTTTCCAGATGCGGATTCTTGCTCTCGGCACTGCTGCCGTGTATGAACAAAGCTTGCATCTTGTATACGCAACGGTAGAATCTACGGGAAACATAGATTCAAGTGAAGGGATTCGCGCATGTGCGGCATGGTCACTAATAGTAAAAGGCTCATATCTATCACGGATGGCAACCTCCGCCACAACCATCTCTATATCAGCGGTTACCATGATTTCTTCCCAGATGAATGCTATGGGGAATCAACTGCAGCGAAAGGAACAGGTCGCAAGATTACACTGATAGTGGAAGGCCTTCGGCAAACGGTAGAAACGGATATTGCGAGAAGCAATAGCAACGGGCGTCCCAGAAACTTCTTCCGCAAGCGGGCGTGGGTCAAAGAATTCCTGAAGTACCATGGTTTGCGTCAAGGAGATGTTGTCACAATAGAACAGTTAGACCGCTTCACATATCGAGTCTACCCATCTAAGGGCAGGAGCATAGGTAGACAGGCGCCAGAGACGACGACACACGAGCGCGCAGAGGTACATCAACAGGCCGCTCTTTTCCCGCACATAGTGACATCTACCGATAGAAAGAACCGGTCCGGATTTGGCGACTCGGCGTCGGCCAAGAATCGAGGTGAGCCGCTTCATCGTTGGGTTCCATGGATTGCTGGCTTCTCTGCGGCGTTCGTCGATAAGGTGTTCCAAAGTTGCATTCCTGGAGACCCGACTATGGTAACAGTTCTTGATCCCTTCGCTGGTGTGGGTACAACTCTCGTAGAGGGACTGATGCGAGGCTATACCGTTCTCGGATTCGAGATTAACCCATACGCCGCTCTCGCGTGCGAGCTCAAGCTTTCATCTGTGCGACACAGAGCCAAACTGCTCAGCGAGGTAGTGAGTAAACTGGAGGATCTATCAAACACAGGATTGGGTAGAACGCTTACGCCAAAGTCAAGGCCCCCAAGCGGCTTCAGAAGTAGGATCCGTTTCTTTAGCCCTGCTATCGAGCACGATGTTCTCTTAATTCAAGACTTCATCTACGAGCAACAAAACCCGTTTGTCAGGAAAGCGCTGAAGGTGGCTCTTGGTGCTGTTATGGTCAGCTTCTCGAACTACTCGTACGAGCCAAGCCTCAGCACCCGTTCTGCTGCTGGCAAACCTCATATCGACCATGCAGACGTCTTTGGGATATTCTGTGATAAAGTGAGAGAAATTGAGGCAGATATCAGGCTTCTTCAGCGGCACATGAGGCGGTTCGAACGTAGACCGGAAGCGACGGTCTATCAGTGTTCGTACCTGCACCACGCGCGGGTCGTCTCACCAGCGAGCGTTGATATCGTGATAACGTCCCCACCGTATCTCAATAACTATCATTACGTGCGAAACACACGGCCGCAACTTTACTGGCTTGGCCTAGCCCCTGGAAATGCACAGTTGAAGAAGTTGGAGCAAGAGAATTTCGGTCAGTTCTGGCAGACGGTTCGAACTGGGCCACCCATCGGACTGTTGTTTGAACTTCCCGAACTAAGTCACGTAGTGGACACTATTCGAAAGCGGAATCCTGAGAAGGGGGTCTACGGTGGAGCTGGGTGGGCGAATTATGTAGCGACGTATTTCAACGACTGTTACAAGTTCTTCGAGGTCACCCGGCGTGTCATGAAGCCCGGTGGGTTGGTGGTTGTCGTGATCGGGAACAACATCATTCAAGGGGTCCACGTTCAGACTGAGCGATTCCTTGGACAAATTGCCGAGATGCACGGTTTCAGCCTTCAGCAAATGCATCGGGTGCGAGAGAAACGCACAGGATCCAGCATCGTGAATTCATCGGTACGCGCCGGGCTAACCAAAAAACCGACGCCGCTCTACGAGACGGCCGTTGAGTTCAGGACACCAAGATAGTCGCCTGCGCTGAGAAATCGGTACAAATGGCTTACGCTTCTTGATCAAGAAGAGCGTGTAGCCTTTGCAGAACTTCTTCAAAAGATTCTTCTGGTGTAAGCTTTGCCGCCCACGGTCGACCTGGATGCAGAATATCCCATAGTGGGCGCTTCATGCCCCGCCTTCCCGCTCCTGGATCGTGGTTGCCAAACCCGTCAATCGCCACATTCCAAAGAGGCTTATAGTGCTCTACGAGAAAACGCTCTGCCAACGTGATCCAAACCGGAACCACTACAAGGTAGCGACAGGTAAAATGCTTCAATTCTAGATTGTCGACTTGTTCGATACTTCTGCTATGCTGCTTAAGTCTCTGGTAGAGCTCGCGACCTGCGGGCGAGCGGCGTCCCCCTTTGCGAGCACCCGTCGGGACCGCCTTGCCTACATAGATGGGCGGCGGCCGGTCAGCCTTGACAAGCTCGGAATAAGCACTGAAGTCACCGTGATAGTAGATGGCGTAGACGCCAGCGCCTTCAAACGCTTCACCTGGCGGGATCGGTTGCTCCTGTTCTGCGAGCAGGGCGTCAACAACGCTTCTTGCAAGATTGTCGTAATCGAGTGGGTCATACGGCTGCATCATTTGTCTCCACGACACCGCAACGGCAACATTATGGGCGATACCGGCTCGATTGTCAATGAGAACTGGTGTCAAAAGGTTTGCCCGCCCTCTGCGCTCACGTGACTCACCGGCAGCGATAGACACCGGAATAGATTGTTCCGCTTAAGAATGAAGACGACACCACTTCTGTCACACAGACGGACCGGGGTCAGGTTGTGGCTGCAAATGCGTCCGGCGTCCTCAGACTCCTCACCACATCCTATGGGAAATCGCCCGAATCTGGCGGAAGAACCGCCGCTGGCAAATTTCGCCTCTATTGAGATGCTATCGAAAGCGTGGACTGACGGGGAATCAGAAAAGCAGAAAAAAAGCAAAAATGTAATTGGAAAGCGAGATACGTAGAAATACGTAGAAAAAGAGCATACGAGCATAACGCATAAGGGCGATGAGTGGATGGGTTGATGCGGGTAGATTCCTCGGCTGCGCTCGGAATGACAGGATGAAGGTGAGTCGATGCGTAAATGCGCGTAGATTCCTCGGGAGGGAATTGCCAAGAGGCGCTACGCGGCGCATATCATCAGTTCCAGGAACCCAATGCCGACCCAGACAGCCATCAAAAATATGAAAGCCGCGATGCACAAATATTGAACCCATTTTTCCATTACACGCAAGGACGCCACGACGACGCCGGCCATGAGCACCAGGACAATCACGCCCATAAAGGCAGATGGAGCGTGCGGCGGTTTTCCTGCGTTCGGCCAGCCACCGGCAACGGGCCTCGCCCAGGGACCCAACAAATTGGCCACGCCGCCGACGATGCGGGTGGGCGTGTCGATGTAATCGGGCACACACACGAGATGCAGCATCAGTGCGAACAAGCCACAGCCAACCCATACGGACAGATAAATCAGCGCGAGCCGGCCAAAGCTCATCGGTGCGTCAGGATCCGTGTCGGTCAGATTCTCATTCGCGTGTTTCACGGTACCACCTCGTGGGAAAGGCCCTGCCAAAAGGTGAAAGGGCGAATCAATTATCTCTCGGTCACCAGCAACGAGCAACGCGGCTCATTCGCCCACGATCTGACAGATGATGGTGCGGGTGCGCGGCCGCGTATCAAAATCCACCAATATGATCTGCTGCCGGGCTGCAATACAGCGCTACATCTGGGGTGTTCCCCTTGCAGCATGCCAGACTCTAACGACTTCGATGATGCCCCTTTTAGATTTGATTCTGTACACAATTCTGCAGGGTTTGCGAACCACTTCTCTGATACAAGGATCGCCAAATTCTGGTACAATGCGACCAGCTTTCGGGAAAATTGATGAGATGCTCGACGCTACGGACGACACTACTGACAAAACGAATGGATGCCTGAGGATGGGACTCAGCAATATAAGATGCGATCTCCTTGAGGTCCAGACGTGCCGAAGGAGCCCAGATTAGTCTGTAAGCCATTCAGCGAATTCCTCCCTGACCTTATCATGGGGGACACCTTTTCCCTCATCGAGCTCGCGAAGCCCTTTGCGCACTCCAGCTACAAAATTAATTCGCTCTTGAATATCTTCCCATGACGCATCTTCCGGAAGCTGCTCTATTGTCTGTAGTGCTATTTCTTTACTCGTCATAGTCGAATTATACCAAGTGATGGTTTTTGAGTCAATGTTGCGACAAATATTGCGCAGTTTTGAAGCTGTTTTTCTATTGCTGCCGTAGTAAGCTTTTTGGGCGTTTGCCAAAGGTCCGGACGCATTCCTCGGCTGCACCTCGCCTCGGAACGGCCAAGCCACGAACGACGCTTCACGCTTCACGGCAGACGAGCGACGAATGTCATTCGCCCATGATCTGGCAGATGATGGTGCGGGTGCGCGGCCGCGTATCGAAATCCACCAGTATGATCTGCTGCCAGGTTCCAAGAGTAAGCCGGCCGTCCACGATGGGCACGCTCAACGATGGGCCGAGAAGCGAAGCCCGCACGTGGGAATGGCCGTTATCATCGTGCCATGTCTTTTCATGCTCATAGCGGGCGTCCTGCGGGGCGACTCTCTCGAAGGCCGCCTGGAGGTCGTAATTCATCAGGCCGGGCTCGCCTTCGGTGGTGGTAATGCCCGCCGTGGAGCCGACGTTAAAGAGCGTGACGACACCCTGTTTTACGCCGGAGGCGTCGACCTTGCCGCCGATGGGTCCGGTAATATCGTGGATGTCGCAATTGCCTGCCGTTCTGAGCTGTATCCGTTCGGTCTTGACCATTTTGGGCAGTCCTTTCGCAAAAACGCTCGTCTTTTAACAAAAAAAAGGCCGAAGCAATAGAACCTTGTCAACAGAGTTAGCGTAAGATATCGCGGGCAATGAAAAAGTAAACCCCGTTAGAAAATTCGGGTGGGAGTTTATATTTCATTCTTGCTATTTTTTACCCTGCCCGAAGGCCGGAGCATTCTTTCTAACGGGGCAAACCATGCATGCGTGGGGAAGAGCAGCTATTTCCGAAAAAACTGGGTTTTTTGGGCCGTCAGCAGCCCAGAGGTAAAAAAGGCAAAAAATTTATTTTTTTTTTGACATAGCTTGTTGACGATAGTAGTATCGGCATTAAAATATGTAATAGAGTGGTCAGACAACGGTTTGACATCGATGTTTGGCCGCTGATTCATATCCCAAGCAGCTCTTTGACAAGTTAACAGTTAAGCCAAAGCATGCAGCGAAAGTGCAGCCGCTGCGGCGGATACGCCTGTCGCAGTGGGCTTACACTTGTCCCCGCAAAAGCGGGGAACCATTCTTCGGCACTTTCGGTGCGTATGCCGAGTGTTGAGCCTTTGTGTTGACGATACCCCCCTGCTTTCTTGCGAAAGCAAGAAGGGGGGTTCGACGAATCAAACTGAAGGGTTTGATCCTGGCTCAGAACAAACGCTGGCGGCGTGGCTAAGACATGCAAGTCGAACGGGC
>Ga0180434_10004274_pt1 | contig 17480 bp, 16 predicted proteins | sample SS_ome_7_FD_132453 | JGI IMG/M metagenome (GOLD analysis project Ga0180434, IMG submission 132453) | Hypersaline lake sediment archaeal communities from the Salton Sea, California, USA - SS_1_D_2 metaG | ecosystem: Environmental > Aquatic > Non-marine Saline and Alkaline > Hypersaline >...
AACATGAGCCGGCCCGTGAACTCGTCCACGATGATGACCTGCCCCTCGCGCACCACGTAGTCGCGGTCCAGGTGGTAGCAGGCGTGGGCGCGCAGCGCCGCGTTGACGTGCGAGAAGACCTCGGCGTTCTCCATGTCGGAGATGTTGGGGATGTTGAGGGCCTGCTCGACGTTTCGCACGCCGTCCTCGGTGAGGGTGGCGGCCTTGCTCTTCTCGTCCACGATGTAGTCGGTCTCGCGCTGCAGCCGGCGCACGACCTTGTCCACGCGCTCGTACATGGCGGTGGGCTTGGAGCCGGGGCCCGAGATGATGAGCGGCGTGCGGGCCTCGTCCACCAGCAGGCTGTCCACCTCGTCCACGATGGCGTAGTGGGGCTCGCGCTGCACGATGTCCTCGATGCGCTGGCGCATGTTGTCGCGCAGATAGTCGAAGCCGAACTCGCTGTTGGTGCCGTAGGTGATGTCGCACTCGTACTGGGCGCGGCGCTCGGCGGGCTCCTCGATGTCGTGCTGCAGGCAGCCCACGGTGAGCCCCAGGAACTCGAAGACCGGCGCCATCCAGTCCCGGTCGCGCCGGGCCAGGTAGTCGTTGTGGGTGACCAGGTGGGCGCCGCGGCTGGTGAGGGCGTTGAGGTAGAGGGGCAGGGTGGCGACCAGGGTCTTACCCTCGCCGGTCTTCATCTCGGCGATCTTGCCCTCGTGGAGCACCATGCCGCCGATCAACTGCACGTCGAAGTGGCGCATCCCCACGGTACGCCGCGCCGCCTCGCGCACCACGGCGAAGGCCTCGACGAGTAGTTCGTCGGGCGTCTCGCCGTCGGCCAGGCGCTTGCGGAACTCGTCGGTCTTGGCGCGCAGTTGCTCGTCGGAGAGCGCCTCCATGGACGGCTCAAGCGCGTTGATGCGCTGGGCCATGGGGCGCATCCGCCTCAGGTCCTTGCGCGTGATGTCGAACAGGCTGGCCAGCACAGACACGTCAAACCACCTCGAACGGGCCGCGGACGCCTCCCCTCTTGCGGCGGCGCCCGGCGGAACAGCCCGTTCCAGCGGCATTATACCACGCGTGCAGCATCGTGTCAGGGGGCCCGTGGCGGCGGCGCAGCGCACCCCAGATCGTCTGGAGAGACGGCCCGAGGTGGCCTGCGCATGGCCAGGCTATCCGGATGCCGAGCGGCGCCGCACACCTCAAGCCCTTCCCCGGAACTGCGCACCACGCGCGACACCACTGGGAGCGCTGATCGCCCACGCCGGGCCTTGACTTCGCGCCGGGCGGGGTCTAGAATGCACGTGAAGCATTCCAACAGGGCGTCCAGACTCGGGCCGTAACGCTTTCGCAAAAGGGGGTCCAGAGGCGGGCAGAATGGCTCGTGTCTCCAGAGCGGCCTCGCCGCCGGTCCAGGCTGCCCGCACCACGATACATCCGCCACGGAGTGCGATCCGCAAGGAGTCGGCCCGACTGCTCACGCCCGGGCACGATCGGGCCGGTAAGGGGAGGTGCGCCGTGTACATCGCGTGCCATCATTGCGGCGAGAAGCAGTGGTTCGACATGCGCAGGAACTGCGAACTCTGCGGCAGCACCCTGCGCCGGTGCCTGGACTGCACGAACTACGACAAGCCGAGCCAGAAGTGCCAGGCCACGGGTGCCGAGGTAGACCTGCAGGAGGCGGAGAACCCCGGCGCCCTCGCGGTGAGCGCGCTCTGCCGGCAGTACCGGCCAGTCACGAGCGTCATCCGAAGCACGGTCTAGGGTCCAGACGGGCGGTCAGACGGGCCTCGCCTTGCGCTGGTCCGAGTTGACGTCCCGGGCCACGCGGCCGGCCTGGGCCATCACCTCGTCTTCGTCCACGGTCGTCACGCGCCCCTCGCGCACGACCACGCTGCCGTTTACGAGCACCGTTCGCACGTCCCCCCCGCGCGCGCTGTACACGAGATTGGAGACGATGTTGTGCTGGGGCGTCAGGTGCGGGCGATGCAGGTCCACCAGCACGATGTCGGCCTGCATGCCGGGCGCGATGGCGCCGATGCGATCGTCCAGGCCCAACGCCTTGGCCCCGCCGCGCGTCGCCATCTCCAGCGCCTGGTAGGCCGAGACGACCGTCGGATCGCCGCTCTGCACCTTGTGGATCAGGGCCGCCAGCCTGGTCTCCTCCAGCACGTCAAGGTTGTTGTTGCTGGCGGCGCCGTCCGTGCCCAGACCCACCGCGATCTTGCGCCGCAGCGCGTCGGGCACCCGGGCGGTGCCCGAGGCCAGCTTCATGTTACTCCCGGGGCAGTGCGCCATGCCCACGTTCTGGCGGGCCATGATCTGCAGGTCGTCATCGGTCAGGTGCACGCAGTGGGCGGCCAGCACTGGATGGACGTCGAACAGCCCCACGCGCTCCATGTGCGCGATGGGCGTCAAGCCCCGCGCCTTCAGGCTGTCCTGCACCTCGCCCTGTGTCTCGGCGAGGTGGATGTGGATCCCCACGCCCGCCTCGCGCGCCCCCGCGATGACCTCCTCCATCAGGTCGTCGGGCACGGTGTAGGGCGCATGGGGGCCCAGCATCGCCACGATCCTTCCGTCGGCGGTGCCGTCGTACTCCTTGACGAAGGCGATGGCGTCGGCCAAGTCCTGGCGCGCCGTCTTCAGGAACCCCAGGAGGACGCCCGAGAGGCAGGCGCGGATGCCGGCATCCCGCACGGCCCGGGCCGCGTGATCGAAGGCGTAATACATGTCGTTGAAGGTCGTCACGCCGGCCTTGAGCATCTCCACCGATGCCAGCAGCGTCCCCCAGTAGATGTCCTCGGGCTGCAGGCGCCGCTCCAGCGGCCAGATCTTCTTCTCCAGCCAGGTCTTGAGCGGCATGTCATCGGCATAGCCGCGCATCAGCACCATCGCCGCGTGGGTGTGGGCGTTGACCAGCCCGGGCAGCGCGGCCTGGCCGTCGGCGTCAATGGTCTCGTCGAAGTCGCCGTCCGGCGCGTCGCCCACGTGGGCGATCACCCCGTCCTCGATGGCGATGCTCGCGCCGGGCAGGATCTCCCGGCGTGGGTTCATCGTGATGACGGTCGCACCGCGAATCAGCGTCCGACTCAACGTGGGCTCTCCTTCAGGGGTGCGGCCTGCATTACTCGCCGGCCATCTCCGCCGTGACGGCTACGATCACCATCCGCCGGTCGTCGGGCAGCGTCAGTGCGGTCGCCGTCTTGCCGGCGTCCAGGGGCAGCACGTAGCGGTACAGGTGCGCCGGGCCGCGCCGGGTGGCCTGCAGGCTGCGGAACGACCGGACCCCCAGCGCGATGGATTCGCCGTGCAGCGGATCCCCGCGCCAGTCGCTCATCGTCAGCGGCAGGCCGGCGCTGGAGCCGTCGTCGTAGGCTACCGTGAACTCGGCGGAGACATCGGCCTCCGTTCCCGCACCCAGCAGGTGGAGCCGCAGGGCCCGGCCCTCCGGGAGTTGGATCGTCTGGCCCCGGCAGGCCACCCCGTCGAGGCGTCCCTGCTCGGGGCGGGGATAGGAGAAAGCCACCTCGCGCTCGGGGGGTGAGGCGGCTTCGGCGGCGGCCGCGTAGTAGCCCGACGGGTAGGCCTGCACCTCCACGGGCCCGACGTCCGGCGGCACGTGCTCGGACGGCAGGCTGTTGCCGTGGCCGTCGAGATTGCCCACGGCGCGGCGCGTGCCTGGCGCGGCTACGGTCAGGTTGGTCTGTGACGCCAGGTCAACGGTCACGCAGCGGCCGCCGCGCACGATCACCGGCGAGGGCATCAGGTTGCCGCCGCCGGCCTCATCCGCCGCCGAGGCAGCCGACCCGTCCGCAAGGACCGCGTCCCACCACAGCCAGTAGGCCCCGCCGGCCGCCGGCGCGCGCACCGGCACCGTCGCCACGGCCGAATCGCCCGGCGCCACCGACTCATCAAGGGGCGTTTCCACGTTGCGCTCTCCGGTCGGTGCGCCATCCCAGTAGGCCCATTGATAGGTGATCCGCGTCGCGCTCGACTCCCAGGGCTGCAGGCCCGCGTTCGTCAGAACCACCTTGACCGGCGTCGTGCTGCCGGCGTCGAGGGCGGCGGGGAGATCGCTCTTGACGAAACGCACCCCCGCATCGCGCGCCACCACCTCGACCATCGCGCCCTGCTCCGGCGGGCGTCCGCGCGAGGTCGCGCGATCGTCCTGCGCCACCAGGTCCCAGCGCACCTCGTACGCGCCGGGCGGCAGGGGGCGGCCATCGGCGGCGGCCGGCAGCGTGCCACGCAGGTTCACCACCTGGCCGGGCGAGACGGTACGCGAGAGAGACAGCCGGACGCCCTCGCCCACGGCCTCGGGCGCCAGCCCGGGGCTGGTTGGACCCTTGTACCACGTGCCCGCCACCTCCAGCGACGATGCGGACCACTTGGACGAGCCGTCGTTGCGAAGCCGCAGCCGGATGGGATAGGCGCCGCCCGTTTCCATCCGCGCGGGCAGCGACGCCTCCAGCACGGTCATGTGCCGCGCGGGAACCCGCCCCACCGTCACCCACACAGCCACTTCGGCCACGGTCTTCTCGAACCAGTGGCTCGAGAAGAGCGGCACCTTGCTGCTGAGCACCTCGAACACCACCCGATACCGCCCCTCAAGCAGGGGCGCCTCGTTCTCATCCCGCGTGGCCAGCGGCAGCGCCACGGTGCGCGTCTCGCGAGCATGCAGCCGCAGCCCGTAGGCCGATCGGACGTGGGCCACGACGCGGCCCCCCTCGTCCTCGATGCGGTAGCCGGCCGAGACGGTCCGCCCGGTGCTCAGGCTATCGAACGAGGCGTTGCGCAGCAGGAGATCCACCTTGTACTCCGTGCCGGGCCTGAGCGCCGCCGGCAGTGTCTCGCGCAGCAGCCTCAGCCGCCCCGGCTGCTGCGCCTCCCACTCGGCCACGAAGCGCCGCGTCACGTCCACGTAGCGCACGCCGTACTGGCGCGAAGGCGCGACCTGCGTGGCGTTGCCGAAGTCGTTCCACGAGCGCAGAATGATGAGGCGCGGCGCCAGGCCGAGGGCCTTGGTCCAGGCCGTCTCGTAGCGCGCTGCGCCCAGGCGGTCGGTGACCGTCAGCGACTCGCCGTCATCGTATCCAGGCGAAATGACGGCGACCGGATAGTCGTCGTTCGTCTCGAGTTCCAGGGTGCCGGCGCCCCCCAGGGTGCAGTAGGCGGTGACGCCCTCCAGTCCCTTGTCGCGCCAGCCCACGTCCGCAATCCAGACCAGCCGGTCGCCCGGGAACTCCGAGACGAAGGCGCGGGAGATCTCCGCCAGCAGATCGCTCTGCGCGGCGCCGCCTCCCGGTCCGAGCACGGCCAGCCGCTGGCGGCCGGGGCCGGGGCCTTGCTCGGGCTCCAGCTGGACCCAGAACTCCTGCGGCATGGTGCGGAAGAACTCGATGACCCCCGCCGCTGCGCGCCGCGCGTCCACCGCCCCGCCTTCCTCCGGCGCCGCAGCCGAAAGATCGAGGTAGAGACCCACCAGCGGCGTAGGCGCCCCTTTCCCGCGCGTGTCCTGCAGCGCGCGGGCCAGCGCCGAGAGGCCGCCCCTTGGCTCGGCCCGGCCCGAGGGGGCCGCCGCCACCATGGGCAGGATCACGTCGAGGCCGGCCTCCGCCAGACCGGCAAGTTCGCTTCGGTGCCAGTCCGCCCGATCCGCGCACATCCACGGGCCGATGCCGCCCATGGGCTGGTTGACGAGGTCGCCCGCGGTCCCGGGCCCGGCCGGCCCGACCGCCGGCCCCAGGCGCGGGTCGGCCTGGTAGTCGCAGCGATAGAGGGCGCAGAGCAACCCGGCGCGTTTGGCCTTGCCCACCGCGGCCGCCACGGGCCGGGGCTCCGGCTTGACGAGTTCCAGCACGGAGGCGCCGATCCATTCGCCGGCCGACAGGTTCCCGTCCACCAGGAGCCGCTGTGTCAGCAGCGGGCAGGTCACCTCGCCGGCGGTGGCTTCCTGCGGGGTGCCGCCGCGCCGCACCAGCAGATCGCCCCAGGTGCTGGGCCGGTCCAGGTCGGCGTCGCTCTTGACGTTGGGCGACCAGGAGACGACGGCCTCGTTCTCGCCGCGCACGAAGCACACGGCGTTGAACCCGATGCGCGCGCGATCCGGCGCCAGTCCGCCCAGGAAGCGCCACGGGATGGCGACCTCGACGACGAACCCCTGGTCCAGATCGCCGGGGGCGTTGAGCGTTCCCTGCACGGTGGTGTCGAGTTTGAGGCCGGCCATCCACTCGGTCGCGGGGCGCCACGTTCCTTCGAGGGTCCCCTCCGAGGCCATGAACCCGCCCGCCGCGCTCACGATCAGCCGATGGCAGCGCGGATGCGGGTAGTCGCGACGCAGGTGGGGCAGGTCGAGGTAGAATCCGACGGCGTCGTCGCTCCACGCCTCCGACATGGTCTCGCTGTGGGTGCCGATGACGAAGGGGTCCTCCACGCGGGCGGCCAGGTAGAGGAAGTCCGCGTCGTAGGCGGTGTACACGTGCACCTTGGGCGGCTGAGAGGTGGTGAGGGCCCGGGCCGGCGCGCAGGCCAGTAGGGCGAGCGCGGCGAGGATGGCGGCGAGCGGCGATCTCGGCATGAAGACGGTCCTTTCGATGTTGGGCTGCGATAGGTGCGTCAGGTTGGTGCGTCGTCGTCTTTGTTCAGGTCGGCGATGAGTTCGGCGATGAGCGCGGCCGCCTCCTCTGCGGATGACTCGAAGACGAACACGCGGCTGTAGAAGCCCCGGGTGCTGAGATCAATGCCGTCGAATGCGGCCGAGCGCTCCACCTTCTCCAGAGCGTGGATTCCGGCGGCTTCGAGCATGTCGAGTACGATGCGCGACGTGAATTCATCCGGGGCCTCGTAGACCGCGACCAGCGGCGTGTCCCGATCGGGCGGGCTGGCCACGAGGGCCGCGCCGCAGTCGGGGCAGACGTCCACGCCGGTCCGGTATTCGTAACCGCACGTGGGGCAGAAGGGCACCCCAGCCTCCCTTGTCGGGTTCGCGACGCGGCCATTATACGCGGCCCCGTCACGCCTGTAAACGCCGACCTATCCCGGCGGCAGCGAGATGGCCGTGGCCTCGGCGACCACGGCGCCGTCGCTACCCCTGGCCTCGGCGTGCGTCTCGACCGCGCGCCGAGAGGCCCGCGTGATCCGCCCGACCACGGTGAGCGATTCGCCCAACGCAACCGGGCGGTGGTACCGCACCTCCAGTTTGGCGGTGAGCGCCTGATGCCCCTTCTCCCAGAGCAGCCGGGCCATCACTTCATCCAGCACCGTGGCCAGCAGCCCGCCGTGCACGATGCCGGCCCAGCCTGCGTATTCCGGGCGTGCGGTGAATTCCGTGAGGTACGCCTCGCCGTCCCACCTGAACCTGAGTTTCAGGCCGATCGGGTTCCGCTCGCCGCAGACGAAGCACGCGCCGTCGTCCTTGAGGACGAACGGCTCCGGCTTGGAGTTCCCGTCTTCTGCGCAGCGCGGCGCCTCGGCCTTCCGGTCGTCTTTCACTGGGGCTCCTTCGTCGGCCGGCGCAGCCGGTGCTTCCGGCAGAGCCGTCCCATCGCATCCGGGCTCACGCCCAGCGCCTCCGCCGCCCGGCGGCGGTTCCAGTCCGCCGCCTCCAGAGCCGCCCGCACCTGCTCCCGCTCGAAGACGGACAGTCGCCCCGGGAGCGACGCCGCGGCCTGGGGCCCGCCCCCGGCGACCTCGGCCGGCAGGTGCTCGACTCCGATCATGTCCCCCGGAGCGTAGATCATCGCGCGCTCGACGATGCTCTTGAGTTCGCGCACGTTGCCGGGGTAGGCGTAGCCGCGCAGGCATTCGAGCGCCTGCGGCGCGATCTGCTTCGCCTCGATCCCCGCCACCTCCTCGGCGAAGCGCTCGATGAAGAAGCAGGCCAAAGGCTCGACATCCTCGGGCCGCTCGCGGAGCGGAGGCAGCCCGATGGTCTCGAAGGCGAGGCGGTCGTAGAGATCCTCGCGGAAGCGCCCCTCGGCCATGGCCTGCTCGATGTCGGCGTTGGTGGCCGCGACCACGCGCACGTCCACCGTCACGGGCTCCGTGCCACCCACGCGCTCGAAGGTCTGGTACTCGATCACGCGCAGGACCTTCTGCTGGAACTCGGGCGACATGTTCCCGATCTCGTCGAGCAACAGCGTGCCCTTGTCCGCCAGATCGAAACGCCCCACCTTGAACGGCGCGTTGTGGAATGCGTTCGCCTCCTGGCCGAACATCTCCGTCTCCAGGAGTCCCTCGGGGAGCGCCGCGCAGTTGACGGTCACGAACGGACCCCGGGCGCGGGGCCCGGCCTGGTGGATCGCATGGGCCACGAGTTCCTTGCCCGTGCCGCGCTCGCCACGCACCAGCACCGGCCGCGGCAGCGGCCCCACCCGGCGGACCTGCTCCAGCACCGACCGCATCGCCTCGCTGTGGCCCACGATCCGGTAGTCGCGCTCCATGCGCCGCCGGTGGTACTCCGCCTCCTGGCGCAGCGTGCGGCACTGATCGCGCAGGGCCCGGTTCTCCTCGATCACGCGCCGCAGGGCGCTCACCTTGCCCACGCTGGCCGAGAGGTTCTCCTCCAGGTAGGTATCCTTCTCCAGCACGTCGAGCACGCCCAACTTCATGCACTGCACGGTGCTGGGAATGGTGCCCTTGCCGGTCAGCACGATCACCGGGAGGTCGGGGTCGTCGCCGCGCAGTCGCTCCAGGAATTCGATCCCGGTCATGCGGCCGGGGCCGAAATCCAGATCGAGGATGACCAGCCCGAAGTCGCCCGGATGCGCGGCCAGCAGGGCGAGCGCCCGCTCCGCATCGGCCACCGAGGTGACGCTGTGCTCCTCGTCGCTCAGCCGCTCCTCGACGAGCGCACATACCTCGGGTTGATCGTCAACAACAAGTATCCGGTCCATGGTGAAACCAACTATGAATTATGAGTTATGAATCATGAATTGCGGAACGCGCCGCCGTTTCAGGTTGGGTCCCGTCTCCCCCGTGGCCCTGACTGCGTCGTCTTGACTATGCTCGTCAGCATTCTAAGCAGTTGTTCGACTTCGGCGAGCAGGGGCCCAACCCTCTCGGCATGGCCGTCCTCAGCGAGCAGGCGCAGCCAGTATCGCGCTTCCCGGGCCTCACGTTTTGCGACGTTCATGGGATACGCGAATTCGTTGCGGGTCAGAGCGCCGATGGCTTCCTCCGCGTTCGCCCCAATGCTTGTCCCGCAGCGGACCAACCGCCGGCCGACGACACGCAGCCCGTCATCCCGCGTCAGGCCTCGGACGAGACGCAGCACCTGGAGCGCGAACCGCCTCGCCCGCTCTTCGATCTTGGGGCTGCTGCCCGACTCTCCCAACGACGCACCACTCCCCAATGCATCATTCATAATTCATCACTTATCATTCATCATTGCCTGTCTGCTCATGGCAGCAGCCGGCGCGCGGCAAGCCGCCCCCAGGTGAACTGCGGCCGGAACGCCTCGGCGTAGCGCACGCCGCACTGCATCCCGCGAAACGCGCACTGCACCTCCATCAGTCTGACGGGCGAGGTCGCGTCGTGGTGCTCGATCCACCCCACCTGGCTCTCGTGGCACTCCAGCGCCTTGACCTTGGTCTCGAAGACGTCGGTGACGTCCACGTACTCCGTGGGATCGAAGTCGAGTCCCGCGATGGTGTCCATCACGAAGATGGGTGCGGGCGTCTGCACCGGGGGGTGGTCGGTCACCACGTTGGGTATCGTCGCATCGAAACTGGCGTGCTCGCCCAGCACGTAGGCGTCGCAGTGGTCCATCATGTAGTCGTTGGGCGCGTGGAGCAGGATCAGGTCGGGCTGCACGCTGCGGATCACGTCGGCCATGCGCGTGCGCGCCTCGAAGTCGGTGGCGATCTCCAGGTCCGAGTAGCCCAGGCACACGTACTCCGCGCCGATCGCCGCCGCGCCCGCACGCGCCTCCTGGTCGCGGATGGCCGCGATCTCCTCGCGCGAGTGCCGCGCCGACCCGCAGTCGCCGTTGGCGCACGTGACCATCGTCACGCGGTCGCCCCGCTGCACGCACTTGAGCAGCGTGCCGCCGCACAGGATCTCCAGGTCATCGGGATGCGCACCAACAGCCAGGACGTTCATGCTCGCCGCCTCCGCTGCCGAGGTGATGAATGGGGTGCTTCGTCCTCAATTCACCACGCATCATTCGTCGTCTATGGTTGCGTATTCTTACTCCCGCGCCGCCTGCTGCACCTTCAGGATGGCGTCGGCCACCTGATCCATGTCCTCGGTGGTGCCGAGCAGCCAGGCCTGGTAGAGCCAGACGGCCTCCTCGGCCGCAGCGCGCTCGGTGACGGGGCAGCAGACCTTGGAATAGTCTATCTTGCGCCCCAGCGCGAAGGCCGCCGAGTACACGTCCGGCTTCTCGAAGGCCGCGTTGCGATAGAGCGGCGTGTAGCCGGCGCCGCAGCCGATGCCCTCGGCATTGAGGACCTTGAGGAAGTCGGACTTGGGCAGCCCGTTGAAGGCGGCCGAGTCGTAGCGGAAGATGTAGAGGTGGTAGGCGTGACGGGTCACGCGGTCGTCCACGCGGTTGGGGGCGATGCCCTCGATCTCGTCGAGCCGGCGCGTCAGGTAGCCGGCGTTCTCGGTGCGGCGGCGGGCCTGCTCGTCGGCGCGGCCGAGTTGGCTGAGCAGCACGGCGGCCTGGAAGGCCGTCATGCGGTAGTTCCAGCCCAGCAGCGGGTGCTCGTACCAGGCCCCCTCGGGCAGGCGGCCCACGTTGTGCAGCGACCAGCAGCGCACGAAGAGCGTGTCGTCATCGGTCACGCAGGCGCCCCCCTCGCCGCAGTTCAGGTTCTTCGACGACTGGAACGAGAAGCACCCCGCATCGCCGATGGCCCCCACGCGCCGCCCCTTCCACTCGGCGCCGTGGGCCTGGGCCGCGTCCTCGACGACCTTGAGGCCGTGCTTGCGGGCGAGCGCCGTCACGGCGTCGAGGTCAGCGGGGCAGCCGCCTACGTGCACGGGCACGATCGCCCGGGTGCGCGGGGTGATGGCGGCCTCGGCGGCGGCCGGGTCTATGTTGTACGTGTCCGGCTCGACGTCCACGAAGACAGGCACCGCGTTCACCATGAGGCAGGCGCTGGCGGTGGCGATGAACGTGTAGGCCGGCGCGATGACTTCGTCGCCCGCCTCCAGCCCGCAGGCGCGCAGCGCGATCTCGAGGGCGGCGGTGCCGCTGGTGATGCTCACCGCGTGCTTGGCCTGCTGGAACTGCGCGAAGGCCCGTTCGAACTCGACGATCTTCTCGCCCGGATTGCCCCCCACCACGCCCCACCAGCCGCTGCGCAGAGCCTCGTCGAGGCCCGCCGCATCGGTCTCGTCCCAGATCGGCCACTTGGGCTGGGGCTCCGTGCGCACCTTAAGCCCGCCGTTGATCGCCAGTTGGGAGTTTGTCAGCAAGTCACTCACGGCATCCACTCCTCGAAGAGATTGCGTGCGTTCCGCCAGAGAATCATCTCGGTCTCGCGCTGGTCCAGGGCCGCGTCCTCCACCAGCCCCAACATGTAGCCCGGGTCGAGCAGCGTGAGATCGCTTCCGAACAACACCTTCTCGGCCCCGGCAATCCGCGCCGCCTGCGCGATCTTCCCTCGGTGGGCGATGCTGCCGCAGAACTCGACGTACACGTTGGGGCGCGCGGCCGCCGCCTGGGCTCCCTCACGCCATGCCCCGGCGCCGCCGTGGCCCAGGATGATGCGAAGCCTGGGGAAGTCGGCCGCCAGTCGGTCCGCGGCGGCCACCTCGGACTCCCCGCCGCAGTGGATCAGGAGGGGGCGGCCGCGCTCAGCCACCTCGGCCACCAGCGCGCGCATCGCGTCGCTGCCGGTCGCGGTGCGCGAGTAGGAGGGATGGATCTTCGCGCCCACGAACTTCGGCTGCACGTAGTAGCGATCCAACTCGGCGCACGAGCGCTCCAGAGCGTTGGGGTTGACGACGACATAGCCCAACGCGCCCTCGCAGTCGGCGATGGCCCGGGCGGTCTCAACGTTGCCCTCCTCCATGTCGTAGACGATGGCCTTGGCCGACGAGATCGCGCAGGCGCCGATGTCGAACCGCCGCATCAACGCGCGCACGTCCCCGATGTCGCAGGCCGGGATAGGGAAGGGCCAGACCCCGATATGCGCGTGCACGTCGAAGATGGGCATCGTCACATCCCCAGCAGGGCCGCCAGGTTGCCGCCCAGGATGCGGCTGCGGTCCGGCTCCGGTAGGTCGGCCCGCCGCACCATGCCGAGCGGCGGCGCGATGGCGCAGGTGGGGGCCTCCGAGCCGAAGAGGAGGCGGTCGGGGCCCACGGCGCCGGCGAGGACCTCGATCCCGCCCGGGGTGTTGATCCGATGGGTCTCGATGTGGAGCGTCGGGCATGCCCGGGCGGCGGCGATGGCTTCGGCCATGGCGCCATAGCCCACGTCCAGCAGCACGCCGGCTACGCCGCTGTCGCCCAGCAGCCGCACCAACTGCGTCGCCGTCCCGTTCGCCGCCGCGCTCACGAGGAGCGTCATGCGGTGCTGCGCCAGCAGAGGGAGCAGATTCAGGAAGGGCAGAAACTCCAGCGGCCAGCCCTGCGCCTCGGGGAAGACGCGCAGCGCCCGGAAGCCCTGCTCGGCGCGCCGGGCGACCTCCTCGGCGCAGCCCAGATGGCGGCGGGGGTCCACGGTCGCCAGGGGCACGATTTGGGAGTGCCGCCGCGCGGCCTGCAGCGTCTCGTCGTTCCCCTCCGCGAAATCGCAGTACACGCCCTTGAGCGACGCGGACAGGGCCCGTTCGATGCCGTGGCGGTCCAACTCCCCCAGCAGCGTGTCGAGCGAGAGGTCGTCCCGGCCGAAGGAGAGCCGGCCGAAATGCGTATGGGCATCGAACAGCATGGTGTCCGGCAGGATGACTACCGCCGGTAGTGGGCCGCCACCTTGGCGATTCCGTCCGCGATATCCTGCACGTCGCGGTCGCTGTACTTCTCGTTGCACGGCAGCACGATGATCCGCCGCAGGATCTCCAGCGTGTTGGGGCAGTCGTCCTCGCGGTACTCATAGCGGCGGCCGTGGTCGGCCGACCGCCACGGATAGTGCGACGAGCCGTAGGCGATCTGCTCGCGCAGCGCCTTGACCATGTAGAGGGGCCGCCCGATGTAGCCCACGCCTGCGGGGATGCCTTCGGCCGAGAGCGCCTTGGCGAACTCCGCCGGCGTCGCGCTCAGCACCTGCTCGTTGATCGTGATCGGATACTGCCAGTACGAGTGCAGGCAGCCGGGGCGCACCGTGGGAGGCTCGACGCCCGGCGCGTCCTGCAGCAGGGCGGTCAGGCGGCCCGCCGCGGCGCGCCGGCGCTCGACCACGCTCTGCACCCTGCCGAACTGGGCGTAGGCGACCGCGCCCGTCAACTCGTTCATGCGGTAGTTCACGCCCATGAAGAGGTAGTCCCGCGCATCGCCCGTGCGCGGCCAGCCCTTGTCGGAGAAAAGCGCCAGCCGCTGCGCCAGGTCGTCGTCGTCGGTGATGGTGATCCCACCGTCGCCGGCGGTCATGTGCTTGGACTGCTGCAGGCTGAAGCAGCCCAGCGTGCCCATCGTGCCCACCCGCCTGCCCTTGTCCTCGGCCAGGTAGGCCTGGCAGCAGTCCTCGATGACGGCGATGCCGCGGGGGCGGGCGATCTCCCACAGCGCGTCCATGTCGCACGCCTGGCCGAAGAGGTGCACGGCGATGATGGCCTTCGTGTGCTCGGTGACGCGCTGGGCTACGCTGGCGGGATCGAGCGTGTAGGTGCGCGGATCGAGGTCGGCGAATACGGGCACGGCGTTCTGCTGCACGATGGGGATGACCGAGCCCATGTCGGTGATGGGCGAGGTGATGATCTCGTCGCCGGGATCGGGGTTGACGGCGCCCACGGCGAGGTGGAGCGCGGCCGTGCCGGAGGTCGAGGCCACGGCGTGCCCCACGCCGTGCATGCGCGCGAACTCCTCCTCCAGGCGGGGCACGAACTGCCCGCCGTGGCGGAACAGCCGCCCGGAGCGGATCACCTCGGTCAGGTTGCGGATCTCCTCGTCGCCCATGTCGCGGCCGGAGATGTCGCCGACCGACGGCAGCGGCTCGGTGCGCACCGGCCGCCCGCCGTGTATCGCAAGGTCCGAAGCCATCCTCACGCCTCCTCGTTCACCGCGCCGCGCAGCCCCGCGTGGGCGGCGCGCTGCGCCCCCGTGGGCGAGTATTCGCTCGCCGCCGAAGGAACCCCTTTCGGCGCGTACGTTGACAGGTCGCAGAGGGAAGCGTAGATTGTGCGAGCCCCGTACCCACCGGAGGCGGGTCCGTTGAGCAGGGAACGAGCGAAATCTGCAACCCGCGGCCCCAGCGACGAATGCCGACGCGCCGGGGCGGCCTTGTCCGCGCGGCTGGGGCGCGTCGAGGGACAGGTGCGCGCCCTGCGGCGGATGATCGAGGAGGGCAGTTCCTGCGAGGAGATGGCCATGCAACTGGCGGCCGCGACGGCGGCGCTGCGCCGGGCCGCCTTCGCCTTCTTCGCCTACCGCATGCAGGAGTGCACGCGCGGCCGCGGCGAGGAGGGCGAGTCGCTGGAGAAGTTGGGCGATCTCTTCATGCGCCTGGGATAGGCCGGCCCTGCGCGTCGTCGGGAGGCTCGGGGGCTGCTTCCGATCGTTGCCGAGGCGGGAGTAGGGGCTCTGGCGGGGTCTGCGGTCACCTGCGCCTCCTGTGTTGGGATCGGATCGGGCCGCAGCGAGGAGCCCGATGGCTCCGGGGTGGGGCCGAGGTAGGAACGCCCGCCGTGTGGGACGAATGGTTCTGAGGCATTCATCACAGGAGGATACGATATGAGCGACCTTCCCGCCGTCACCGCCGACGATTTCGACCAGACCGTACTCCAGTCGCCGCTCCCCGTGCTGGTGGACTTCTGGGCCCCCTGGTGCGGCCCGTGCCGAGCCGTGGAGCCGGTCGTGGAGGCGGTGGCCAAGGCCCGGGCGGACAGGCTCAACGTCGTGAGACTCAACGTGGATGACAGTCCGGAGGTCGCCACCAAGTACGGCATTCGCGCCATCCCCACGCTCATGATTTTCAAGAACGCCGAACCCGCCGAGATGCTGGTGGGCTACGTTGCCGAGGACGAACTCAACCGCCGTCTCGAGGACCTCTGAGGGACGGGCAACGCCATGAGCGATCCTACGGAGACCCGCAGCGTGGTGATCGCAGGCGGAGGGGCCGCTGCGCTCACGGCGGCCATCTACCTGGGACGCGCCGGCCTCGACCCGCTGCTGCTGGAGGGCCAGGTCACGGGGGGCCAGGCGGCCACCACCGCCCTCATCGAGAACTACCCCGGCTTTCCCGATGGCGTCTCCGGGCCCGACCTGGTCGGCGCCATGGAGGGCCAGGCGCGCAAGTTCGGCGCCGAGATCGCCCCACTGCTCGTGGAGCGACTCGAACTCGGCGACGGGCGGCACGCGGTGCACACGGCGCGGCAGACCATCGCGGCGCGCGCCGTGGTCATCGCCACGGGGGCGTCCCACCGCAAGCTGGGCGTCCCGGGTGAGGGCGAGCTCCTCGGGCGGGGCGTCTCCTACTGCGCCACGTGCGACGGCCCGCTCTATCGGGACCGTCACGTCGTCGTCGTGGGCGGGGGCGACGCGGCCATCGAGGAAGCCCTCTTCCTGGCCCGCTTCGCCGCCCGGGTGACCGTCATCCACAGGCGCGGCGAACTGCGGGCTGTGCGCATCCTGCAGGAGCGCGCCTTCGCCGAGCCGAGAATCGAATTCCTCTGGCACCATGTCGTGACGGGGATCCAAGGATCGGGGGAGGTCACGGGCGTGCGCACGGCGAACGTGGAGACAGGCGAGGAATCGGACCTGGGGGCGGACGGGGTGTTCGTCTACATCGGCACGACGCCGAACACCGGGTTCCTGCCACAGGACGTGGAGACCGATGAAGCCGGGTTCATCAGGACCGACCTGGCCATGCGCACCTCGGCGGCCGGCGTCTTCGCGGCCGGCGACGTGCGGGCCGGCTCGATCCGACAGGTCGTCGCGGCGGCCGGCGATGGAGCCGTGGCCGCCGGTTCAGTGATGAAGTACATGGAGAACGACTGAGGCACGCGCGAGAACTGAGCCAGTCCCGGAGACCACCGTCTATCTGTGCCCGGAAGGGGGGTCACAGAATGCGACTTCGGTGTCCGCACTGCAAAGAGGTTACGTCGGATCGGGCCCGGTCGTTTCCGCACTGCATCCGGTGCGGAGAGCAACTCGCCCAATGCCGCCGCTGTCTCCACTTCGACTCCAAGACCGGGCTCTGCCGTTCTGCCCATCTCGACCACCCCACCCCCGTTGATCCCCATCAGGTGCCCACCTGCGGCTTCTACCTGTCGCGCCTGGATGTGACGAGGGATCCCGTGCGGCGCGTTCTGCCCTGGGCGGCGGCTCTGCTGGCCATCTCACTGCTGACCGCAGTGGGCCTGTGGGTCTGGTCGGGCGTCCGCGCCAAACCCGAAGCCGCCCAGACGGTCAGTATCGCTTTCATCGGAAACCGGGATCTGTCGGGCAACACGCCGTCCGTGTTCTACATCAACGTGCGCAACACGGGGCGGGAGCGCATCCGCAGGCTCAACATCCACCTGGGCGCCGACCTGTTCAATGCGTGCGAGATCGTGTCGCTCAAGCCGAAGCACCTCGGCCGCGCCCTCGACGCCGAGAAGCAGATGTACTGCTACGACTTCGGCCCGCTCGATGTCGGCAAGACCCTGCAGGTCGAACTGACGGTCCAGGCCCAGACGGAGCGGCTCCGGCGCGTGGCTTGGGAGGCCGAGGCCTACGGCGACAGCGGGGAGTGCCTGGCGCAGACGACCAACGTCGTCAACATCGTGCCCTAGCCCCGCAGGCTCGGTTACGCCCCACGTGCGGAGGCTGCGCGCGGCGCCGGAGAGGGCCGGCCGGCTCAGATGCGGCCGCCCACCTCGGCCAGGAACGTCTCGTCGCGGATCTGGTCGTCCTGCGCCAGGGCCACCACCAGGGCTAGGATGCGGTGGGTGGCGGAATCGGTGTCCTCCAGCGGAAGCGCCTGGCCGCGGGCCACCACGTGGGCGGAGGCGAGGTGCCGCCCCTCGGGCTCCAGGAAGGCGCTTCCGCTGCCCAGGTGCACGCGATAGGTCGCCCGGAGCCCCTGGATCAGAGCGTGGCTGCGGTCGGGGCTGACCGCCACGTGCCACAGGCCGAGCCGCTTGGCGAGATGCCGGATCAGGGCGGCCCGCAGCACCACCGTCTCGCGCGAGGTGAACCCGGCGTCGCCCGCCGCCGCCGACGAGGCGATCAGGTCGGCGTCGCGCAGGGCCTCGCTGCACACGATCGCGTCCACCATCCCCAGGGGCAGGCGCTCCCTCGACGCCCGGCCCCCCGGCGCCGAGAGCGGACGGAAATGAATCTCGCCCGTCGCCACCGGCTCGGACGCCTCCGGCCCGAACAGGTGGCGCGCGATGTTCTCGACGCCG
>Ga0180434_10004275_pt1 | contig 17475 bp, 16 predicted proteins | sample SS_ome_7_FD_132453 | JGI IMG/M metagenome (GOLD analysis project Ga0180434, IMG submission 132453) | Hypersaline lake sediment archaeal communities from the Salton Sea, California, USA - SS_1_D_2 metaG | ecosystem: Environmental > Aquatic > Non-marine Saline and Alkaline > Hypersaline >...
CGTGCTATAGACCCTTCCGCCCTCGTTCTTGCGTGTGTAGCAGTACCCGTAACCCCCTTCGGGGATTACACATCTGCGTTCGCAGATCATGCATCTTGCGCTACCATCCTGAAGCGGTTCGTATAGCGCGGATTCGACTTTAGGCATGCACAGCTCCCTTCAGGACGATCACTCTGTAGAGCCCGCCATAGAGATACCGAACCCGTGACGAAGAGCCCAGCCGCTCGAGTGAGTCATAGTCCAAGTCTCTCGAACCGAAGACTTTCCAACCGAACCAGTTGATCACCTTCTCCCATAACACCGAGGGCATGATGCGCGGCTTAGCGTAATCTATTATGATGACCTCGGATGACACCCGCAGGGCCTCCTTTACCGCATCGGCGGGTCCGATGAGTCCTCTCAGACAATATGAGAATACAGATACGCCAACGCAAGCATCTCGAAACGGTAACATGTGAGCATCCCCTATGACGAGCCTGGTATCCGGGAACCGTGTCCTTGCGTGCCGGAGCATGCTAGGAGAGCGGTCCAGGCCGATCTTGAATCGCGAATCGGTCACCTTGAAACTCTTGCCTGAGCCGGCACCTATCTCAAGAAAGGGATCGGCGGTGATCTTGCAAAGGGCCTTGGCCCGCGCGCGATCGGAAAGGGATAGCGAGCAGAGGCTATCGACTAAGTCATACCACGCGGGATGGCGGTAGATCCACTTCATCCGGCCTATGCGCCAGACAGGCGCTTGAGGTCGGCCCCGGCCAGCTCATAGACAACCTGTCCCACGCTGTCCTTTCTCATGTAACCTGCGTGCTCGACATTGCGCGCGTATCCTCGGGTGGGGACGGCAATCGAACAGTACGGTTGGTCCTGGGATCTTGCCAAGTACATGCAGTTCTTGGCCAGCACTCTAATCGATGGTTCGTCGCCTTCAACAAAGCCGAGCGTCAGCGCCCGGTCGTTCTCCTCAAACGGATAGATGGCCGCTCCGCCGAAGGTTCCTGATTTCGGTATAACCATAACCCTCTTCTCATATATATACCTCTTAAGAAGCGCGCGGCTGAACTCTCTGAATATCCATCCCTCGGCGATAAGGCCGGATGTAAGACGCAGGAACTTAGAATTCAGGATGAAGTCACACAGGCGGTCGAGGTCGCGCCTATCGGCGAAGGTACCTCTGACACGGGCTTTGCGGGATTTCTGCCAGTAATAGCGGAGGCGGGCCGCCACCCGGAAGCCGTGTCTTTCGGCCATGCGCCGTGTGGCACTGTTGGTCATGCCGGTACAGAAACGAACGGCCCTTGGCTTCATCCGCCTGACGGTCCTTAGCACTTCTAGGTTTATGGCGCGCGCGATTCCCTGCCGGCGATACCGGCGGTCGACTCTGAGACCTTCGAGCCACACCTCACCGGGGCTGAATTCCGAGATCTTCCCCATACCCACAGGCCGCCCGTCTAGCTCGGCCACTATGAGGCGGCCGCCCTTGTCCGCGATCCATTTCCGCCAGACACGGGGTATGTAATCCCCATACTCAGGCCAGGTCGACCTGCAGAAACCCAGAATCGCCTTACGGTCAGCGGGATCTGCATCCCGCAGTTTCAATCCTTTCACGTGTGGTCTCCGCCGACGTCAGGTCCGAGTCCAGGTGATACTGCTATTTCCTCTTTTCGACAAGTCCTCTGAGCCGCTCCTGATCAAACCCTATTATGACTTCGCCGTCAAAATCTATGACCGGGACTCCCATCTGACCGGATTTCTTGAGCATCTCGTCCCTTGCTACAGCATCGCCGGCTACGTCAAGGTCGTCGTAAGCTATACCCTTCTCATCCAGAAACATCTTTGCCATCTTGCAGTAAGGGCAAGTCGACGTCGAATAGACCTTGACCTTCATGCATCCTCCCCCTTTCGGCTGCCTTCAGCCTCGGCCATCATCATCCCGTAGAGATCGCTACCTTTGAGCCCATACCGTTTGGCGACAGCTCTCGCCGCCCTGTGCTTCTTGGCCCCGCTTCTTACCAATGCTTTTGCCTCTTCCAGGGCCCGCTCGCTGACCGCGGCCTCAGGCGGAGCCTCGGAGCCCTCGCAGACTATGACAAACTCACCTCTCGGTTGCGATTCCGTGAACCTGTCGATGAAAGTCGAGACTCTACTCTTCATGATGTCCTCATGCAACTTCGTCATCTCCCTGGCAACCAGACACCTCCGGTCACCGAGTACCTTTACCATGTCCCTCAGGCAGTCAAGCAGCCTGTGCGGCGCTTCGAACAACACCAAGGACCTGGTGTCCGAGGAGAGTTCCTCCAGGCGCTTCCTGCGCCTGGCGGGCCTCCTGGGCAAGAAACCCTCGAAGACGAACCTAGGGTTGTCCATGCCCGAAACAGAAAGGGCCGCCACAACCGCGCTCGGTCCGGGCACCGGTACCACCCTTAGACCCTCGTTCAGGGCGGCCTCAACCAGGCCGCGCCCCGGATCGGACACGCCCGGCGTTCCAGCTTCGGTAACCAGGGCTACAGATCCACCTGTGCCGAGGGTCTTCATGATCCGCGGCGTAACCCGCGCTGCATTCTCCTCACGGTAACTGATGACTTTGGTTTGGATGCCATAGTGTCTAAGCAAGTTTCTGGTTTTTCTCACATGTTCCGAAACCACAAGATCAACGCTGGAGAGAATTTCTACCGCTCGATAGGTTATGTCCTTGAGGTTTCCAATCGGGGTTGCGACTACGTAAAGATGACTATGTTGGTGGTGAGACATCTGAGTACGGCGCGCCTACCCGCTATGCTGGTCAAGCATTAGGTTTTCAAGCAATCTCTCCTGCTGCTCGGCCAGTTCCTTCGCCGCCACGAAATCGCCCTTTTCAAGAGCAGCCTGCATCTTCTTGTCTATTCCTTCTATCTTTCGGGCGAGCGATCGATCGGACCTGCCGTTGGCTTTCGCGTGTCTCGAAGCCTTGACGACCTTAGCATTAGCCATGCCGTTTGGTTGACGCCCCCTTTCAGCCTACCGGGTTAGTTTCCAGTCAATAACCTCTAGCGCTCTGGTGTTGCCATCGCCGAATGGACTGACCACCAGGCTCAATCTCCCGTCACCGGACCAATCCTGCCCAGATGCAAGAGCATCTCCAGTCAAAACGATTTCAGCCATCTTCCAGGTCCCATCAATCTCTTTAATCACACTGGGCCGCAAGGATTCAAGCAGAAAAACCGGTCTTCTGTTATCCTCGCCGAAAGGTTCAAGGCAGAGAAGAGATCTCAAGCCTTCCGCCGTCAGCTCATCGTAGCCGAGTTTGCTGTCTATGATGATCTTCCTCTGGATCACAGAGCGATCAACACGGTCCTCGAGATATGCGGCAAGCTTGTCGCTGAGCTCGCCGATCTTCGATTCCTCTATCGAGAAGCCGGCTGCCTGCTTGTGTCCCCCGTAATCCAAGAAGTAATCCTTGTGTGCTCTCAAAGCTTCAACCAGGTCGACACCCTTAGGGCCCCTGGCTTCCCCGTTTCCAAGTTCTCCCTTTTGAGAGATAAGGATCACCGGTTTATTGAGCTGCTCTGCAAGTCTCGATGTGCAGTACCCGACCGTCTTATTGGGCAGATGTCCAACCACCGCAACCAGTGCCCGCGGCGATTCCAGATCTCGGCCGGACAGCCGCTCCATGACCTTGTCCAGGGCCCGCCGCGCCTTCTCGCGTTTGTGTTCCGCTTCCATCACGAGTGAACTCATTATCTCCTCGGCGTCCTCGGGTTCAGTGGCAAGAAGCAACTCGCAACCCAGGTTGCCTCCTTCATGAGCTCGCGACGCGCCGACGATCGGCACAATCTTGGAGAGGACCTCCGTCATGGTGGAGCTCTCATCAACCCATATGTGAGACCTCAACGTAGCAAAAGGCACCGATCGTTTGTTGAGGACCTCCCTTATGCCGTGGGAGACTATTATCCTGTTTTCATCGGTCAACGGAACCCGATCTGCAAAACTGCCCAGGGCCGCCATCCCCAGCATGCCGTCCAGCGAAGGCGGAGTGCCGATCCTGCGATAGCGCTCGGCGAACGCTTCCATGAACCTGAAAGCCACCCCGCACCCCGCAAGATCCCGGAAACCGTAGTCCGAATCCTTGCGCTTTGCGTCTATCACTCCCACAGCTTCCGGGAGTTCGTCGGGGGGTTCATGGTGATCGGTAACAATGGTATCGATTCCCAGGGACCTGGCATACGCAACGCCGGCCGCATTGCTTACCCCGCAATCCACGGTCACGATCAACGACACACCTATTTTCTTAAATCTGTCGACAATCTTGCGGGAAAGACCTATTCCCTCTGTCGGTGAATCCGGGATGTAGTAAGAAACGTCAGTACCCACCTGCTTGAGGGCCCCGAAGATTATGGCTGAAGCTGTGATTCCATCCACGTCGTCATGGCCGATAACCATGACGTGATCATCGTTGGTTACGGCATCTATCAGTCGTTCAAGCGAGGCGTCGGCATCAGGAAGAGCCATCGGGTCGGAGAGGTCATCCAGTCTGGGTTCGAGGAAACTCTTGGCTTCGGTCTCATCGGCTATCCCTCGCGCTGCCAGCACCCTTGCAGTTATTCTCGAGATTCCCAGCCCGTATTCCAGACGTTTGACTGTCGACTCGCTAGTGGGGACAACTTCCCATTTGGCTTTGGTCATATCAGAATCTGATTAGGATTTCGCGAAAACCTTCTTAAAGACAGACACCGATCTTTCGATATCAGCATCGTCGATATCCAGATGCGTTACCGCTCTTATCGTCGTGCGCCCGAAGGGTACCACAAGCACCCCTGATTGCTCAAGAAGTAAAACGGATTGATCGACGGTCAGACCCGATCGCGCTACGTCGACCACGATTATGTTCGTCTGGACGGTTTCCAGATCAATGCTAATACTGCGAACTTCCGACAGAGCCTCTGCGAGGTTTCTCGCTCTTACATGGTCTTCCGCAAGCCGCTCGATGTTGTGCCTAAGAGCATAGAGACCGGCAGCCGCAATAATGCCGGCCTGCCTCATTCCGCCACCCAGAAGCTTGCGGTACCTGTGAGCGAGGCGAATGAACTCAGCGCTCCCCACAAGCATCGAACCTATAGGAGCACCCAACCCCTTGGATAGACAGAACATCACCGAATCGCAGGTTGCACAGTACTCCTTGACGTCGATACCGGACGCCACCGAGGCGTTGAAGATCCTTGCCCCGTCAAGATGCATCCTGAGCCGCCGCTCGACCGCGAAGTCACGAATCTCGTGCATCCGCTCCAGCGGATAGACAATTCCCCCCTTACGATTGTGGGTGTTCTCAAGACATATGAGCTTCGTTACCGGCTCGTGAACATCGTCCGGCCTGATGGCTTGATCTATGTCGGAGATCGAGAATATACCGTGCTCGGTTCTTATCGGTGCCAGCTGGACACCGGAGAGAACAGCCGGTCCCGCCGTTTCATAGTTGTAGATGTGGGAATCGAACTCGACTATCGCCTCATCCCCACGTCCAGTGTGCGCCAGTATGGCAACCTCGTTCCCCATAGAGCCGCTCGGCACGAAGAGTCCGGCCTCCTTGCCCGTGAGTTCAGCAGCCAGAGCCTCAAGATCCCGGACGGTGGGGTCATCACCGAATACGTCATCCCCCACCACCGCTTCCGCAATCGCAGTCCGCATGGCCGGTGTCGGTCTCGTTACCGTATCGCTTCTCAGATCAACTGGATCATGTGGCATAGCATCTCCTTCGCCGGCAATCCAAACAAGGGCAGTATAATTACCGCACCCCCTTATGTCAATGTGGACAAGAGGAACAGTAATAGTAAAAGGGAACCGGGACATGATGCTTTCCCGCCAGGGAAAGATTCGTGTCCCCTTCTTTGTAACCAGGTGACAGGTACGCAATTCTGCCAGAGGCAGCAGAATTACGAACCAGTCACCATGATTCGTCGTCACGGGAGTGACGACGCCAGGTAACGAATGGCCGGTTTTCACCGGCCTGCCAAACGGCGGTTGGGACCCACCCGCCTGGTAACCCCAATCCGGTCCAGGTGCTCAAGCAGGGGCACCGCGTACTTCCGTGTAGTACCCAGCACTCCCTTGAGGTCGCTGGCGGTCGCCTCCTCATGCTTTTCGAGGTAACCGGTTATGGCGGTCCTCGCGGCATCGATTGCCGTCGCGTGCATTATCAGGCCGGGCTCAAGGCGTACCACTTCACCGTCCCCTATGAGGAGTGTGATGACCTTCTGCACAGTCGACGGCTTGAGGCCGCTCCGATTACCGATATCCTTCTCGGACGGCGGCTGGAAAGGTTGCTCCTTGAGTAACGCGATAATCCGCTCACGGGCCTTCGCTTCTTCCGGCGTGAGCTCGACCTCGCCGGACCCTACCCTGATGTCGCCTTTCTTCGCAAAGAGACGGCCCCGTTTTTCCATCCTATCGAGCAGCCAGTTGGTAAGCGGCATCTCCACCGAGCCCAGGCGCTCCCTCAGCTCTTCCTTCGGCATGCCCCAGGCCAGACGCTCCTTCGCCTGGAAATTCCGAAGGATCTCTTCGATCTTGTCTTCAAGCCGCATGACGGCTTCGATATGGATATAGAGCCCGGGAGAGGGTTCCAGAATCTTGCCAGCGTCCTTCAAGAGGCCGATCAGTTCACCCAGTTCCGAGGCACCGCAGTTCAGCCTTAGCCGAATCGCGGCCTTCCTAAGCCCGACGGAAGCCTCTCGAATGTACGCCTCCACTATCTGCTCATGGCCGGCACTCTCCAGGAATCGCAGCCGCTCGATTACCCGCGTGTCATGCATCTTGTGTTTGGGCGGCAGAGGGTCCAGCACCGTTCCCCCGCCGACAGTCCTCATCGGGGAATAGGTACGGAGCACGAAGCGGTCCCCCAACCCCGCCACAACCGGGGTCTCAAGCCTCACCTGCGCCAGACCGGAACCCCCGGGTTCCAACACATCACCCTCAAGAGGATAGACCCTACCCATCACCTCACTGGCGCCGAGATGGAACCTGATCCTCGAGCCCATCTTCACCGGCCTTACCGACGTAGCGAGAAGCCGGATCCTTGCCTCCAGCCTTGTGGCAGCCGGGAAGTCCCCGGGGGATACCAATGAGTGGCCCCGGTCTATTTCGCTCTTCCCAACACCGTGAACCCCTAGCGCGGTGCGCTGGCCGGCAACCGCCGACTCCTCCTCTTGGCCATGGACTTCAACGCTCCTTACCCTTACAGTCTCTCCCCCGGGGAGAAGCTGAAGCCGGTCTTCCCTCCGCACAACGCCCGACCAGAGAGTCCCGGTCACCACAGTCCCGCGTCCGGTCATAGTGAACACACGGTCAATGGGCAACCTTACCGCGCTCCCGACTTTCCTGGCCTTTATCTTTCCGGCCACATCACCGATCACCCCGCGTACTTCCTCCACACCGCGACCCGACTTCACAGAGGTGGGGATCATCGGACTACCTTCAAACCGGGTGTCCTTTATCATGCCCTCCACCTCCTCACGAACAAGATCGATCATCTCAGGATCGACCAGGTCGGCCTTGGTCAGGGCGAAGACCGCATGTCTTATGTCCAACAGGCAGACGATATCAAAATGCTCCCTTGTCTGCGGCATTATGCCCTCATCACAGGCAACCACGAACAGGACCAGATCGATCCCACCGACCCCGGCAAGCATATTCTTGATGAAGCGCTCGTGCCCGGGAACGTCGACAATGCCGATACCGAGGCCGCCTGGAAACTCCATGTGAGCGAATCCAAGGTCTATCGATATACCCCGCGACTTCTCCTCCTGAAGCCTGTCCGTATCTATGCCTGTCAGCGCCATAATCAGCGCGGTTTTACCATGGTCGATATGACCGGCCGTACCGAGAATCACCCTGCCCCGGCTCTCACCGATTCCGCTATTCTCCGGCATTGGTTCCTCCGACCGGCCCTGTGTCTTCACTCCGGAACACGCTTTATGTCCGCGCCAAGGTCTCTGAGCTTGCGCTCTATGGCCTCATAGCCTCTGTCTATATGATAAACCCTCGATATGTGTGTCTCACCCTCCGCCACCAGCCCTGCCAGAATGAGGGCCGCACTGGCCCTGAGATCGGTCGCCATCACAGGGGCGCCGCTGAGGCCCCTTACGTATCCCACATGAGCCGTGTTGCCCTCGATCTTTATGTTCGCCCCGAGTCTTCTGAGCTCGGGCACGTGAGTGAAGCGGTCCTTGAAAACGGTTTCGCTTATGACGCATGTCCCGCGTGCAACGGACATCAGGGCCATATACTGGGCTTGCATATCGGTGGGGAAACCTGGGTAGGGAGAGGTGACGACATCCACGGAATCGATTCTCCGCTTGCCCCTGATCCGGAGCCGGTTCTTCTGCACCTCTACCTTAATGCCGCTCTGTGAGAGCCTCGTGGTGAGGGACTCAACATGTTCCGGCACACAGTCGTCGATCACCACATTGCCTGCCGTAATGGCACCGGCGACCATGAACGTTCCCGTTTCTATCCTGTCGGGTATTACCCTCACCTTAGCGGGCGAGAGGCTCCTGACGCCCTCCACTTCGATTGTCTCGGTCCCCGCACCGCTCACCTTCCCCCCCATCAGATTGATGAAACCGGCAAGAGCGGTGATCTCCGGCTCCCTCGCGGCGTTCACTATGACCGTCTTTCCCGATGCCAGGCTCGCCGCCATCATGGTATTACCTGTCGCCCCCACGCTGGGCATTGAATACCTGATCGTGGTCCCGTCAAGACCGTCAGCCCGGCCTATTATGTAACCATGGTCAATGTCTATCTTCGCTCCCAGCTCCTGCATGGATCTTATGTGGAGATCCACCGGCCTGGGGCCCCAGGCACAACCTCCGGGCAAGGAGACCTTGGCTGCACCCTGCGACGCAAGCAGCGGGCCCAGTACATAGATCGAGGCTCGCATCGTTCTCACAAGCTCATAGGGAGCCTCATTGGATTCCACACCGGCGGTATCTATGCACAAAGTGTGGTCTTCGAAAGTGACCTTGGCGCCCAGTTGATGCAGCACCGATTTCATCGTCGATACATCGGCAAGCCTGGGAACATTCTCGATAACCGATTCCCCTCGGGCAAGGAGACATGCGGCCATCACCGGAAGCACCGCGTTCTTCGCACCACTTACTCTGACCCGACCCTTGAGTCTAAGTCCGCCCCTTACCACTATCTTGTCCATTTAAGACCTTCTTCCCAAAACAATCCTGTCACGTTTCCCAAGATCCTTCGCGATCTCCACCCGCGTCAGGCCCACCTGCTCGAAGAGCGCCTTTACGCGCGGCCCCTGGGTCTCACCTACTTCAAAAACCACCAGGCCCTCTTCATTGAGTATGGACGGAATCCCGGGCAGCAAGCCGTCAATAAAGCGTAGCCCGTCCCGGCCACCGTCCAGGGCCGCAAGCGGTTCAAAGCAGCGGATCTCAGGTTGGAGCCCGGGGATCTCATCCGTCTCAACATAGGGAGGATTGCATACAACGATATCGTACGACGCCCCCGTGTCTCTCCTCAAACCGTCCAGCCTGTCGCAGGCTACGAACCGGGTGACCGACTCCACGCCGTTCAGTATAGCATTTGACCGGGCGATTTCCAGAGCATCCTGCGAGATGTCCGTTCCCACAACCATAACAGGCTCGAGATACCGTGCCAGGGAGACCGCTATTATCCCGCTGCCCGTCCCTATGTCTAGTATCCTCAGTGCCCGGCGGCCGGAGGCTTCGACTACCGAAATGACTGTTTCCACCAGAGTCTCTGTTTCCGGCCGCGGGATGAAGACGCCTTGCCGTACCCGGAAAGGGAGCGACATGAACTCACACTCACCCACGAGGTACTGCAGGGGAATGCGCCGGACCCGCCGCTCCACAAGACCGGTTACCGCCGATAGCTCTGACGGGGTCAGGCTGCGGTCCGGCAGGCTCCATATCTGGCTTCTCTTCAGTCCAAGCACATGTCCGAGAATCAGCTCCGCCTCTACGCCTGAGGATGGGACGCCGGCGGCCCAGAGCCGTTGTTTCACGCGGGAAAGGCAGGCTGAGATGGTGTTTTCACTCCACACGCCGATCACATTCCGGCAGCTTTAAGTCTCAGCTCGGTGTCGTGTGTCGCCAGCGCGTCCACTATGTCGTCGAGATCACCGTCCAGAACCTGGTCGAGCTTGTGAAGCGTCAGGCCTATGCGGTGATCGGTGACCCGCGTCTGAGGGAAATTATAGGTCCTTATCTTCTCGCTCCTGTCCCCGGTGCCGACCTGCTGCCTGCGGTTGTTGGCCCGCTCTGTGTCCTGTTCCTGGCGGACCTTGTCCATGAGCCTCGATCTCAAGACCTTGAGGGCCTTTGCCCGGTTCTTGTGCTGAGATTTCTCATCCTGGCATTGCACCACCATGCCGGTCGGTACATGGGTCACGCGGACCGCCGAATCCGTCGTATTGACACTCTGTCCTCCGGGTCCCGACGATCTGAAGACGTCTATCCGAAGATCCTCCGGGTTTATGTCCACATCGACTTCGTCGGCTTCCGGCAGGATGGCGACGGTAACCGCGGATGTATGAATCCTGCCCGAGGATTCAGTGACGGGTACACGTTGAACACGGTGCACGCCGCTTTCATATTTCAGTCTGCTGTAAACGTCATCACCCTCTATCAGGAAGATCACTTCCTTGAATCCACCAACACCTGTCGGACTGGAGCTCAATGTATCGACCTTCCACCCCCGGTGCTCGGCGTACTTGGAGTACATGCGGTAGAGATCCGCCGCGAAAAGGGCAGCTTCCTCCCCTCCGGTCCCCGCCCTTATCTCCACGATGGTATTCTTCTCATCACTCGGGTCCTTTGGAAGGAGCATTGACTTGAGATCCTGTTCGAGTGCTTCCTTGCGGCCTGTAAGAGTCTCCAATTCAGTCCCTGCAAGCTCAACGAGTTCCCGGTCACCGGATGAATCCAGTATCTCCTCCGCCTCCTTTATTCCCTGTTCGGTTCGCTCTAATTCTTTCGCCGCAGCGACCAGGTCCTCAAGAGCACTTCGCTCCCTGGCGTACTTGAGAAGGAGCTTGCGGTCTCTAACCACCTTCTCCTCGGAAAGCAGGCGACCCAGTTCTTCATATCTTTCCCTGGCTTTATTTATCGCTTCCCACATCCTGGGATTTCACCTCCGCCCCTAAGGCATACTTAAGGGCTTCCAGGGCCACCTCGATCTGGTCATCGCTCGGCTCCCGGGTTGTGAACCGCTGCAGAGCCAGGCCCGGGGCCGTCATCACTCTCATCAGCAGACCATCCTTTCGCTTGCCCGCGATCTTGATGATCTCATAGGAAAGCCCGGCTATCAGGGGAACCGCCAGGAGCCGCCGGAGCCTTTCCGCCACGTTCTCCGGCCTTCCCATGAATATGAAAACCACTATGCTCAGGATCATTACCACAAGCAGAAAACTGGTACCGCATCTTGCATGACGCGTGGTATGCCGCTTAACGGCCTCGACACTCAGCTCCACACCGCTCTCAAGAGCGTTTATCGACTTGTGCTCGGCCCCGTGATACTCGAACACTCGCCGCATTTCTTTCCATAGGTTTATCGCAGCGAGATAGCCGAAGAATATCCCCAACCTCACGGCCCCGTCCACCACATTGAAGGTGATATCCCCCTCGGCTCCCACCAGACCGGCGATCACAAGAGGAAGATAGAAGAAGAGCAACAACCCGGCACCCAGTGCCACGACCACGGTAAGTCCCGCAGAAAGGGATGATTTCCAGGTTCGTTCATGCTTGACGGTTTCGTCCTCGCCGGCCGAAACCACTTCGGCAGAATAGGTGAGTGCGCCAATCCCGAGATATAGTTGCTCGAAGAGGTTGATCGCGCCCCTTATGACAGGGATACTCAGGACCTTATGCCTCTTGGTTACGGACAGATAAGGTTCCACCCTGTGGGCGATCTCGCCGTTGGGCCTGCGCACGCAGGTAGCCACCCGCTCGGGTGACTTCATCATAACCCCTTCAATGACCGCCTGTCCGCCGACTGCGGCTTCTTCATGTCCCAATGCAGGTTACCTACTTGGTCTCTTCGGTGGTCTCTCCGGCTTCTTCCGGCTTGGCTTTCATCCCGTACTTACGCCTGAACCGCTCCACCCTGCCGGCGGTATCCACAAGCTTCTGTTTGCCTGTGAAGTACGGATGGCAATTCGAGCAAATCTCAACTCTGATCTCGGGGACCGTGGATCGTGTCTCGATCACATTGCCGCATACGCAGACAACCTTGGTCCTGACATACTTTGGATGAATCCCCTTCTTCAACGCCTCCTACCTCCTTCAAGGGCACATAGAAGCGGGGGCGGCCGTCACCGCCCCTTTGCAGATTAGAAGTATCTTAAGCTAAGCCTTCATGGAATTCAAGAAGGCCTTATTGGTTTTCACCTTGGAGATCCGCTCGACAAGGAACTCCATGGCTTCGACAGGATTCTTGTCGCTGAGGAATTTCCTCAGGATCCACACCTTGTTGAGCTCCGCCTGGTCGAGCAGCAGCTCCTCCTTGCGCGTCCCCGATTTGTTGAGATCGATGGCAGGGAAGATCCGGCGGTCGGCTATCTTCCTGTCCAGCACCAGCTCCATGTTGCCGGTACCCTTGAACTCCTCGAAAATCACGTCGTCCATGCGGCTCCCGGTCTCTATCAGGGCCGTTGCCACAATGGTCAGGCTGCCTCCCTCCTCGATATTCCTGGCGGCTCCGAAAAAGCGCTTCGGCCACTGGAGGGCATTGGAGTCTATACCGCCCGACAGGATCTTACCGCTGTGGGGGATTACGGCATTGTTCGCCCTTGCCAGCCTGGTTATGCTGTCCAGAAGAATCACCACATCGCGCCGGTGTTCGACGAGTCGCTTGGCCTTCTCCATAACCATGTTGGCTACTTGAATGTGCCTTGACGGCGGCTCGTCAAAGGTGGAGCTTATGACCTCACCCTTCACGCTGCGCTCCATATCGGTAACCTCTTCCGGACGCTCGTCGATGAGAAGAACCATTAGCTCGATCTCGGGATGATTTGTGGTCACCGCATTCGCTATGCTCTGGAGCAGCATGGTCTTGCCGGCACGAGGAGGCGATACGATGAGACCTCTCTGGCCCATTCCCATAGGGATAAAGAGATTGGCTACCCTTGTCGATATCTCCTTGGGGTTCCATTCCAGGATTATCCGTTCCTCGGGATATAGGGGGGTGAGGTTATCGAAGAGAATGCGCTCCTTGGCAACTTCCGGATTCTCCAGATTGACCGCCTCCACCCTGAGAAGAGCGAAGTACCTTTCGTTATCCTTTGGAGGACGGACCTGTCCCGAAACCGTATCCCCCGTCCTGAGATCGAACTTCTTTATCTGGGACGGTGAGACATAGATGTCGTCGGGACCGGGAAGGTAGCTGTAATCGGCCGATCGCAAGAAGCCATAACCGTCATCGAGTATCTCCAGAACGCCCTGCGCGAAAATCAGCCCGTTCTTCTCGGTCTGTGCCTCAAGGATCTTGAAGATCAGTTCCTGCTTCCTGAGACTTCCCACGCCCTGAATTTCCAAGTCTTTCGCGGCCTGGTGCAGCTCGGAAATGGTCTTCGTCTTCATTTCTGCAATATCCATCGTCCTCCACCTCTTGAGATTCGGAGCCTCTGCTCCGGTTTGCTGCAGACAGTCTGACACACTATAAGCAGATCTTGCGGTGAGCCGTCCATTTGGTAAATCTAGCCCTGTTTACTCCCGGCAATCGCCTGGTTTCGTGGCTTACCAGCCGGATTGAGGCTTTGCCCTGGGGTCGGATTTCAATTACGGAACAACACAACGGGAATGTGTGATCCAAACTTCTGTATAATGCTAAACAACCTCTCGCAGGTTGTCAAGACAATATGAGACTACTCGCCTTCCAGCTCCTTGGCCTTCTCGTATGCCTTGATGGCCTCGTCCTTAAGACCCATCTTGCTTAGGATTCTACCCAGCAGCTCGTACATATCGGCGGTCTCACCCAACTCCAGAAGCCGCTCTGTGGTAGCCCTGGCCGCTTCGTACTCCTCAAGTCTCAGGTAGCAGATGGCGAGGTTGTACATGGAATCACGATACAGATCCACGTCCGAGTCTTTGGCTAAAGCTGCAGCCTTCTGAAACGCCATCGCGGCCTCACTGTAGTCCTCGAGGCTGAAGTTGGATGCGCCTATCTGATATTGCAGCGCGGGGTCGTCAGTCTGTGTTTCGGCAGTTTGTTCGTAGAACTCAAGGGCTTTCTCGTGGTTGCCCTCGTTGAAGTACATATCAGCCAGCGCGTACTTGCCGTTCACATTGTCGGGATCGAGTTCCACCATCTTGGCAAAGGCCTCGCGGGCCTTGGTGTACTCTCTCATTGCCTGGTAGGTAATACCCAGGTTTTCCCAGGCTTCCACCGAAGTCGGGTCCACCCGTACCGCTTCCTGGAAGGCCGCAAGAGCCTTGTCGTTCTCACCCAGCATCGAATAGGCCACACCCAGATTGACGTGGCCCTTTGCATAGGTGGGCTCGACCGCCACTGCCTTTTTGAAAAACTCCACGGCTTCATCATAGTTCTTGGTGGAGTTTCGTGTGATTCCCTGGTTGTAGTTGTCTACAAAGAACTTGTGCTGATTTCCGTATACCAGCTCCTTCTTATCCTCGGGAGCTATTTCACGCGCGTAGGTAAAGGATTCCTCGGCTTCCGCATACTTCTCCTGCTGGGCAAGGGCCAGGGCAAGATACAGATGCGCTTCCCAGTTCTGGGGCTCCTCTTCGATGGCCTGCTTGAACATCTCCTCGGCCTTGACATAGTCCTTGTTCTTCTCGTAATAGACCTTGCCGCTCCGGAAGGCGGTCGAGCCTCCGCAGCCGATCGCGAACAGCAAACCCACAACCACGAGGGCCTTTAGTGACTTCATCGCGTCCTCCTTGATATGCTGTAAACCAAGCACTTATACTATGGTAACCAACCGAGCGCTGTCAAGATAACAAAACCTTGCGGCCACGGCAATGTCAAACTCATATCATGACCTGCGGGTCCACATCAACGACGATCCGAACCCGTTCGGGCAGGTCATCCCCCGAGAGCGTTCCCAGCACTCTCTTTACCAGCGCGGAGACATTGGCATCTCGATCACCCTTTATCATCAGATGCCACCTGTGGACGTTCTTTATCTTGGAAAGGGGCGCTCTGGAAGGTCCCACAACATCAATCCGTCCACCGTTCCTTGCGGCAAGCCCGGATGCCGCATCCGCCACAACGCGTGCGGCACGCTCCGCTGAAGCATGCCGTGGTGCCTCCACCAGTATTCTTACAAGCCGCGCGAATGGGGGGTAACGCAGCTCCCTCCGCATCTGGGTCTCTTCCTCGTAGAATCCCTTGAAATCATGACCGGTCACGTAGGCCAAGGAATGATGTTCCGCATTGAAGGTCTGGACAATGACCTTTCCCGGGACGTCCCCCCGCCCGGCTCGCCCCGCAACCTGGGTGAGTATCTGAAAGGTCCTTTCCCCGGCCCGGAAATCCGGGAGATTCATTGAGACATCGGCGTTTACTACCACCACCAATCCTACCCGCTTGAAGTCGTGCCCCTTGGCGATCATTTGGGTTCCGACGAGAAAACGCACGGCTCCTTCGGAGAATTCGTTGAGCACGGCTTCGGTGGATCCCTTCCTGCGGGTGGCATCCCGGTCGAAGCGGGCGCATGAGAGCCCCGGAAAGCGCTCTGCCACATAATCCTCGACTCGTTGGGTGCCGAGCCCTACATAGAGGATTTCGGTACTTCCGCACTTGGGACAAACCTCGAAACCTTTCTCCCTGTAGCCGCAGTAATGACACCTCAGGTCTTTCCGCCCGCTATGATAGGTGAGCGAGACATAGCAATTACGGCACCTGGGGACCAGTCCGCAATCGCGGCATTGGACGTAATTCGAGAATCCTCTGCGATTCAGGAAAAGGAGCACCTGCTCCCCCCGCAGCACCGATTGCTTGATCGCTTCCTCAGCCGCCCTGGAGATTGAATCAGAGTCCCCCCGGGAACGCATGTCCACCACCTCGACCTTAGGCAGTGTTCCCCCCGATATCCTCTCCGGCAGCTCATAGAGGCTGTATCTTCCCTCGAGCGCCTTGTGATAGCTTTCTATCGTCGGGGTGGCGCTTCCCATGACCACAGCCGCCGCCACGCGTCTTGCTCGCACTATGGCCACGTCGCGGGCGTTGTAGCGCGGCGACTCCTGCTGCTTGTAGGAGGTGTCGTGTTCCTCGTCGACAACTATGATCCCGAGGTTCTTAACCGGCGCGAAGACGGCTGATCGTGCCCCCACAACAACGTCTATCTCCCCATTGAGTATGCGCTGCCACGTGGCATAACGCCTCTGCTTGGTAATGCGGCTGTGGAGCAGCGCACAGCGGTCCCCGAAACGTTCCCTTACCCTCGCCATGATCTGCGGGGTAAGGCCTATCTCGGGAACCAGGTAGATGGCCCCCTTCCCGCTCTTGACGGCACGGTCTATTAGTCTCAGGTACACCTCGGTCTTCCCGCTCCCGGTCACACCGAGTATCAATGACACTCCAAAGGCGCTCCGGTCCAGACCCTTGCCGATCCCGTCAAAGGCGGCCTGCTGGGCGGGTGTGAGCTTCGGAATGGAGATCCCGGCAGATCCAGGAGCCTCTTCTGCACCCCTCTCGGACCGTCTCACTCCCCGCGGTCTGCGTGCCTCCAAACTGCGAGTGATGTAACCCTGAGCTTCAAGGTGATCCATCCGGCCCTTGAGATTCCCTGCCGCCACTTTCCGCCTGACCGTTTCATAGCTGCGCGGTTTTCCGTCATACAGGATCTCCAGAATCCTGGCATCGTTGGGATTGGAGGCCCTCATTATCTCCATCTCGAGATCGGTCGGCTGGGTCTTCATGCGATAGACCCGGCGTAGCCCGGCAGGGGGCGGCGACATTGCTGCCAGCACTTCCCCCAGGGGCGCCAGGTAATACTCAGATATCCAGCCGGCCAGACTCCTGAGCTCGGGTGTGACCACAGGCTGATCGTCGATGACTTCCCTTACGGCCTTAAGCCTGCGGCCGCCGGTCGGGCTTGCCCCAACGGACACAACCACTCCGGTAAGGAGCTTCCCCCTCACGGGAACCACCACCCTCATGCCGACCGCTACCTCTTGCCTGATCGATTCCGGCACCAGGTAGGTGAGAGTACCTTCCAGGGGAACGGGAACGGCCACTTCGGCCGTCAGCGCTTCGGTCACTCAATGCCTCCAATAAGATCTAGCCTCGACCCAACCGATTATAAGGTAAGACAGTCCAGCGCGGCAACGCCAGAAAGGGGAACACATGCCTACAGGGGAGCCGTGTCAGGGCTCATTGACCAGCCATTCAGTGGGGAACTCAGGCCCGAGTCTTACGACATCGAGCAGGGTTGCTATGAGTTCATCATTGTCGCCAGCCCTGTGGGGATTGTAGTACTCCCACACAATCCGCTTCTCCGGGGTCACC
>Ga0180434_10004278_pt1 | contig 17467 bp, 16 predicted proteins | sample SS_ome_7_FD_132453 | JGI IMG/M metagenome (GOLD analysis project Ga0180434, IMG submission 132453) | Hypersaline lake sediment archaeal communities from the Salton Sea, California, USA - SS_1_D_2 metaG | ecosystem: Environmental > Aquatic > Non-marine Saline and Alkaline > Hypersaline >...
CCTCCACATCCTGTCATTCGCCGGGTCGGCCGGTGTGAGGCCGTCGCCGCGGCGTGCGGATCCATCCGGCTCTGGCACCATCGGAACAAACCGTGGGAGAAGGAGGAGTTCGACGGTGGGGTTTTTCGGCAGGTTCCGATTCCGGCGTCGCCGGTCCTCCGGTTTGGGGGGAGACCTGCGTTATCTGCGGGACTGGGCGGCCGCTCGAACCGGGGTCGAGGCATTCGTCGAGCCGGAAACCACCGTGACCCCGATGACCGTCGTCCTGGTGGCCGCCGACGGGGAGTGGACACGGCGGCAGTGCGGCGGGCCGTCGGGCGCCAGGAGAGTCGGTCAGACGCTGTCGATCCCGGTCTATGACGTCGGCAAAGTCGGCTATCCGCAGCGGATGCGCGACTTCGACGCCCGCCGCCGGATCGCCCGCCGGCGGGCCCTGCGGGCGCAGCTCGACCAGGACCCGACCGATTCCTGAGCCGCCTTGACACCGCAGGGCGCCGCCGGAAGGGTCGGGCCGGTGACAGCTGTCCCTGATGACTCCGAAGGCGGGCCCCGCTATGTGCGGGCCGCGGACGGAACGCGCATCGCGATCTTCGAGGAGGGCAATCCCGACGGCCCGACGGTGGTCATGGTGCACGGCTGGCCCGACTCGCACGTCCTGTGGGACAGCGTGGCGGCCGAACTGGCCCCGACCCACCGGATCGTCCGCTACGACAGTCGGGGCGCCGGCGCCTCCGACACGCCCGGCCCGGCATCGGCCTACGCCGTCGGGCAACTCGCCGACGACTTCGACGCGGTGGTGGCCGCGGTCAGTCCCCAGACGCCGGTGCACGTCGTCGCCCACGACTGGGGCGCGGCCACGATGTGGGAGACGGTGACCCGGCCCGGGGCCGGCGAGCGCGTGGCGTCCTACACCTCGATCTCCGGGCCCGATCCCGTCCAGCTGAGCCGGTTCCTGCGTGACGGACTGGCCCGGCCCTACCGTCCGCGGCGGTTCGCACGTGCGCTCTCCCAGGCCCTGCACTTCAGCTACATGGTGTTCTTCCGCACGGCGCTGGCGCCGCTCGCCATGCGGGCCTTTCTGGCCGAGGCCACCCGCCGGTTCGCGGTCAACGCGGGGGTGCCACCGCAGCGGCGGCACCAGGGGAGCACCTTCGTCGCCGACGCGGCCAACGGGATGAAGATCTACCGGGCCAATTTCCCGCGGGTCCTCGGCGACGCGCGGCGTGACCGTCACGTGCGGGTCCCGGTGCAGCTTGTGGTCAACACTCGGGACAACTTCGTCCGCCCCTACGTCTACGAGGACACCCCGCGCTGGGTCGAGAGGCTGTGGCGGCGCGACATCCGTGCCGGACACTGGTCGCCGCTGTCGCATCCGCATGTGATCGCCGCGGCGGTGACCGAGTTCGTCGAACACATCGAGGGCGCCCCGCCGGGCCGAGCGTTGCTGCGGGCGCAGGTGGGCAGGGCGCGGAAACCCTTCGGGGACCTGCTCGTCGCGGTGACCGGCGCCGGCAGCGGGATCGGTCGGGCCACGGCTCTGGCCTTCGCCGCCGAGGGCGCCGAGGTGGTGGTCAGCGATATCGACGAAGCGCAGGCGGAACAGACCGCGGCCCGGATCGGCGAACTCGGCGGGGTCGCCCACACCTACGTCGTGGACGTGGCCGACGCCGAGGCGGTCGAGGAGTTCGCCGAGCGGGTGTGCGCTGCGCACGGCGTGCCCGACATCGTGGTCAACAATGCCGGGATCGGGGTGGCCGGGTCCTTCCTGGACACCCCGGCCGAGGAGTTCGACCGGGTGCTGGAGGTCAACCTCGGCGGGGTGGTCAACGGCTGTCGTGCCTTCGCCCGCCGGCTGGTCGAGCGTGGCACCGGCGGTCATATCGTCAATGTGGCGTCGATGGCGGCCTACGCCCCGCTGGGCTCGCTGAACGCCTACTGCACCTCCAAGGCGGCGGTGTACATGTTCTCGGACTGCCTGCGCGCCGAGCTCGACGCCGCCGGCGTCGGACTGACCACCGTCTGCCCGGGACTGATCAACACCAACATCGTGGCCGCCACCGGATTTCACGCCCCGGAGGGCCGTGGTGCCGCGGTGCCCGGCCGACGTGCCCAGCTGGAGCGGATGTTCGAGCTGCGCCGGTACGGCCCGGAGAAGGTGGCCTCGGCGATCCTGTCCGCGGTTTGCAAGGACAAGGCCATCCGGCCGGTGACGCCGGAGGCCTACCTGCTGTACGGCACCTCCAGGCTGTTGCCGCAGGCTCTGCGCAGCACAGCCCGCGGCAAAGTCGTCTAGTCCGGGTCGTCCGATCGGCCCGGGGCTCCCTCGCCCAGCGCCTCGGCCACCGCCCGCTGGAAGACGCTCTCCTGCGGCGCGACCCCGGTCCAGCGCTGGAAGATCTGCATGGCCAGCTGGACCAGCATCTCCACCCCGTCGACGGTCCGGCAGCCCCGTTCAGCCGCCGTCGCCAGGAACGGTGTGATCCGGGGATTGGTGATCACGTCCACTGCGACGCAGTCGCCGGCCACCGTATCCCACTGCACCGGAACCGGTTCCAGCTCCGGCGCGCAGCCCAGGTGGGTGGCGTTCATCAGCAGTGTGGTGCCCTCCGGCACGCGCACCGGCGTGCTCCAAGGCTGCCAGTCGCACGGGACCCCGGCCGCTTCCCGCACCAGCTGGGCGACCTCGGCGCCTTGGGATTCCCGGCGCGTCACCAGGGTCAGATGCGCGGCTCCCGCCCAGGCGATCTCCACGGCCATCGCCCGTCCCGCGCCGCCGGCGCCGAGCATCACGACCCGCTGGCCGCGTAGCGGCACCACCTTCTCGATCGCCCGGACAACGCCCTTGCCGTCGTTGTTGTGTCCGACGAGGCGGCCCTGCTCGATGGTCAGGTAGTTCGCCGCGCGGATGGCGCGAACATCATCGTCGACCTCGTCGAGCAGTGGCACGACGGCCACCTTGTAGGGCACCGTGATGCCCACCCCCCGATACCCGAGGGGCCCCAGCGCCGCGACCGCCAGCGCCAGGTCCTCCTCGTCGGCGATGTCGCTCTTCCAGAACTGCCAGTGCAGTCCGTAGTGGGTGTAGACGGTGTCGAACATCCGGTCAATCGGGTTCTCGGCGACCGGGTGGCCCAGCATCCCGGTCATCTGTTTCTGCGGCGGGATCATCGAACGGGCTCAGCCGTTTTCGGCGATGTCTTCCAGAACCGCGAACAGCGTCCGGGTCGGCACCCCGGTACCGCCCTTGGGGGTGTAGCCCCACGGAGCGGTGGTGTTGTACGCCGGCCCCGCGACGTCGATATGCGCCCACTGCACGCCGTCGGCGACGAACTCGCGCAGGAACACCCCGGCCACCAGCATTCCGGCGAAGCGCTGCGAGCTGATGTTGGCCAGATCCGCCACCGTCGACTTGAGGTCGTCCTTGAGTTCCTCGGGCAGCGGCATCGGCCAGCCGTTCTCGCCTTCGCGCTGCGACAGCGCCGCGACCCGGTCGCGGAACTCGTCGCTGCCCATCACCCCCGGGATCCGGGAGCCCAGCGCGACGGTCTGTGCGCCGGTCAGCGTGGAGGTCTCGATCAGGTAGTCGGGGGAGTCCTGGCAGGCCCGCACGATCGCGTCGGCCAGGATGAGCCGGCCCTCGGCGTCGGTGTTGAGCACCTCCACGGTGGTGCCACCGTATTGGGTCAGGACGTCGCCGGGGCGCTGCGCGGTCGCCGAGGGCATGTTCTCGGCCATCGGCACGGTGGCGATCACGTCGATGGGCAGCCGCTGCTCGGCGGCGAGCACGACCGCCGCGATCACCGCGGCGGCGCCGGCCATATCCGAGGTCATGTGGTGCATCGAGGCGGCCGGCTTGATGGAGATACCGCCGGTGTCGAAGGTGATGCCCTTGCCCACCAGGGCGACTTTCCGGGCCTTGCCGCCCTTCCCGGCCTTCCCGCCCCGATAGGTCAGGCGGACCAGCCGCGGCGGGTTGGAGGAGCCTTTACCGACGCCGATGATCCCGCCGTAGCCGGCCTTGGCCAGTGCCTTCTCGTCGAGCACCTCCACCTGCAGCCCGGCGGCGGTCCCCAGAGCCTTTGCCCGCTTGGAGAACTCGTCGGGGTGCAGATGGCTGGGCGGGGTATTGACCAGATCGCGGGCGGTGGCCACCGCCGACGCCACCGCGGCGGCTCTGGCCGCCAGCGGCTTGGCCCGTGCAGCCGTGCTCAGCGCGGTGATCCGCGACAGCGCCGGTTCGGTGGGGGCGGTCTTGGCGCTGCGGAACTCGTGGATCTGGTAGCCGCCGAGGATGAGGCCCTCGATCGCGGCCTCCAGGTGCAGTTCGGACAGTGTGGTGATCACCGACTCCACACCGCTGAGGGAGCGCGCCGCGGCGCCGGCGGCGCGCCGGATCGCCTCAGGACTCCACTCCTCCCGCGCCGGACCCAGTCCGACGGCCAGCACGCTGGCCACCGGAAGCGAGGGAACTGTCAGCCGGGTCAGCGCCTCGGGGCCGCCCTTGGCGCCCAGCGCCCGCAGTGCCACGTCGATCTCGCCGACCGCCTCGGCGTCCAGGAACGGGGTGCCCACCACCGCCGGGGACCCGCCGTCGGCGCAGACGCCCACGATCAGGACCGCTGACGATCGGCGTTTGGGCAGGGCGGCGGATACGGTGACGGCGGGGGCGCGGTAGCCGGGTCGGGTGCTCACCGAAATCACCCTAACGGTGGGCGGGGACTAGGGTGGGGCGACGTGACCGACACCCCAGATCTGCAGCACGGACCGCTGGAACAAGGGCACCGGGAACGCGGCGCCACCTTCGCCGAGTTCGGCGGATGGCTGATGCCGGTCTCCTACGCCGGCACGGTCGGCGAGCACCGGGCCACCCGCGAGGCCGTCGGGCTCTTCGATGTCAGCCATCTGGGCAAGGCGTTGGTGCGGGGTCCCGGCGCAGCGGATTTCGTCAACACCGCGCTGACCAACGATCTGCGCCGGATCGGTCCCGGGAGAGCCCAGTACACCCTGTGCTGCACACCGTCCGGGGGGGTCACCGACGATCTGATCGCCTACTACGTCGGCGACGACGAGATCTTCCTGGTCCCGAACGCCGCCAACACCGCGGCGGTGGTCGCCGCGCTGCGCGCCGCCGCCCCGGAAGGGATCTCGGTCACCGACGAGCACCGTTCGTATGCCGTCCTGGCCGTCCAGGGCCCGCGGTCGCCCGAGGTGCTGGCCGCCCTGGGACTGCCGGCCGGCATGGATTACATGGAGTGGACCGACGCGGAGTTCGACGGGATTCCGGTCCGGGTGTGCCGTACCGGGTACACCGGTGAGCACGGTTACGAGCTGCTGCCGCCGTGGGACTCTGCCCCCGCCGTGTTCGACGCGCTGGCCGCCGCGGTCGAGCGCAGCGGTGGGCAACCGGCGGGTCTCGGTGCTCGGGACACCCTTCGCACCGAGATGGGCTACCCGTTGCACGGCCATGAACTGTCGCCGGGGATCTCCCCGTTGCAGGCCCGCTGCGGCTGGGCGGTCGGCTGGTCCAAGGACGAGTTCTGGGGCAGGGCGGCACTGCTTGCCGAGAAGCAGGCCGGTCCGCGGCGGTTGCTGCGCGGTCTGCGGGCGACCGGCCGGGGCGTGCCGAGGGCCGGCATGACCGTGCTGCGCGACGCTGCCCCGGTGGGTGTCACCACCTCCGGCACCTTCTCACCGACGCTCAACGCCGGCATCGCACTGGCCCTGATCGACACCGATGCCGATCTGCCCGACGGCGCGGCGGTGAGCCTCGACGTCCGCGGGCGGTTGCTGGACTGCGAGCTGGTCAAACCGCCCTTCGTCCACGTCAAGACCCGCTAGCGGACCGGCTATACAATCGCCGCTATGCCCACCACCGGACTCGCCTTCGCGGTGCAGCGCACCGCGCACCCGGCGAGCGAGTCGCGGCGGGCGGCCATCCTTGCCGATCCGGGGTTCGGCCAGTACTACACCGACCACATGGTCTCGGTGCTCTACACCCATGACCGGGGCTGGTTCGACGCTCAAGTGCTGCCGTACGGACCCATCGAGCTCGACCCCTCGGCGATCGTCCTGCATTACGCCCAGGAGGTCTTCGAGGGACTCAAGGCCTACCGCTGGGCCGACGGTTCGATCGTCTCGTTCCGGCCGGAGGCCAACGCGGCTCGGCTCGGGGCTTCCGCGCGGCGGCTGGCGATTCCGGAGCTGCCCGAGGACATTTTCCTGGAATCGCTGCGCCAGCTCGTCGCGGTCGACCACGAGTGGGTGCCGGCCGCGGGCGGCGAGCAGGCGCTGTACCTTCGGCCCTTCATCATCGCGACCGAACCGGGCCTCGGGGTGCGGCCCTCGGCGGAGTACCGCTATATGGTCATCGCCTCCCCTGCGGGGGCCTACTTCAAGGGCGGCATCCAGCCGGTCAGCGTATGGCTGTCCACCGAGTATGTCCGGGCCAGTCCCGGCGGCACCGGTGCGGCGAAGTTCGGCGGCAACTACGCCGCGTCGCTGCTGGCCCAGGCTGAGGCCGCCGAGCACGGCTGCGACCAGGTGGTCTGGCTGGACGCGATCGAGCGCCGGTACGTCGAGGAGATGGGCGGGATGAACCTGTTCTTCGTCTTCGGCAGCGGCGGTTCTGCCCGCCTGGTCACGCCGGAATTGAGCGGCTCGCTGCTGCCCGGCATCACCCGGGACTCGCTGCTGCAGTTGGCCGGTGACGCGGGCTTCGCCGTCGAGGAGCGCAAGATCGACGTCGAGGAGTGGCGTAAGGGTGTCGCCACCGGCGAGATCACCGAGGTGTTCGCCTGCGGCACCGCGGCGGTCATCACCCCGGTCGCTCAGGTCAAGTACGGCGAGGGCGAGTTCACCGTCGGTGACGGCGAACCCGGCGAGGTGACGATGGCGCTGCGGGACACCCTCACCGGGATTCAGCGCGGCACCTTCGCCGACACCCACGACTGGATGACGCGACTGGGCTAGGTGTACTGACCACTGACGTTAGGTACGGCGTGGCGTGGTGACATGACGAAGACCTCCGAGTGAAGTGCGAGCTGTCTAGGAACGCACCAATTCACTTCGGAGGTCTTCGTGTCCCACCGTAATGCCCCCTTGTCTGAAACCGGTCGTCTGAGGCTGGCCCGCTGCGTCGTCGAGGACGGTTGGCCGCTGAGGCGGGCTGCCGAACGCTTTCAGGTCGCGGTGACCACCGCGGCCCGGTGGGCAAGTCGATATCGGGAGCTGGGCGCAGCCGGCATGGCTGACCGCAGCTCACGGCCACATCGCAGCCCGAATCAGACCCCGACCCGAACCGAGCGGCGCATCATCAAAGTCCGGGTGCTGCATCGCTGGGGACCGGCGCGTATCGGCTATCTGCTGGGGATCCATCCCTCGACAGTGCATCGGGTGTTGACCCGTTACGGTCTGGCCAAGCTGCGGTGGCTGGACCGGCCCACCGGTCGGGTGATCCGACGTATCGAAACCACCCAGTGCGGCGAGTTGGTGCACGTCGACGTCAAAAAGCTCGGCAAGATCCCCGCCGGCGGCGGCTGGCGCATGCTGGGCCGCCCGGTCGGCAACCGTAACTCCCAGGCCGATAGGGGCACCGGTCAACGGACTGTGCACGGGAACCCGCTCCACGGCCACCACTTCCTGCACACCGCGATCGACGCGTACTCACGGTTGGCTTACTCGGAACTGTTGGCTGATGAACGCAAAGAAACCGCAGCAGCTTTTTGGCGACGGGCCAACGCCTGGTTCGCCGAGTGCGGCATCATCGTACGGAAAGTGCTGACAGACAATGGTTCCTGCTACCGATCGCATACCTTCCGTGATGCCCTCGGCGACATTGAGCACCGGCGCACCCGCCCATACCGGCCGCAGACAAACGGCAAGGTGGAGAGATTTCACCGGACCTTGGCCGACGAGTGGGCCTACGCCCGGCTCTACACCAGCGACGCCGAACGCTGCCAGGAGTTCCCCATCTGGCTGCACACCTACAATCACCACCGCGGCCACACCGCACTCGGCGGTCAACCACCCGCCAACCGCGTACCTAACCTCTCAGGTCAGTACAGCTAGGTCAGGACAGCTGCGTGCCGCTAGGCACGGTGAGCGGCGCGGTAGCTCTCCTCCGCCTGCTCCAGCTCCTCCTCGGTGACCACGACGTCGGGACCCAGCGGATCGACCGGGTCGTTGATGGTCAGGGCGCCGGTCTGCTCGTGCACCTCGCAGGTGTCGATCGGGATCGCACGGACCGCGACCAGGCCGGCCAGTGTCGCCGACACCTCGTCGCGGGCACCGTTGTGATCGGTCAGTTCGCGGGCCAGCTGATCGGGCGCCGAGACGTGCATCAGCTGCGGCGTGGTCGCCAGGTCATAACGGAACGCCCGTACCATCGCGACGCAGGCGGCCACCATGACCAGGGAGAACGGCAACGCCGCTGCGATTGACGCGGTCTGCAGGGCGGTCATCGAGCCGGCCCCGCCGATCAGCAGCAGCACACCGGCTGCCACCCCTTCCATCGTGGCCCAGTAGACCCGGCTCAGCTTCGGGGGGTCGAGATCGCCTCCTGCGCAGAGGATGTCGATGACCAGGGAACCCGAGTCCGAGGAGGTGATGAAGAAGAAGGTGATGACCGCAACCGCCAGCAGGCTGGTGAAAAGGCCCAGCGGCAGGCCGTCGAAGAGATGGAACAGCGTGGTGTCGGTGTCCACCTTGCCGTCGACCAACATGTCCCCGCGCTGCCGCTGGCGCAGGATTCCCGACTCGCCGAAAACGGTGAACCAGAACGAGCCGATGACGGTCGGGACCAGGAGCACCGCGGTGACGAACTCGCGGATGGTGCGCCCCCGGGAGATCCGGGCGATGAACATTCCGACGAAGGGAGCCCAGCTGATCCACCAGCCCCAGTAGAAGATGGTCCAGGAGCCGAGCCACTCACCGTTGGTGAACGGCCCGGTTCGCAGCGACAGTTCCGGCAGGGCCTGGATGTAATTGCCCAGGTTCTGCACCCAGGCCTGCAGCAGGAACAGCGTCGGGCCGAACAGCAGGACGAACAGCACCAGTGCGCCCGCCAGGCCCATGTTGATGTTGGACAACCACTTCAGGCCCTTGCTGACACCGCTGACCACCGATGCCGTGGCGATCACGGTGATGACGCCGATCATGATGACGATCCACCAGTTGTTCACCTTGATCCAGCCCAGATACTCCAGTCCGGCCGCGATCTGGGTGATCCCGAACCCCAGGGAGGTCGCGACGCCGAACAATGTGCCCACCACCGCCAGCACATCGACGGTATGGCCGATCGGGCCTTCGACACGCTGCCGTCCGATCAGTGGTTCGAGCAGCCAGCGCACCGAGAGCGGGCGACCCCGGCGGTAGGTCATGTAGGCCATCCCCAGTCCCACCACCACGTAGATCGCCCAGGCGTGCAGACCCCAGTGGAAGAGGGTCAACGCCATGGCCTGGTTGGCCGCGGCGTCGGTGGAACCGGCGACGCCCAGCGACTCCGGCGGGTTGATGTAGTGGGTCAGCGGTTCGGCCACGCCGTAGAACACCAGGCCGATTCCCATTCCGGCGCTGAACAGCATCGCCAGCCACGCCCCGAAGCTGAACTCGGGTTTCTCGATGTCCCGGCCGAGTCTGATGCTGCCGACCCGGGACAGTCCGCAGTACAACGCGAAGATCACGAAGGAAGTCGCGATCAGGACGTACCACCACCCCACACCGCCGGTGATCGCCTTGTTCAGCGTGCTGAAAGCGCCCTCGGCGGTGGTCGAGTAGACGACGGCGAAGGCGATCAGACCGAAGATCACCACCGACGCGGGGATGAAGACCTGGGGGCGGATGCTTTTCAGCACCGATTTCACGGGCCCGGCGTGAGTGTCGGCGCGCGTGCTCATATGCCTCCTCGTTTCGTCATCACATCGTTTCGGCTGCCAGGTGCACTGGTCGTACGGAGGGCGTGTACGTTCCCTGACCCTACCGTCAGGGTCAAGCCGCTGATCGGCGTATTCCGCGAAAACTGTGAAAAGCTTTGACCTGCAGGGCTTTAGGGTCCAGCTACGTCGAGATCAGCCGATCCGGGCGCCGTCACGCCCTGACCGCCAAGCCGATGACGGTCATCGTGGTGCTCACCTCGATGGCCGCCCCCATCACGTCGCCGGTGATCCCGCCGAAGCGGCGAACACAGTGGGCGGCGAGCGCGGCCGAAGCCGCCAGTGCCACCGCCACCGCCACCGGACCCTGCCAAGGTCGTGCTCCGGCCGGGATCGAGACCGCCGCCACGGCCACCGCCCACGCCGCCGGGACAAGGAGAGGCTGGGTGCCGGCCACCCGGGCGCCGAGCGCGCTGCCCGGCGCGGCCGGCACCCCGCGGCGGCTGACCAGCACCGCGGCCACCCGCCCGGCGGTGACCGCGGTGACCACCGCGACCGCCCCCGCCGTCCCGGCCGGAAGCGCCGCGAAGGCGGCCGCCTGTGCCAACAGCGCGACCGAGGCGGCGGCGAGGCCGAACGGCCCGGTGGCGCCGTCGCGCATGACCTCCAGAGCCCGCTGCGGCGTCCCGTAGCAGCCCAGACCGTCAGCGGTGTCGGCCAGCCCGTCGAGGTGGAGCGCGCGGGTCAGCCCCAGCAGCACGGCGACGACGAGCACCCCGGCCAGCAGGCTCTGCGGCCCGAACGCCCACCGGCCGGCCCACAAGGCGCCTGCGGCGACGATGCCCAGGGCCATCCCCACCAGGGGGAGCGCGGTGATCGTCGACCGGTCCGGAGGGCCCGCCCGGCCGGCCGGGAAGACGGTGCCGAACGCGACCGCGCCGGAGATCGCGCCGATCATCCGGGGCCGATCATCCGGGGCCGGTCCGGTCGGGTCCGGACACGCCCGCGTCGGCGAGGGTCGCCATCCCGGACAACACGGCCACCGCCGCGCGCAGCACGGGCAGGGCCACCGCCGCGCCGGTGCCCTCGCCCAGACGCAGGCCCAGGTCGACGATCGGCTGCAGGCCGAGTTCGGCCAGCGCCGGGCCGTGTGCGGGTTCCGGAGACCGGTGACCGGCCTGCCACCAGGATCGGGCGCCCGGGGCCATCCGTTCGGCCGCCAACGCCGCCGCGGTGACCACCACCCCGTCGAGCAGCACCGGGGTGCGGCGCACCGCGGCCTGCGCGCAGAATCCGGCCATCGCCGCGAGGTCGGCACCCCCGCAACAGGCGAGCAGTCCCAGCGGATCGGATCTGACCGTGCGGGAACGGTAGAGCGCATCGCGCACCGCGGCGGTCTTGCGCGCCCACGCCGCGTCGTCGATCCCGGTGCCGCGGCCCACCGCGGCCACCGGTTCGGTTCCGGTCAGCGCGGCGATCACCGCCGTCGCCGCGGTGGTGTTGCCGATTCCCATGTCCCCGGCGATGAGCAAGTCGGCGCCGGCGTCGACCTCCTCGTCGGCGATCTGTTGACCGGTCCGAACCGCTGCCTCGGCCTCGTCGGCCCGCAGTGCGTCCTCGACGGCGATGTTGCCGCTGGACCGCCGCACCCTGTGGCCCGAGGCCGGGCCGTCACGGTCGACGGCGACGTCGACCACCCGCACGGTGGCGCCCGCGGTGTCGGCGAGGGCGTTGATGGCCGCGCCGCCGGACTCGATGGCTGCCACCATCTGCGCCGTCACCTCCGGCGGATAGGCGGAGACCCCGGCGCGGGCCACGCCGTGGTCCCCGGCGAAGACCACCACCCTGGCCCGCCGAAACTGCTGCGGGGGACAGTCGCCCTGGCAGGCGGCCACCCACACCGAGAGGTCCTCCAGCCGGCCCAGTGCCCCGGGGGGCTTGGCCAGCAGCGACTGCCGGCGGCGGGCCGCCGCCCCCGCCCGCGCGTCCGGCGGTGCGATCTCGGCGAACTGCATCACGTGACCGGCTTGATCCGCACCGGCTGGCCCGCGACCACCAGGACCACGCGCTCGCAGCAGTCGGCGATCCGTTGATTGAGGATGCCCAACTCGTCGGCGAACCGGCGACCCGCCGCGGTGGCCGGAACCACGCTCAGCCCGACCTCGGGACTGACCAGCACCAGCGGACCAGTGAACTCCGCAACCGCGGAGGCCAGGTCGTCGATGCCGGCGCCGACCGAGCCCTCCCGCCAGCCGCCGCGGTCCAGCGCAGCGGTGATCCATCCGCCGAGGTCGTCGACCAGAGCCGGGGTTTCGGGGTCGCCGCGCAGCTGGGCCGCCACATCACCGGTCTCCACGGTGATCCAGCCCGATGGCCGCCGACCGCGGTGTGCGGCCACTCTCGCCGCCCAGGCCGCGTCGGCGCCGGGATCGGGTCCGGTCGCGACGTAGCGCACTCGACTCTCGCCGGCCAGCGCCGCTTCCGCCCAGCGCGACTTGCCCGAGCGGATCCCGCCCAGCACCAGTGTGCGCACGGGTGGCGCGCTCAGCCGACCGTCGCACCGCGGTCGACCTGCGGCCGCGGAATCCGCATCCGGCGCAGCTGGGTGGCCCGGCCGATGGCGTAGAGCCCGAGCTTGAACCGGGTCTCGGTATTGCCGGGGAACTTCTCGTCCACGGCCGCCTTCACCTTGCGGGCCAGGACCACGGCGTCGATCGCCATCGCGGTCATGAACACCAGCATGAACATCGAGATCAGGTACTGCAGCCGCGGCGGCAGCCCCAGCATGACGAAGATGAGGAACATCGCCGACGGCATGAACAGTCCGAGCACGCTTCGCCGCGAGTCGACCAGGTCGCGGACGTAGCGCCGCACCGGTCCCTGGTCGCGGGGCAGCAGGAAGGCCTCCTCGCCGGCGAGCATCCGCTCGCGGCGGTGCGCCATCGCGGTGCGCTGCTGCTGTTTGGCGTCGCGGCGCTCCGCCCGGGTCATCGTGCGCCGCATCTCCTTGCGGCGCTTGCGGGCCTCCGAGACGGTCGTCGGCGCCGGGGCGACCGGACCGCGCCGCCGGGAACTGGAACTGCGTTTGGGCGTCGGCCGTCCCTTCGGCGCGGTGGTGCCCGCCGGGGCGGACATCTCCGGCGGATCGGGTTCGGCGGTCGGCGCAGCCGTCGGTTCGCCCTCATCCTTGTTGCGGCCCAGCAGCTTCACACCTGCCAGGTTACTGTGCGCCGCATGCACGTGTTGATCGCCCCGGATTGCTTCGGGGACTCGCTCACCGCCGCTGAGGCCGCCGCGGCGATAGCGGCGGGCTGGCGGCTGGGCCGGCCCGGCGACACGGTGACGCTGGCGCCCCAGTCCGATGGCGGCCCGGGCTTCCTGGAGGTGCTGACCGCGCGCGGCGGCGGTCCGCTGCTGCGGCACTGCCGGGTGAGCGGCCCGCTGGATGCCGAGGTCGATGCCGACTGGGTCTTCGACCCCGGTCACCCCGACCCGACCCGGGCCGGGGCCGCTGCTGACGGGGCTGTGGCTGACGGGGCTGTGGCTGACGGGGCTGTGGCCTACATCGAGTCCGCCCAGGCCTGCGGTCTGGCCCTGCTGGGTGGTCCGCCCTCCGCACAGACCGCGGTCGCCGCGCACAGCCGCGGTGTCGGCCAGCTCGTCGAGGCGGCTCTCGACGCGGGTGCGCGGACCGTGGTCGTCGGTCTGGGAGGCAGCGCCTGCACCGACGGCGGCCGCGGCATGATCGAGGCCCTCGGCGGCCCCCGGGCGGCGGCGGCGCGGCTGGACGGGGTTCGGCTGATCGCCGCGACGGATGTCGAGCATCGGCTGCTCGGCCCGTCCGGCGCGGCGCACGTGTTCGGGCCGCAGAAGGGGGCCGACCAGGACACCGTCGCGGCCCTGGAGAGCCGGATGCTGCCGTGGGCCGACGAGTTGGAGAGCGCGACCGGCCGCCCGGTTCGCGACCTCCCCGGCGCGGGTGCGGCCGGCGGACTGGGGTTCGCGCTGCTGGCGCTGGGCGGGAGCCGGGAGTCGGGGGCGGCGCTGGTCGCCGAGCGCACCGGACTGGCGGCCGACCTCGAGGCGGCCGACCTGGTGATCACCGGTGAGGGCCGGCTCGACGATCAATCGCTGCACGGCAAGGTGGTGGGTGCGCTGGCACGGCTGGCCCGCGCGGCCGGGGTCCCCCTCGTGGTCCTGGCCGGACAGGTGGTGCTCGACGCGGCGGCCCGGCGTTCGGCGGGGATCGCCGCCGCCCACTCGGTCAGTGACCACGCCGGCTCGGTGCGGCGCGCGATCGACGAGGCCGCCGGGCAACTCGCCGGGCTCGCCCGCCGCACCGCCGAGGGACCCCTGCCGGAATAGCGGCCCGGGCGGGTACCGTTGAGGGTGACGTCACCGATGTCCTCACTGATGTCATCACCGATGTCACTGTCGGCGCCCCCGGTGCCCTCGACCGACGAACCGAATATTCGCACATACCCGCGAGGGGAGACCTGATGACCGTGTCCGACGATTCGGCCACCTCCACCACCCACGGCGTCACGCTCACCGACGCCGCGGCCACCAAGGCCAAGTCGCTGCTGGACCAGGAGGGCCGCGACGACCTGGCTCTGCGCATCGCCGTGCAGCCCGGTGGCTGTGCCGGTCTGCGCTACAACCTCTTCTTCGACGACCGCGCCCTCGACGGCGATCTCAACGTCGAGTTCGGTGGGGTCACGCTGACCGTGGACCGGATGAGCGCGCCCTACGTCCAGGGTGCCGTCATCGACTTCGTCGACACCATCGAGAAGCAGGGCTTCACCATCGACAACCCGAACGCGACCGGATCGTGCGCGTGCGGGGACTCCTTCAACTGAGCGGCTGACCGGCGTCTCAGAACTGGGCGGCGGTACGCAGTAGGTAGGAGCAGACCAGCAACTGGTCGCCCTGTCGCAGCAACTGCGCGACGCCTTGTTCCTCGTCCCGGGCGTTGCGGGTGCGTGAGTTCGGAGCCACCCGCATCGTGAAGAGCACCTGTGCCTGGTAGGCGGAGGACAGCACGATCTTGTCGATCGAGACGACCTCCGCGCGGTTGAACTGCTTGCGGAAGGCGTCGCTGGCCAACCGGGCCAGGGCCAGGTCGGACCTGCGGTCTTTGAGCGCGTCGAACATCCCGCAGGCGGTGTTCCGGGCGACTACCTCGGTGTCGCCGTCGGAGAGCGCGGTCAGGTAGTTCTGGATGGTCCGCTCGGCGCTGGCGTCGGTGAACGCCCCGGAACCGCCGGCAGTTCGCACCGTCCCGAAGGCCACGACCGCGGCGACCAGTGCGCCCACGACCGCCAAGGCACCCAGGACCCACCAGATCGCCCGGGATCGCGCCGGTCCGGTCGGATATCCGACCGGGGGAGGCAGCGCGGCCGGGTAGCCCGGCGGGTAGGGGTACGGCTCAGCCCGGTAGTCGGGCGTGGTGGGGTTGCCCTCGGCGCCGGCCGGAGGCGGCGGGTAGGGGCCGGCCATCGAATAGGTCTCCTCGTCGCGATCACGCCGCCGCTCCGGACCACCGGGATGTCGGGCCATCGACATCCACCGGGATGCCGGGTCATATAGTCGGCTGCTGTACGCAGGCTAGCGCACACTCCACCCAGCCAACGAAGGGCGGCGCACAGTGACCATCGCGGTGACCGGATCGATCGCCACCGACCATCTGATGCGTTTCCCCGGACGGTTTTCCGAGCAGTTGCTGGCCGAACATCTGCAGAAGGTGTCGCTGAGTTTCCTGGTCGACGACCTGGTGGTGCACCGCGGCGGGGTCGCGGGCAACATGGCGTACGCCATCGGTGTGCTCGGCGGCAGCCCGGTACTGGTCGGCGCGGCGGGGGTGGATTTCACCGACTACCGCGAGTGGCTGGAGTCCGCCGGTGTCGACTGCGCCAACGTGCTGATCTCCGACACCCAGCACACCGCCCGGTTTGTGTGCACCACCGATCTCGACATGGCCCAGATCGCGTCGTTCTACCCGGGGGCGATGTCGCTGGCCCGCAACATCACGATGACAGGCGTCGTGGACGCCATCGGCACCCCCGAGCTGGTGATCGTCGGCGCCAATGACCCCGAAGCGATGTTCCGCCACACCGACGAGTGCCGGGAACTCGGCCTGTCCTTCGCCGCGGACCCCTCCCAGCAACTGGCCCGGTTGTCCGGGGAGGAGATCCGCAGGCTGGTCGACGGCGCCACCTACCTGTTCAGCAACGACTACGAGTGGGACCTGATGCTGTCCAAGACCGGCTGGACCGACGCCGATGTGCTGGCGCAGGTCGGTCTGCGGGTCACCACCCTGGGCGCCGATGGGGTGGACATCATCGGCGCCGACGGATCGAAGGTCCACGTCGGCGTCGTACCGGAGACCGAGCGAGTCGACCCGACCGGCGTCGGGGACGCTTTCCGGGCTGGTTTCCTCACCGGTCGCAGCGCCGGGCTGGACCTCGAGCGGTCGGCTCAGCTGGGGTCGCTGGTGGCGGTGCTGGTGCTGGAAACCACCGGGACCCAGAACTGGACCTGGGATGCCCGGGTGGCCCACACCCGGCTGGCGGAGGCCTACGGCGGCGAGGCGGCCGACGAGATCGCCGGGAAACTGTCGTCCGTGGGCCGAGTCTGACGGTTCCGGCCTACAGCTGGACCGGGTAGCGGGGTTCGCTGATCGCCGGCACCACGCTGCGCTCGACGAAGATCGCGTGCCACAGCAGAAGGATCAGCACCGTCCACAGCCGTCTGCTGTGGTCGGTCGGGCCGGTCCGATGCTCGTCGAGCATCCTGCGCACCACGGCCAGATCGACCAGGTGGCCCGCCTGCGAGGCGGCGATCGTGTCGTAGGCCCAGTCCATCAGCTCCCCGGAGCGCAGCCAGTGCCGGATCGGCACCGGGAAGCCCAGCTTGGCCCGATTCAGCACGTGCGCGGGCACGATCGGTTCCAGAGCGCGGCGCAGGGCGTACTTGGTGGTCGTCCGTGTGATCTTCTGGTCGAACGGCAGCCGGGAGGCCACCGCGAACACCTCCGGGTCCAGGAACGGCACCCGTAATTCCAGCGAGTTGGCCATCGTCATCTTGTCGGCCTTCACCAGAATGTCGCCGCGCAGCCAGGTGAACAGGTCCAGATGCTGCATCCTGGCCACCGGGTCCCAGCCGGCCGAGGCCGCATAGATCGACGAGGTCACGTCGGTGTGCGTCCAGCCCGGTTCGAACCGGGCGAGCACGGCGCGGAGCTGGTCGTCGGAGAAGCTGCGGGCGTTGCCGTAGTAGCGCTGCTCAAGGGTCAGTGATCCGCGGTGCAGCAGGCTCTTGCCGCGCATACCTTCCGGCAGCGGCCGGGAAGCCTTGCCCAGGGTCGTTCGCACCGGACGCGGCAGGTAGTTGAAACCTTTGAGCGACAATGGCTCCCGATAGATCGTGTAGCCGCCGAACAACTCGTCGGCGCCCTCCCCGGACAGTACGACCTTGACATGCTTGCGCGCCTCGCGGGCGATGAAGAACAGCGGCACCAGGGCCGGGTCGGCCACCGGTTCGTCGAGGTACCAGACGATCTCGGGCAGGGCCGCCACGAACTCCGACTGGGTGACCAC
>Ga0180434_10004280_pt1 | contig 17466 bp, 10 predicted proteins | sample SS_ome_7_FD_132453 | JGI IMG/M metagenome (GOLD analysis project Ga0180434, IMG submission 132453) | Hypersaline lake sediment archaeal communities from the Salton Sea, California, USA - SS_1_D_2 metaG | ecosystem: Environmental > Aquatic > Non-marine Saline and Alkaline > Hypersaline >...
TATCGCCTTGCTTCTACATACATGGATTGAGAATAGTCCTGCGGCACCACTCCTCATACGGTGCAGGCTCGGGAGGCTCCTGCGGTGGGTCACCCTGCGCATCCGCGAACTCGCAGCCTGCATCTGCATAGAAGTAGGGTTGCTCAGGAACTAGTGTCCACCCAACCACATAATTGCATTCCCTGATTCCATCATAATCGCTGTCAAAGCACAAGCACAGATGCATGATATGCGCTGTGCTACCTCCCTGATTCACCCAAATCGTGCGTCCGGCATCATCCAATGCAATCGCAGTTGTAACGGGGTGGAATCAAGCCTCAACTACGACTGAGCATGAGCACTCTGTTGCCTCAGCAGTTAATGGCAGAAAGAGGGTTGATGAAAGCACCGCCACAACGATCGCGGCAAGCCTGATTGTGCGCATATTGGGAAACAAAGCGGTCCACTCTCCTTTGTTGGGTTCTACTCGCAGTTCAGCAAGTGTTGGGCATTAACCGAGCCCAAGCAGAAAGAGCGCGCCTTCTGGTATCGTTGGCCAGTCCACCTGAAGCTCGAGCCTCTCGATGCTGCCGTAGCTTGCGAAATCCAAGTCCGGTCCGTAGATCACGATCTCGAACGAGTTCGGGAACTTGCCATCACGGTATCCGCTGGGCGCCCATTGAACAGCGATATTCCCTGGTGAGAACCCATCGCCGTATTCGAGGATTTCCACCGGCTTCCAGTCGTTGTGAGGATTTTCTGGCCAGTATATGATATATCCTTCGGCTACAAGATCAGTCAAATCCGTTGGATGACCTCGGAATTCATTACTAGCGATATAGCTTGCCGTAGCAGCGTATACAACCCAGAGCGAGTAGTACTCATACGCCTGGAGCTGGAAAGGCATCCATTCCTCCGGATCCGTGTCAAGCAAAACTTGCTTCGCTTCAAGCATGTTGATCTCGGCTAGACGGGCCTCCTTCTTGTATCCTTCGGCGATTTCGTCCAAGCATTGGGCAAATGCTGGGAAGCTCGTCAGGGTCAGTGATGCGACAACAGCGGCTAACACTGCCAGAAGCGCGTATCGGCTCTTCATGCGGTCTTCCTTTTCTCGTAGTAATTCAGACCTTTTTTATTGTACCGCGAAGGGGGGGCGATGTCAAGCAACCATGGAATCACTGAACCTAGGATTGACCGGCCTGTCATTTGCCAGACCTAGTGGTTGATGCGGGTCTTGGCCAGCTGGCGAGACTGGCTGAATGACTGGTCCAGAACCCAGTTCGCCTGCTGTCTTCCCGCGGCACACGCTAGCTTAAGAGACGGAGATTGTACCCGCTGGGAGTGGGCAAGGCAACAAGGACGCGTGGACCGCCGCGATGTGACCCTCTCGGCGAACGAAGCGGCGGGAGTGCAGGGGCCTACTCAGGGAAGAACCAGACCTTCCACGGATACCACATCACGTCGCTGTCGCCGTCGAAGTCTGTCACTCGTATGGCGACGAGCCGGTGGCCGATCGGGATGTCCGGGAAGCCGAAGTGATCCAAGTAGAGACCGGCCTCCGCGTGAATCGCAGTATCCGCACTGATGATGCCGGAGTAAGAGAACGCCTCACTCGGGGTCCGGCCAGCTGAGGGATCGAAGTCAAGATTGGCCTCCACGACAACGGGCATCAGTAGATCGCTGATCAGGTAATCGACTTCAACGTGGCAGTAGTCGTTCCCGGGGGTGATGACGACCTGATTGATCCCCAGCCGCGGTCCCTGGATCCACTTCAGCACGCATTCCTCGGTGCCCGTCAGCATCACCATCACCAGCAGCACGCCTTCCTCGGAGACGTAGGGCTCCAGCGCTTCCAGTTCCAGCAGGTCGTCCGCCGGCCCGCGGTGCCACTCCCAGCGCCCTTCCTGCCAGTTGGCCACGCCGACCGCCAGGTCGTCCCAGGACTCCGGTGGGGTTTCCCAGCAGAAGATCACCAGCGGGCGGCCGTCACGGTCATCCAGGTAGAAGTTGTAGACCGCGTAGGCCGGCTTGTAGCTGGGCGGCAGGGCTGCCGGGTCCCAGTCCGGCCAGAAGACGGCGAAGGTTCCCTCGGCGGCCATTCGATCGTGGGGTAGCGTCGGGTCGAAGTCGGACCCCAGCCGCAGCCGCGAGTAGTGGTTCGCCGAGACCTGGCGCTGCACGTCCAGCGGCAGCGTAAGGTCGGGCTGCTGCGGACTCGCTGCGGGCGGGGTGCTGTCATCGCCCGCCGGGGCCGGTTGGTCCAGAGCGCCGCCGCCTCCGCATGCAGCAAGAACCACCGCCGTCAGCACGAGTATCGTCAGCCGCGCCAGTCCCGATCCCCCGATCACCTGGCAGCGGTTCAGCCGGAAACCGCTCATCTGCCACCTACCTCGCCCTGGAAGCCCAGGGCCTGATTCTGCATTACGTTATACCGCCGGTCAAGGGATTGCGCAAGCTGATCGCGGCAGTGCCCCTGCTCGCAGACGCCGGCGCTGCCGGCGGCGTCCACGCTCTGCTAGAATGGCCGTTCTTAACCGGAGGAGCAGCATGGATTTCACGCTGAGCGAAGAGCAGCAGATGGTGCGCGAGATGGTGCGCGAGTTCGCCGACGAGTGGCTGGCGCCCCGGGCCCACGAGATGGACATGGAGCGGGTTGTCCCGCGCGAACACGTCGCCAAGCTCAGCGAGCTGGGGCTGATCGCCCCGATCGTCCCCGAGGAGTATGACGGTCCGGGGATGGATTACATGAGCTACGCGCTGATCAGCGAGGAGGTCGGCCGCGTCGACGCCTCGACGGGCACCACCATCGGTGCCCACTGCAGCCTGTGCTGCGGGCCGATCCTCAACTACGCCACCGAGGAGCAGAAGAAGGAGTGGCTGCCCCAGCTGGCCAGCGGCGACAAGATCGGCTGCTTCGGCCTGACCGAGCCGATGGCGGGCAGTGACGCCGCCGGCATCCAGACCACGGCGGTGCCCGACGGCAACGGCAACTACATCATCAACGGCGCCAAGCAGTGGATCACCAACGGTAGCTTCGCCGACGTGATCGTGCTGCTGGCCTCCACCAACCCCAAGCGCGGCATCATGGGCATCACCGCCTTCATCGTGCCGACGGACACGCCGGGCTTCGCGGTGGGCGGAGTCGAGGACACGATGGGCATCCGCGGCAGCCAGCAGGCGGTGCTGACGTTCACCGACATGCAGGTGCCCGAGGAGTGGATTCTGGGCGGCAGGCGCGGGCTGGGCCGCGGCTTCACCGTCGCGATGAAGACGCTGGACGCCGGCCGGATCGGCGTGGCGGCGATGGTGACCGGCATGGCCCAGGGCGCGATGGAGAAGGCGATCCAGTTCGTCAAGGAGCGCGAGCAGTTCGGCAAGGCGATCCGCGAGTTCCAGGGCCTGCAATGGTACCTGGCCGAGATGGCGACCAGCATCTACGCGATGCGCAATATGGTCTACCGCGTCGCCTGCGACAAGGACGCCGGCCGCGACGTCGCCACGCCGGCGGCGATGATCAAGCTGTTCTGCACGGACACCGCGCAGCAGGTGATCGACCACGCGCTGCAACTGCACGGCGGCTACGGCTACTGCAAGGAATACGACGTCGAGCGCTACTGGCGCGACATCCGCATCACGCGGATCTATGAGGGCACCAACGAGATCCAGAAGAACATCATCGCCCGCGACGTGCTGAAGAAAGACCCGCGGGTGTGGTATTAGCGATCGGCTTCCGGTAGCCCGCCGGCGCGGCGGGCGACGCTCAGCACTTCCTCGAGGCTGTCGGGCTGGATTGGGTCGTCCAGCGCGGCGCGGTTGCGTCTCAGCGCGCCGCGGCACCGCCGGGGGCGTCCTCCCCGGCCTACCGGAGACGGCCAGCCCGGATGGGCAAGATGCGCATGGTGTCCTCCCTAAATTGTTCGGGTGCGCAGCCGAGTCAGGAACTCAGCCTGGTTTGAAGGTGGCGGGCCGCGGGTGAGGCCGGCGAGCCCGGTTGCAGCTGTCTATCGTACGGTCATGGGATCAGTATAGCTCGCGCGCCAAGCGGTCGCACTCGCCACCATCACCCCCAGGCTTCGCGACCGGCGCACAGCTGCCCGACTGCCAGCTGTCCGGATGCACGTAGCGCAGCTCATCGGCGTCGGCCGCGCGGTAGCTGACAGGGGGCGGGTCATGGCTGTCGATCGCCACCGAAGGCCACCAGCCGGCACTGCCGTCGCTGTCGAGAACCACGCTGGTCCAGCTGCCGCGGCGGCATTCCTCTGGTCCGACAGTATTCGCAGTCCCTGGTTGCCAGCCTACTCGCAGTTAACGTGCTGTGCGGGCCTTTCATCCGATGCTAGCTATTACTGGACTCTTATTGTTCCGTTCGAAAGATCTTTGAATGCTCAACGTTGTTGCTGTCGCGATAGGTTATCGCGAGAACCACACAGTGATAATTTCCTGACTTGAACGCTTTCATCTTCAGGCCGCACAAGTACACAGCCCCCGAAACACCCGTCACAGAAACAAACTCTGAGGTTCTCTTGTCAAGCATACCGCTGGCATCTAGCTGGCCGCGGTTTATGATGACTGAGCCGGTGTTGAGCCACTGATGATACTCAGCGGAATAGTGGGTCTTCGTTCCATCGTCATTATCTACTGTAGACATCACTATCGCTTTGGTCTCATTCTCGGGTTCTTCATCGCAGGTATTACGAGAGACAGAAGCAGTCGCCTTGGCTGGATTGTATTCGACTGGGTCGCTCCACGTTGTGCCGCTGGCATCATTGCCGTGAGTGTAATACGCGGCGTTATCTGCTTCCCCCGTGTAGTAGTCCAGGTGGTAAGCCAGGCCCGGCACTCCGCCTGCGTCTACCAGCGACATCGTGAAATCGATCAGCGCAGTCTCGAAGGAGTCCAATTGAACAGGCGAGTTCCAGGCTGTTCCGGCTGCATCCTGGGCGCTGATGAATCCCAGTGCGGCATCATCCGCGCCCACAACGGTATAAGCGATCGCCGGCCGGTCGTCGATTAGCGCTGCTGACAACACGTATCCCGTGTTCACGGATTCCGTTGGCGGCACGACTTCATCCGGATCGTCCAGCCAGGTGGTGCCCAGCTCGTCCTCAGCGCGAATGTACATCACGCGCTTGTCAGCTCCGTCGTCTTGGTGAAAAGCGATCGCGGGGCGGCCGTCGGCTTCCAGCAGGGCCGGGCAGTGGCCCGTGCCCGCCCCATCATCGACCAGCACCGGCGAGCCCCAGCTATCACCGACGGTATCTTCTGCGCGGACATACCACAATTCCTGCAGACTGCCGGTGAAGCACTGATAGGCAATCGCGGGATTGCCGCCGATTACCGCCATCGAGGCGAAGCTGCCTGGGTTGTTAGTTGCCGACAGCTCCATCGGAGTTGTCCATTCGGTGGCTTCAGTGTTGGTCGCATGGGCGAACAGCAGGCGGCCATCGTCCCAGCTGTCGGCTTCATGGATTACAGCAGCAGCGTATTCACCCAATAGCGCGATGTCATTAATGCCGCCGAACTCACCCGGGTTCTCGAAAGTAAACGCTGGTTCGAGTGCTGGCGCCAGGGCAACCTGGTCGCTGGCGATGCCCTCAGCGGTGCCGTCCGAGGGACGTACCCAGAATGAGTCTCCAGCTTGATACTCCTCCACCTCATAGCTGAAGCGCATGCGTACTCCGCTGGCTGTTTCGCCGTCGATGAACTGCACCGTGCCGAGGGGGGTGGCGTTGCCGTTGTCGTCAGTCGCGTCGGTGGGGTAGTCTTCGGCATCGGCGCTGACGTAGACGTTGTAGCTGGTGACGCTGCAGCCAAAGGCCTGGCCGATCGGCGTGATGTCACTGACGGTGATCATGCCGTCGAAGTTGCCGTCGGCCATGGAAGCCGCTTCCCAGTCGGGCGAGTCGGTGTCCTTGTCGAAGTGCACGCCGACCGGCGTGAGGTCGTTGACGGTGACGAAGCCGTCTTGGTTGTAGTCGCCGGTATTGTAGTAATCCCAGCTCAGCGTGCGGGTGTAGTAGTCCCAGCTCAGGGCCGACTGTGAGCGCGGATCCTGGGGCGGTGCAGCCGTGACTTTGCCTCTGCCGTGCAGGTCGATCAGGACGTCCTTGAGCTGTTGTTTCAGCTTGGCGAACAGCTCGCTGTCGGTGCCCGCGGGCGGCGCCAGTGCCTCCAGTTCGGCCACTGCCGCTTCGAGTGACGGCCCGCTGTGGCTGGCAGCGGGGGAGGCTTCGACCTCCGACAGCGAGGCGGCGCCATTGCAGGCCGGCAGAACCAGCCAGCACAGGATGAGGGCAAACAAGGCAGAACGTTGCATAACAGCACTCCTTACCGACGTACTAGCCGGTGGCAAAGCCGCGGCCTGCAACGCTTCAGCCGCTGAACCTCCGCGGCCCTGCCGCCGGACACACTCCCTCAGTTGTTAGACGGGCCACTTGTGGACACCCACCGCGGTGCGCGGACGCCCGCGCTAGCTGGCGCCGAAAGCAAGTGTTACCAGATTCAGGCTCCAGTTCCCACCGCCGCTATCCGACGGATAGGCGAAATACAGAGTGCCGCCGTCCGCGCTGCACTTGGGCTGCGCCAGCCGGCGCCAGCCGATGATGTCGCCGCCTTCCCGCATCTCGAAGGTGGTTTCCCAGTCCACGGCGTAGCCGCTGCCTGGATCGCTGGCCAGCAGCAGGTGCAGCTGCATGAAATCCGTCCAGTTGCGATAGATCAGGAACAGCGGATCGCTGGCGGCGGGTCCGGTCACGACCGCTTGCGGCCAGAAGCCCTGGCGGCCCTCGAACTGCGATGTATCCGGCCAGCTTGCACCGTCGGCGTCATCGGCGACGTGGACGAACAGCGCGCCGTTGGGATCCGAGAACCACATCAGCGGGAGGCCGCCGTTCACCAGCAGGCTGGGGCTCTCGCCGACGTTGACGGATCCCAGATCGAAGATGGTCTGCTCAGCACTCCAGGCGGTGCCGGCGGCGTCGGTCGCGCGCACATAGCGGAACTCATTGATGTCGGAGGGGTAGTAGCCCACGGCGGGATTGCCGTTCACTTCGGCCAGCATCGGGTAGATCTGGATGTCCGTCTCCGGGCTGATGTACAGCGAATCACCCCAGGTAGTCCCTGTAGCATCGGTGGCCGTGATGTAGCGCAAGCCGAAGCGACTCTCGCCCTCACTGGCGCCTTGGGCGCCGAACGCCGCGGCGGGCATGCCGCCGATCAGGCCTTCGGCCAGGTGATCGGGGCTCGTGGTAATGGGGTCTGCCTCTACCGCGGCATTCCAGGCAGCGCCGCTGGACTCGCTGGCGCTGATGAAGTGCAGGCGGGTGACGAATTGCTCGTCGGGCTTCTTGGTGAAGAAGATTGCCGGACTGCCGTCCGCCAGCACCAGCATGCGGGCTTCCGGGTTGCTCAGCTCATCGGCAACCAGCACGGAGGTTTCGGGCCAGTCGGTGCCAAGGGCGTCATTGGCGCGGATGTAGTAGATCGACTCCGTTTCGCCTTCATCGTTGACGTACATGAAGGCGGGATTGCCATTGACCAGTTCCAGGTCGTAGGTTACCCAGAAGTCGGCGGAGATGCCATCCACCGCGCCCTGGGTCTCGCCGACCGGTGATCCGCCCTCGGCGCGGTTGCTGGCCGTTCCCTCGCTCTCGCCGTCGGTCGGCCGCACCCAGTAGGCATCACCGGCCTCGGCGCCGGTCACGGAAAAAGCAAACAGCTTGCGATCACTGGCCTCGCCCGTGGCATCGGCGAACGCGACACTGCCCAGCAGCTCCGCCTCGCCGTTGTCATCGGTCGCGCCATCGGGGTAATCGTCGGGCGAGCTGCTGGCATAGACGTTGTAGCCGGTCACGCTGCGGTCAAAGGCCTGGCCGATCGGCGTGATGTCGCTGACGGTGATGAAGCCGTCTTGGGTGCCGTCGATGCAGGACAACGCCGAAGCTGGATCAAACGGTCCTTCCGCATCGAAGTTCTGTCCCAGGGGGGTGATGTCGCTGACGGTGACGAATCCATCCTGGTTATAGTCGCCGGTGTTGTAGTAGTACCAGGTCAGGGTGGTTGTGTCCTGGTTCCACAGCAATGGCGCCTCCGAACGTCCGTCCAGGGGCGGCTCGGATGCCTGCCTGCCGTTGCTCATCCTCGCGGTGAGCACCCTGGCCAACTCGCGTTTGAGCCCGGCAAACAGCTCCTCACTAACGCCGGCGGGAGTCTCAAGGGATGCCAGTTCGTCGAGCGCGCTATCCAGGGAGCAACCGTCGGCTTCCGGCGGCGAATCGGTTGACTCGTCTCCGATGACGGCCCCTGGTGACGTGCCGCTGCACGCAGGCAGAAGTAGCAGGCAGCAGGCGAACAACAGACCAGTAATGCGCGGCATAAGACCACTACCTCCCGCGATCGATCTCGCCACGATTATACCTTCATTCCCATTAGCACCGCCGTCGGTACAGCGCAGCGTATCTGATCTGCGGTCCGCGAATCGGTGATCTGTCGCGAGCCGGATAGCCCATACCACCGCGCCCTCCGCTGGTGCTGCGCGGGAGTGTGCTGAGCAGCGGGCAGCGGAACCACCACGACATCAGCTGATCAGCTGTCCAGATGGGCGTAGCGCAGTTCGTCGTCGTCAGCCTCGTGGTAGCTGACATGGGGCAGGTCATGGCTGTCGATCGCGACCGACGGCCACCAGCCGGCACTGCCGTCACTGTCGAGGACCACGGTGGTCCAGCTGCCGCCGCGGTTGGTGGTGTAGAGCAGCTGCCAGCTGTCCCAGTCCTGGTGCACGATGTGGGCAGCGTCGGTGGAGTCCAGCGCCAGGCAGGTGAAGTAGCCCTCCTTGCTGCTGCTGCTGCTGGCGGTCTCCACGACCCAGTCGCTGCCGTCGTGCCACGCGTAGCAGAGGTCATACCTGGTGCCGTTCTGGTAGCTGATGTGCGGGCGGTCGAGTGAGTCCAGTTCCACCGAGGAGAACATCCCGACGTTGCCGGCCCCGTCCACGATCTGGGGATTGGCGGGCGGGCCGTAGCTGTAGATGTAGTAGAGGAACTGGCCGTTGGCGTCGTAGGTGCTGATGCACGGGAGGTCTAACTGGTCGATCTCGAGCGAAACCGTAATCCCGGTGTCACCAGTCCCGTGGTCCCAGTAGTCATAACCGCCACCGCCGTCAGGATAGGCGTACTGCATCCAGTTGAATGAGCCGTCGAAGCGGTGGTAGGCGAAATGCGCCACCTCGCTGGAGTCGAGCGCAATCGAAATACCGCCTTCACCGGCCTTCCAGATCGCCCTGACTTCGGTGATGTCCCAGGAAGTGCCGTTGTGGTAAGCGTACTTGACCCAGCCGTTGTCCTTGTCGAAGTAGCCGATGTGGGGGTTGTCAGCCGAGTCCAGTACCAGCGAGGTGTTGAGCCCGACGTTGCCCGACTCGTCGACCACCTCCGTGTCCCAGCTCCCCGCCGTACAGGTGGCGAACAGCAGATCACCGAGGAAGTCGTCGTAGTAGCTGATTCGCGGCTGATCGCTGGAGTCCAGCGCGATCGAACTGAAGGCACCATGGCCGATCTGGGTGTCCACCACATCGATCACCCACTCCAGCACGCGGACCTCCACCGATGCCGTGTCCGTGGCGCCGTCGTTGTCATGAACGCGAACGGTGGGGTGGTAGGTGCCGGCCGCGCCGTAGGTATACCAGGGGCTGGCGCCGCCGCCCAGCACCTCGTAGGTGCCGTCACCGTCCCAGTCCCAGTCGAAGCCCTCGATCGTGCCATCACTATCCTGGGTGCCGGTCGTGTCGAACCTGACTTCGAGGGGGCCTTCGCCGAGCGCCGGGTCGGCCGCCAGACTGGCTACGGGTGCGTCGTTGACCTTGATCGTGAGCGCCGTGATCGAGCCCGTGCCGGTGGCGCCTAGGTCATCAGTCACGCGCACCTTCGCCTGATAGCTGCCGGTCGTGCTGTAGACGTGCTGGTCGAAGGGGATCGCCCCGCTGTCGGCGTCCCAGGTGCCGTCGCCGTCCCAGTCCCACTCGTACTTCACGATGCTGCCGTCGAGGTCGCTGCTGGCGGAAGCGTCGAAGTCAACCGTCAGCGGCGCCGGGCCGGCCAGCGGGGCGGCGCTGAGCTCGGCCCTGGGCGGGGCATTGGGACCGAAGCGCAGCCACTCAAGGCGCCAGGTATCGGTCCCGAGCAGCATCACAGCCACAACGCAGGCGCCGGTCGCCGGCTCGACATAGGGGTCCAGCGTTCCCAGCGGCAGCTCGGTGCCCGCGGGGCCGGTCTGCCACCGCCAGGTGCCGTCCTCCCAGCTGCTGATGCCGATCCAGAGATCCGGCGGGCTGACGTCAGCCACCTGCCACGAAAGCCACAGGCTTGGGTCCAGGTCGTAGCCATCGAGCGTGAACCCGTAGATACAGTAGGAAAGCCCGTCGCGGGCCGCACTGAGTCCGGACTCCCAGCTGGGGAACAGCACGGCATCGGTGCCGTAGGCGGCCACGCGGTTGTGGGGCAGCAGCGGCATGTAATCCGCGCCGGCGCGGACGCGGTCGGCATCGACGTAGGAGACTCCCTTGAGCAGGTCAGCCGGCGGGGGCAGGACGGGCCCGGTCGGGGCCAGCTGGACCGGGTCCAGCGGCAGGACCTCCGCGACCGGGGTCTGGTCTGCCGCAGTCGGGACCGTGTCGCTCCCGCAGGAGGGAACAACCAGCAGGCAGCCAGCCATCAGCAAAGCAGTACTACGCAGCATAACACCCCACCTCCGGTGCGCGCTTGGCGGTCATTATAGCGTCGCGGGTACCGCGTCGTTCTCAGTGCTGCTCGTGGGGACTGGCGCTACTTGGTGCGCTCGTCGAGCTTGCGCATCAGCTTCTCGACCCAGTACTTGTCGGGCAGTAGCTCGTCGGGATCCTCGAGGCAGATCATGGTCACTTCGATCGTGTCGCCCGGTGCAAGGCTGCTGGGATCGATGTCGCGCCTGATCAGTCCTTCATCCGTCTTGACATGCTCCTCGTACCGCGTGAGTTCCGAGGTGACGATCACCAGCGGATCGGGCAGCTCCGTCTCGCCGTCCTCGATCAGCACCGCGCCGCCAAGTGTCACCACGCCCGTGTGCTCAGCGAAGGCGAGCAGTTCCCCTTCGATTTCCAGTTCCCCGCATGAGACCAGATCGCCGGAGCTGAGAGCCGCGTCGTGTTCGAGCCGCACGTCGCTGATGCCGTCGCGGTCGCTGTCCAGCAGCTCGGCTTCGTCCCCAAAATCACCGTCGAGGTCGGTATCGGTGCTGACCAGCCCGGTGGCGTGGGCCAGCCGGTTGCGGGTCTTCAGCGCATACCCATCCTCGATCTCCGGCGTCGCCGGATTGTCACCCGGCATCAGCGAGTCCACGGTCAGCATCGTGAAGTAACCACCATCCGGGTTGGGGCTGAACTCGATCGCGATGTCCAGGTCCGTCGTGCCGAAGGCCGGCAGCCTGACCGGCACCGAAGAAATCGTGTAGTGCTCCGCTGACGCCGTGCTGACGGCACGGGTGGATGAGACCGGCCGCGAATCACCGGTGATGAGATCGACGGTCGGCAGATAGAAGATATCGAGATAGAGCAGCTGCTCGCGTGGCGCGCCGAGAAATACGGTCGCACAGCCCATCGTCCGCGTCGCCAGCGGCAGGTGCGGCACTTCCCAGCGCTCGGAGCCGATAATCTCGACCGGCTCGATCAGCCGCGAACCGCCCTTGCTGGGCGCATACGGTCCGGGGTTGGTCCCGTTGAGGTCGAAGAGATCCAGCCCGCTGAGGTCGAGGTTTGCCCGCAGGCTGATGTCGCCGATGATGTCGCCGCTGCCCGAGCCCTCGACGCCGTCCTTGTCGACGGCGACTACCGCCCAGTCATCGGCCGGCGAACCGGGCAGGACGGCGCTGTAAAGCGGTGGCAGGCCCTCGCGCGGCTGACCGGCCGAGCGCGGCACCGTCGGTTCGCCTGGTGCCGTGTCCTGGAGTGGCACGCCATTGTGCTTGACCATGTAGCCGGCGATATAGGACCCGTAGTTCTGGCCGATCGGCGTGATATCGGAGACGGTGATCTCGCCATCGGCGTTGCCGTCGACCCAGTAGGTGCGCTGGGCGGCGGCGTCCGGTGCCGCGCGGTCGTACTCCAGGCCCAGCAGCTGCCCAATGGGCGTCAGATCCGAGATGCCGACCAGACCGTCGAAATCGTAGTCGCCGGTGTTGGTCTGCGTCCAACTCAGTTCGACTAGGCCGTCGCCCGCCGAGGTGACGGCCAGATCACTGATCACGTTGTATGCCCCGACGGGCGGCACGCTCACCAGCCTGCCCACCGCGCTGACCGGCAGCTCGATCGTGACCGGCTGGCCGGCAAGCTCGCTCAGGCCGACCACGCCCACGTCGAACCCGCCGCCGGCTGGCGCGGCGAGGCCTATGTGCTCTGGAGAACTCAACAGCTGCACGCCGTCCAGCCGCCGTCCATCCGGCAGGTCCACGTGGGCGAAAACCCCGTCGGCCGTGACAGTGGCAAACGTCAGCTCCAGAGCGCTGCCGCGATCCACCAGGCTGAGCCCGGCGATGTCAGATCCCGCCAGCGGGCTGAGCGACGGGCTGCGCATCGGCAGTTCCCGATTCGGGCCGCTGCAGCCGGCGATCACCAGCAGCGCCGCCCCCAGCAGGATTGCGCGTCCGTAAGTACTCATCTTAAAACAGGTCCTCATAGGTCTTGGCTCCCGAGTCCAGGAGACCTGGGTTCTCTATGCAATCCGATATCACGCCGCAAAGCAGCTTGATGCCCCGTTCGATGCGCTCCGAAGTGTTACGGCTGAAGCTGAGCCTCAGTGCCGGTGCATCGCGGCGATCCGGCATCACGAACGCCGCCGGCACGAAGTCGACTCCTGCCTGCCGCGCCAGGGTCAGCAATGGCACGGATTTGATCTGCTCGGGCAGCTCCAGCCAGACGCTGAAACCGCCGTGCGGCACCCGAAAGCGGCAGCCGTCCGGCAGCTCACTGAGCAGCGTGGCACACATCACATCGCGGCGCTGCTTGTAGGCCTTGTTGGCACGTCGCAGATGCCGGGTGAAATGTCCGCGTTCAATCAGATCGTGCAGCAACACCTGCAGGAAGAAGCTGTCACTCTGGTCCGAACCCGTCTTGGCGCGCAGCAGGGGAACACTGATCGCGGCCGGACAGGTGATCCAGCCAACGCGCAGCCCCGGCAGGAAGACCTTGCTGAAGGTGCCGATGTGGATCACGTAGCCGCCCTGGTCGAGGCGTTTGAGCGGCGGATCGACCGGGCCGTCGTAGCGCAGCAGGCGCGCCCAGTCGTCCTCCACCACCGGCACGCGGTGGCTCATCGCAAGGTGCATCAGCCGTTCACGACGCTCCGGTGACATGCAGATGCCGGTCGGATTGTGAAAAGTCGGAACCGTGACGATTGCCTTGACCTCATCGCGCTTCAGTATGCCGGCCAGGTAGTCAGTGTCCATGCCATGGTCGTCGATCGGGATGGGCACGTAGTCTATGTTGCGGGAGATCAGCAGGTTGAGCAGACCGCTGTAGGTGGGTGACTCGATCGCGACGGCCTGGCCGGGCTTGAGCAGAAAATCCAGCACCAGCGCCAGCGCACGCTGAAAGCCCCCGGTCAGGATGATGTCGTTCTCGCCCTGCGCCATCGGTACGCCGGCCAGTGCCATCTCTCTCTCGAGATGCTCTACAAGTGGCTGGTAGCCCTGGGGATGGCCGATGTCGAAGAAGAACTGCTCCGGATTCCACAGCATGTTGGTCGTGGATTGCTTGATCCGGTCGAAGGGGAACAGCTCCGGGTCGGGGTAGGCCTGAGTGAAGCGGATCATCTCGCTGCTGCCCCGGCTGACCGGCATCATGAAGAACTCGCTGCGGAAGTCGTAGGGGTCCCACCGCATCGGCGGGTAGTCGCCGAGGCTTGGACCCAACTCATCGTGGGTGCGCAGGTTCACACCGTTGCCGCCCTGCGGCTGGGCGGCAATGAAGGTGCCGCTGCCCCGCCGCGACTCGACCACACCGTGCGCCGCCAGCTCGTCATAGGCCAGATCAACGGTGTTCTTGGACACCCCGAGCTCCTCGGCCAGCTGCCGTACGCTGGGCAGGCGTGTGCCAACGGGCAGCAGACCGTCACGGACCAGCGTTTCTATCTGGTCGCGAATCTGCTCGTACAGCGGCTCGGTCGCCGCTCTGTTGATCTCGAGGTTCATCACCAGTCAGCCCAGATACCATTGGTGCCCCAATAGCCTGGGGTTAAGTATTGCACAAATCTGTCTGGGACACAAGTACGACAGGCGGACTATGGCAGGGGACACTTCGATGCTGAGCTGAGCTTGTGGAAGCGAGTGGAGTTCCGCTCGACGCGCTTCAATGCTGGGTGGATGCAGCCATTTAACCAAGGCTTAAGATTGTCACTGTTTAGAATCAGTTAAATTGTCCCTTGCTCTCAGGCGGATAGCGCCTTAGACTCATCTCAGTTCGGCATGCGTGGCATAGCGTAGCCGGCCTGCCGGAGCCTGGAAAGCAGGCCTCGGGGATAACGGTACAACTGATCGGGCTGGTGCTGGGAAGCGCGGGGCGCCGTAGGGAGAATGCCTCATCTGAGCGAGTGGCATAGATGAATGCTGCCGCTGCAGTCCAAGCCCACAGATGTCGGACTGGTCGTTTGGTCGCTGACATGGGCGCACCGGGGCGTCCGTGGGACCGTTACTGGTTTATTGATATTGGCCGTAGGGAGGACCGAAGTTATGAAGAAGTTCCTGCTGATTTCCATCGCGATGGTTGTTGGCCTGTGGCTGCTGGCCGGCTGCGCCGGGGGGTCCAGCATTGCTGATCCCGAAGCCGGTGCCCTGGTGGCTAAGCCGGAGGGTAGCGACAAGGGAGCTGCGTCGCTGTTCGATGATCCAACTCCGGCTGACCCGGTCTGGCGCTGGTGCATGATGTATGGCCAGCACTACAAGTACGGCGGCGCGAAGCTGGTGATGGAGACCGACGCCGACGGCAACGAGTGGTGGTACATGAAGTACTGGCTTACGCCGGAAGCCCTCGCTGCCGGCTGGATGTTCTGCGACGCCCACGTGTATGCCGGCGACGATCCGCCCACCAAGGGCAGTCCTGGCAAGTTCCCCTACAAGTGGGACTGGGAAGGCGATCCCGACGAACTGACCACCACGGTCATGTTGCCTCTCGGGGACTGGTCGCCGTCGGACGGCGGCGACTACCTGGCGATCCACGCCACCATCTGCCGCGGGCACTGGGAAGTCGATCCCAAGACTGGCGCGGAGTACTGGGTCGAGGACGCTAACGAAACCGGCTGGGGCGGCTACTGCAGCAAGTACGATGACGCCGCGGACTGGGATGGCTACTGGAAGAAGTGGGGTGGCTGGGTCTACACGGCCTCCGGCAAGGGCCTGCCGGTCTTCGATCCCGTCATGGAGAAGTGCTACACGGCCACGCATTACGGGCCGTTCAGCTATTGGCGCGTCCGCTTCGCAACGGAGGACTGGTACCCGTTCCCGGGCGGCAATGACTGGGTGGGCTGGTGCACCGATCCGCGCACTATGTACAGCGGTCGGCAGTACTGCGTGGATGTGTACTCATCTTACGATCCGACGCTGCCTGCCTACGCGCAGAGCGATAACTGGGAGTTCATCTCCTACATGATCGACATGCGCAACAAGGGCGCGGCGCCGTTCGACAAGACCTGGAGCAACAACTACTGGAAGGACCGCTTCCAGGAGGCGGTCTGGTACTTCAAGTACGGAACCAGCAACTACTCGCCTGCGGCAGGCTCGTATGCATGGACCTTCATCAATGATGCGATCGCCAATGGCGACAACTACGTGCCGGGTCCCGGCGACTGGTATGCGGTGATCCTCTGGCCGCGCGGCAGTTTCCAGATGAATATCATCGAAGTCGATCCTTAGGATCGATCCACAACATTGCCGGTGAGGGGCGGGGCTTGACCCCGCCCCGTTTGTATTGACGGCACGCGGCTAGTAGTAGATCGCGAAGTGGATTCCTTCCTGTGAAGCTGCGTTGGTGCTGAAGGCGATCCCGGGCCGGCCGCCGATGTCCGCCAGCGATGCGTCGGTCTGACCGCAGGCGTGCTCCGAGACCAGTTCGGTGGCGGGCGGCCAGGCGTCGCCGGTTGAATCGAGGGCCTGCTTGTAGTACAGGTTCTTCAGCCCCAGGCCGTTGTCCGCTCCACCGGCATAGGCCGCCGCGGGCCGCCCGTCGACAACCGCGATGGTGTCGCCGGTCATCAGGAACTGCAGCGAGTCGATGTGGACGCGGTGCTCGCTGTCCCAACTGGAGCCAGTGGCGTTATCCGCCCGGATGTAGTACAGCGGCCTGACGCTTTCCGGCAGGAAGTCCTTGTACAGGATCGCCGGCCGGCCGGCAACCTCGATCAGTGAGGGGAACCAGGCGAGCACGATCGTGGTGTCGACGGTGACGCTGTTCCAGCTGGTACCGGCGGCGTCGCTGGCCCAGCAGTAGGAGATGCACCAGCCGTTGTCCTCGTCCTCGTAGCAGATGCCCGGCGCGCCGTTGATATCCGCGAGGTCCATCACGCCGAACACCTCGCTGCTGACCAGCGTGGGGTCCGCCCAGCTGATGCCGTCCGGGGCGCTGGCCCGGCGGTAGACGTAGCCGTCCGGCGGGCCGCTCATAGTCCCGTAGGTCACCGTCGGGTTGCCGTCGATCACCGCCCCGCCGTATGTGGTGAGCATGACACTGATGTCAGCCGCGTGGATCAGGAATCCCCAGACGTCGCCGTCAGGATCGACGGCGCGGGTGAACGTCAGCCCGCTCGCGGTGTGATAGATCACCGCCGGGTTGTCGTCCGTTTCGACAAATACCAGCCAGTCTTCGAAGTCACTGCAGACCACCTTCGGCGTGTCGGTCCAGCTCTCGCCCAGCGCATCATCGGCGCGGATGAACTGCACTTCGTCGTCGGCGTGGTTGTAGAACACCACGCCCGGGCGGCCGTTGACGTTCCTGAGGTGGGGGTAATACACCTCTGTGCTGGCGGCTACCGTGTAGACGTGCCACTCGGCTGTGCCGCCGCCGACCACCAGCGGCTGAGAAGCGGTGTCGGTGGCGCCGTCGTTGTCCGTAACGCGGACGGTGGGGCTATATGTGCCCGCATTGTAGGGGTAGTAGAGCGCAGCAGTGGTGCCGCTGTCCAGGTCGTAGGTGCTGTCGCCCTCCCAGTCCCACTCGTACTTGACGATCGTGCCGTCGGGATCGCTGCTCTCCGAGGCGTCGAGATACACATTGAGCGGCTCGTCGCCCGAATCAGGCGTGATACTCAGTGACGCCTCGCGCAGCTGGTTGCCTTCCTCGGTCACAGTGACAATCACGTACTCGGTGTCCGTCGCGCCGAGGTTGTCTGTGACGCGCACCACGGTGTCGAAGCTGCCAGCGTTCTCGAAGGTGTGCTGCGCCGTCGGCGTGGCGCCGGTTTCAACCAATTGCCA